>OGIK01000657.1_pt1 | contig 40969 bp, 33 predicted proteins | sample 1571781 | NCBI WGS metagenome assembly OGIK01 (sample SAMEA2581956, study PRJEB24529) | metagenome | biome: Human gut stool | place: China | collected 2011
ACTAGAGTTATCATGCCCACATGATAATCTAAGCGCGATTCCTCCCGCGACTAAAATCGCAGGTTTCCTCGCGAGTTTCTATGAAAAGCAATCGAAAGGAAAACGTTATGTCGAAGGTTACGGAGACTCGCCAACAAAAAGGCATCTATGTGAGGAAGACGCTCGGTCTCGCCGTGCTCGGCGCGGCGATGACGCTTGCCGCGGGAAACGCTGCGGCCGCGGACGGCAGTTTTACGGGCGAAGCCCAGGGCATGGGCCCGGTTTCGGTCGGGATCACCGTTGCGAACGGACGCGTCTCTGCCGTGCAGGTGAACGTCGCGAACGAAACTCCGGGCTATGGGCGCGACATCGGCGCGACCATGGAAAAGCGCATTCTCGAAGCGCAGTCCGCCGACGTCGACGGCGTCTCGGGGGCAACGATTACGAGTACCGCCGTAAAGGCCGCCGCCAAGAGCGCCTTTGCGAAGGCGGGTCTCGTCGCCGCGGCCGCGAAGTCGCCCGTCAAGGCCGGCACCTACGTCGGGTCCGCCCAGGGCGCAAAGAGCCGCGTGCACGCCACCGTGAAGGTGGACGAAAAGGGCCGCTTCACGATCGAAAAGATCACTTCGGGCGACACGCCCTACGTGAGCGACTCGGCCTTCGCGTTCGTGGAAAAGAACATCGAAGACGGCCAGACGCTCGCCGTCGACGCTCTGACGGGTGCGACGCTTTCGAGCCGCGGACTCGTCGGCGCCGTCTCCGACGCGCTTCGTCAGGCGGGCGTCGACACCGCGTCGCTACTCGTCAAGCAATCGGCGCCTGTGAAGGTGAGCCGCGAGGAAGAAACGGCCGACGTCGTCGTGATCGGCGGCGGTGCGGCCGGCATGGCCGCGGCCCTCGCCGCGAAGACCACCGATCGGCTCGAAGCCGGCAAACCCAACGGGCTCAAGGTCGTGCTCCTCGAAACGAAGGGCTATCTCGGGGGCGACCTCGCGATCTGCGGCGGCTACGTGGCGGCCTATTCGGGCACCGTTCTCAACGAGCGCACGGGCCTCACGATGAGCGGGAAGGAAGTCGTCGCCGCGACCAAGGCCGCGAAGACTCCGGAAGTCGCCGCGATGGTGAACGACGAGCTCGCCGTGCGCGCCGTGGACGAAGTGGGGCCGCTTCTCAACAGCCTCGTCGCTCAGGGTTTCCGCATCGTGCCCGAGGACGCCACGCGCGGCGCCACGAATTCGCCGTACTTCCAGGACGGCATCCTCCACTACACGGTCGCCCGTACGAGCGACATGCGCGACGGCTACCGCAGTCAGGACAAGGGCTACGACACGACGTCGGGTTCGCCCTGGATGGCCGAAGGCCTCTCCGACCTCGTTAAGAAGGCGGGCGTCGACGTGCGTCTCATGACGAGCGCCACGGACCTTGTGCGCGGCGCAAACGGCATCGAAACGGTATCCGTGGCGGACGGCCGCTCGACCTATCGCATCCGCGCGAAGGCCGTCGTGCTCGCGACGGGCTATTCGGGTCTCGACGCCGAATCCGTGAAGCTCTTTTATCCGAACCTTGAAGGCGTCATCCGCACGGGCGGTGCGGGCGTCACGTCCTTTGCGCCCAAGTGGGTCCTGAAGGAGGGCGGCAAGGTCGCGATGAATCCAGGTTCGTCCACGATGCTCGGCTACGATTCCGTCCTCGGGATCGACGGGGCCGAGAGCGAGATCTATCAGAAGCTCTTTATGCCCTGGGTGAACCTCGACGGGAAGCGCTTCATGTCCGAAGGCGGCCACGGTCCGAGCTGGGGTCTCAAGGCGGGCGCCGACATGCCCGAAATCGAAAACGTGCCGGCGACGGGACGCTCCGTGGCGGCCCTCATGAAGCAGCCCGAAAAGCGCGCCTGGATGATCTTCGATTCGACCCACGAAGCCGTGAAGCATTACGAACACCTCGCGGGTTCGGGCCTTGCGAAGCGGGCCGACACGCTCGAAGGTCTGGCCGAGGCCGCGGGCATCCGCGACGTCAAGGCGTTTGAGGAAACGATCGCGCAGTACAACGCCGACTTCGAAAAGGGCGGCGACACGCTCTTTGCCGTTCCCAAGAACGAAATGCGTCCGGTTCTGAAGGCCCCGTTTTACGCTGTCCGGATCGCCGCGGTCAACACGATCGCGAACACCACGGCTTACGCGGACGACGACACCACGATCCTCATGGGTCCGAACGGTCCGCGCGTCGAAGGTCTCTTCGGGGCGGGCGGCGCCATCGGCAACTGCATCACCAACACCGGTCTCGGCGCTCACAACGCGACGGCTCTGAGTTCGGGCGCCATCGCGGGCACCGCGGCGAGGGCTTACGCCGAAAAGCACTGATCTCAACGTACCGAAGGCTGACAGGACGGGCGAAGGTTCACGGCGCAATGCCGGCGGGCCTTCGCCCGTTTCTCATGGGCAGCGTCATGGGCAGCGCTTTACATTCCCGTACGGGAATTCAAACTTCGTTTTCCGTTCTCGGTCAACTTCGACTTTCTCTTGGGGAGACGAGTTCGCGCAAGACCGCGAGAAAGCGCTCGGCAATCGGCGTCACCGTCGCGTTCTTGCGCCGGATCAGATAGGAGCGCGCCGTCAGCGGTGGGTCGAGAGGTCGGCAGGTGAGGGGGCTTGTCTCCCCGGTGTCGACGAGCCCCTCGAAGGAGAGCAGAAAGCCGAGGCCTTCGCGCACGAAGAGCGCGCCGTTCGTCGGGAGCGTCACGTGGCTCTCAAGCGACAGTTCGGACGTTCGTCCGCCCGACCACCGTTCGATGTCGCCTCGCCAGCCCTGCACCGAGCAAAAGAGGGGAAGCCCCTTGAGGTCTTCGAAGGTGAGGGCGGTCTTCTTCGTGAGGGGATGGTCCTTGGGGAGAATCAGCACCCAGCGGTCCGAGACGGGGAGTTCGATCGCCTCGAACTTCCCTCGGTCAGGCTCCTCCACGACGAGCCCGAAGTCGAGGATACCCTTTTCGAGGAGCATCGTGACGAGCGCCGTGTCCCCGCTCTCGATGCGGCAGAGAAGCTTGGGGGCCGTTTCCTTGAGGCGCCGCACGGCTTTCGCGACGAGTTGCACGGAGTGCGCCTCGGCCATCCCGAAGGCGAGCGTGCCGCCCATAGGTTCGTGCAGATCGCGGAATTCCGACTCGATCTTGTCGTGGAGCTGCAGGAGTTCCTGCGCGCGCTCCTCGAGGCGGCGTCCTTCGTCCGTGAGTTCGATCGAGAAGCTACGGCGGCGAAAGAGCTTCGTGTCAAGCCGTTCCTCTAGAGCGGCGAGGCGCTTTGAGAGGGCGGACTGCGAGACGTGCAGGCGGTTGGCCGCCCGCGTCATGTTCTCTTCGCGGGCGATTTCCACGAAGTAGCGAAGCGTCGTGAGGTCCATGCCTTGCATGTCTTTGGGCTCCAATGAGGGATGATGGATGAGGAGAGAAATGCCATTCCTTACGGGAATATCATGTTAGCAAGAAATGCCATTCGCGACGTTGCCCCCTTGCGTCGTAACATGCAATTTGACGGGATGCCGTCTTGCATCCGCTCCGTTGTCAGGGAGATCGACATGCAGAGAAGAACGTTTTTGGGAACCACCGTTTTGGGAGCTACGCTCATGACCGTTTCCGCTCCGGCCGTCCAGGCCGCCAACACCGAATGGGACAAGACCTTTGCGCTCGACGACCGCGTCGCGCACGAGAAGGTCCGCTTTACGAACCGCTTCGGCATTGAACTCGCCGCCGACCTCTATCGTCCGAAGAACCTCACGGGAAAACTTCCGGCGATCGCCGTCTCGGGGCCGTTCGGCGCCGTGAAGGAACAGGCTTCGGGCCTCTACGCCCAGGAACTCGCGATCCGCGGGTTCGTCACCGTCGCCTTTGACCCCTCGTTTACGGGCGAGAGCGGCGGCGTCGCGCGCAACGTCGCGTCGCCCGACATCAACGCGGAAGACTTCTCCGCGGCCGTCGACTATCTTTCGCTTCGCGACGACGTCGATCCCGAGAAAATCGGCATCTGCGGGATCTGCGGCTGGGGCGGTCTCTCGCTTCGCGCCGCGATGCTCGACACGCGCATCAAGGCTACGGTCGCCTCGACCATGTACGACATGTGCCGCGTGACCGGACAGGGCTACTTCGACTCGATGGACGCGAACGCGCGCCACGAAATGATGGTGAAGTTGAACGCCCAGCGCACCGCCGACGCCAAGGCGGGCAAGCCCGCGCGCGCGGGCGGCGTTCCCGACAAGCTTCCCGACGACGCGCCCTGGTTCGTGAAGGACTATTTCGACTACTACAAGACGGAACGCGGCTATCATCCGCGCTCGCTCAATTCGAACGCCGGCTGGAACGTGACGTCTTCGATTTCGTTTGCGATGGAAAATCTCCTCGGCCGTCCCGACGAAATCCGAAGCGCCGTGATGCTCGTTCACGGCGAAAAGGCCCATTCCTGCTACTTCTCGAAGGACGTCTTCCCCAAACTCAAGGGTGACAACAAGCGTCTCCTTCTCGTCCCGGGCGCCGTGCACACGGACCTCTACGACAAGAAGGACGTGATTCCGTTCGACGAAATCGAAAAGTTCTACCGTACCCATCTCGTTTGATTGAGGACGGGCAATAAAGACCCCGAGCAGGAATCCAATCCTCTCGGGGTTCGTTTTGTCGAATGTTGCGGGAGCGCTCTTTCTCGGGGGCCCTCCCGTTTTCGGCTTTACTCGTTGCGGTTGGCCCAGACGGGGCGCTTCGCTTCGAAGGCGGCGATTTCGTCCTCGTGCTCGAGGGTGAGCGAAATCGCGTCGAGTCCCTCCATGATGCAGCGGCGGCGGAAGGGGTCGAGCGTGAAGGGATAGGTCTTTCCGGCCGCCTCGACCGTCATGGTTTCGAGCGACACCGTGACCGTCATGCCCGGATTCGCGCAGAGCGCGTCGAAGATTTCCGAGATCTGCGCCTCGGGCAATTCCACCGTGAGGAGGCCGTTGCCAAGCGCATTGTTCTTAAAGATGTCCCCGAAGCTCTCGCAGATCACGACCCGCACGCCCCAGTCGAGGAGCGCCCAGGGAGCGTGTTCGCTGATCGCGCCATTTCCGAAGTTGCTTCGCGCAACGAGGATCGAGCTCTTGCGATAGGGTTCCCGATTGAGCACGAAATCGGGATTCTCCATCGTTTCCGCGGCGTCGAGGTAGCGGCGTTCGTGAAAGAGGTGCTTGCCGAAGCCCTTGCGGTCGACCGCAAGGAGGAACTGCTTCGGAATGATCTGGTCCGTGTCGACGTTCGCGGCGTCGAAGGGGGCCGCAATGCCGGTGTGGGTCTTGAGCGCTTCCATCAGTTTTCTCCCAAGAAGGTGCGGACGTCGGCGATCGCGCCCGTGACGGCGGCCGCGGCCGCCATGGCGGGGCTCATGAGGTGCGTGCGGCTCGCGCGACCCTGACGGCCCACGAAGTTGCGGTTCGAAGTCGACGCGACGCGGGAACCCGGTTCCGCCTTGTCGTCGTTCATCGCGAGGCACATGGAGCAACCAGGAAGCCGCCACTCAAAGCCCGCGTCCCTGAAGACCTTGTCCAAGCCCTCCTCTTCGGCGAGGCGCTTCACTTCGCCGCTCCCGGGGACGGCAAGCGCCCGCACGCCCGGTGCGACCTTGCGGCCCCGAACGATTTCGGCCGCCGCGCGGAAGTCTTCGATGCGCCCGTTCGTGCAGGAGCCGATGAAGACCGTGTCGATGGGGGTGCCGAGAATCGGCTCGCCCGCCTTCAATTCCGTGTAGCGAAGCGCCGCTTCGGCGCCCGCGCGCTCGACGGGATCCGTCATGTCGGCGGGGACGGGGACGCGTTCGTCGACGCCCATCACCTGGCCTGGGTTCGTCCCCCAGGTCACCTGCGGGGCGAGGTTCGAGACGTCGATTTCGACCGTCTTGTCGTAGACGGCGTCCTCGTCCGTGCGGAGGGTCTTCCAGTATTCGACGGCTTCGTCCCAGTCCTTCCCCTTGGGCGAGAACGTGCGGCCCTTGAGGTAGGCGAAGGTGGTTTCGTCGGGGGCGATCATGCCCGCCTTCGCGCCCACTTCAATCGCCATGTTGGAGAGCGTCATGCGGCCTTCCATCGAAAGATCGCGCACGGCTTCGCCCGTGAATTCCATCGCGTAGCCCGTGCCGCCCGCGGTCGTGAGCTTTCCGGCGATCGCGAGGATCAGGTCCTTGGCGGTGAGGCCCTTGGGGAGTTTGCCGACCGTCTTCACGTTCATGGTCTTCAGCTTTCCCTGCTTCAGGGTCTGCGTCGCGAGAACGTGTTCGACTTCGGACGTCCCGATCCCGAAGGCGAGCGCCCCGAAGGCGCCGTGGGTCGCCGTATGGGAGTCCCCGCAGACGAGCGTCGTTCCGGGGAGGGTGAAGCCCGTTTCGGGCCCGATGATGTGCACGATCCCCTGGTGCGGATGACCGAGCCCGTAGAGCGTCACCCCGAAGTCGGCGCAGTTCTTCATGAGGGTCGTCACCTGCGCGTAGGCTTGGGGCGAGCAGGCTTCGAGCGTCTGCTTCTGCGTCGAAATGTCGTGGTCCATCGTCGCGAGCGTGAGGTCGGGCCGTCGCATCGGACGGCCTGCGGCTCGGAGGCCCGCGAAGGCCTGAGGCGACGTCACTTCATGGACGAGATGACGGTCGATGTAGAGAAGCGGAAGTTCTCCCTCGACCCGGCGCACGACGTGCGCGTCGTAGACCTTTTCGTAGAGTGTCTTGCCCATTTGGTGTTCTCCTTATCAGGCCTTCGTCACGTTCGCGGCGATCGCGTCGCCCATTTCCTTCGTGCCGACCGCGGGGCCGCCCAGGGCGATGTCGCCCGTGCGGACGCCCTCGGCGAGGGTCTTCGTGACGGCCGCTTCGATCGCGTCGGCCGCTTCCGTTTCGCCGAGCGAGTAGCGAAGCATCATCGCGGCCGAGAGGATCTGGGCGATCGGGTTGGCGACGCCCTTTCCGGCGATGTCGGGGGCGGAGCCGCCCGAAGGTTCGTAGAGGCCGAAGCCGCCCACGCCGAGGCTCGCCGACGGGAGCATCCCCATCGAGCCCGTGATCATGGCGCATTCGTCCGAGAGGATGTCGCCGAACATGTTGGAGGTGAGCATCACGTCGAACTGATCGGGGTTCTTGATGAGCTGCATCGTCGCGTTGTCGACGTACATGTGTTCGAGCGTCACGTCGGGATAGTCCTTCGCAATGCGCTCGACGGTTTCGCGCCAGAGAACGGAGGTGGCGAGGACGTTGGCCTTGTCGACCGACGTCACCTTCTTGCGGCGGCCCTTCGCGGCCTCGAAGGCGATCTTGGCGATGCGCTCGATTTCGGGGACCGTGTAGGTTTCCGTGTCGAAGGCGCGCACGACGCCGTCTTCCGTGACGCGGCCCTTGGGTTCGCCGAAGTAGATCCCGCCCGTCAATTCACGCACGATCACCATGTCGAAGCCCCGCGCCGCGATGTCGGCGCGAAGGGGCGACATGGCCTCGAGACCCGGATAGAAGCGCCCCGGGCGCAGGTTCGCGTAGAGCTTGTAGCGCTTGCGAAGCGGCAAGAGGGCGCCCGCTTCGGGACGGTCCTTGTGCGGGAGGTGGTCCCACTTGGGGCCGCCCACGCTTCCGAACAGAATGGCTTCGGCCTTGTCGCAGGCGGCGAGCGTCGCTTCGGGAAGGGGCGTGCCGCAGGCGTCGATCGCGGCGCCTCCGACGAGCGCCTCTTCGGTTTCGAGCGTGAAGCCGTAGAGCTCTCCGGCGCGCTCGAGAACCTTGAGCGCCTCCGTCATGACTTCGGGGCCGATGCCGTCACCGGCGAGTACGGCGATGCGATGGGTACGGGTCATTTGCAATGTCCTTCGAATCAGAGTGTGTGAGGGGAGCGTCGGAGGGGAGAGCCCCTCCGACGGGGTGTCGGGTCGGTGGTCGTCCGGGTCAGAGAAGTGTCCCGATCGCGGGGAGCTTGAAGGTCTTTCCCTTGCGGGCGGCCTGCACGCGCAGGTGACGCACGACGGCGTTCACGGCGTTGATGTAGGCGAGCGCCGAGGCTTCGAGAATGTCGGTCGAAAGGCCCATGCCGTGGAAGATGCGGTTGTCGTACTCGACCGTGACGTTGACGCGCCCGAGCGCGTCGCGGCCTTCGCCGTTCGCTTCGATCTTGTAGGTGAGAAGCTTCGTCTTGATGCCGGTGAGGCGCACGATCGTGTTGAGGATCGCGTCGACCGGGCCGTTCCCGTAGGCGGATTCCGTACGGGTGCGGCGGCCGGCGAAAAGACGGACGCTCGCGACCGGAATGACGCCGCCCGAGCCCGAGACGACGTTGAACTGATCGAGCACGAAGGCTTCGTCGTCCTCTTCCTGACGCATCGAGAAGAGAAGGGCTTCAAGGTCGTAGTCGTAGACCTGGCCCTTGCGGTCGGCGAGCGCGAGGAAGCGCTTGTAGAGTTCGGAGAGGTTGTAGGAATCGGGGGGATAGCCCATCTGATCGAGGCAGGACTTGATCATGTGGCGGCCCGAACGCGCCGTCATGTGCATGACGTTCCCCGAGAAGCCCACGGATTCGGGCGTGAGGATCTCGTAGGTCTCGCGGTTCTTGAGGACGCCGTCCTGGTGAATGCCGGAGCTGTGCGAGAAGGCGTTCGAACCCACGATGGCCTTGTGCGCGGGGATGGGCTCGTTCGTGATCTTCGAGACGATGTTGGCCGTGCGGGCGATCTTCTCGAGATGAATCCCCGTCCGGAGGCCCTTCAGATATTCGCGGCGAAGATGAATGGCGGCGGCCACTTCTTCGAGCGAGCAGTTCCCGGCGCGCTCGCCGAGCCCGTTCATGCAGCATTCGATCTGACGGGCCCCGTTCTGAATCGCGGTGAGCGAGTTGGCCGTCGCCATGCCGAGGTCGTTGTGGCAGTGGACCGACAGGACCGCCTTGTCGATGTTCGGGACCGTGTTCTTCAGATGACGGATGATGCCGCCGAATTCGTCGGGGAGGGTGTAGCCCACCGTGTCGGGGATGTTGATCGTCGTGGCGCCCGCGTCGATCGCGGCCTCGACCATGCGGCAGAGTTCGGGAAGCGGCGTGCGGCCGGCGTCTTCGCAGGAGAATTCCACGTCGTCCGTGTACTTCGTCGCGCGCTTGACGGCGGCGACCGCCATGTCGCGGATCTGGTTGTAGTCCTTGCGAAGCTTGTCGCGAACGTGGATTTCGGAGGTGGCGATGAAGGTGTGGATGCGGCGGCGCGGGGCGACCTTGAGCGCTTCGCCGCAGGCGTCGACGTCCTTTTCGACGGCCCGCGCGAGACCGCAGGGGACGGAGCGGGTGAGCGACGCCGCGATCGCCTTGACGCTCTGGAAGTCGCCGTCCGAAGAGATGGGGAATCCCGCCTCGATCACGTCGACACCGAGCTCTTCGAGCGCCTCGGCGATCTGCAGCTTCTGCCGCAGGGAAAGGCTTTGCTGAAGCGCCTGTTCGCCGTCTCGAAGGGTGGTGTCGAAAATTACAATGTGATCGGGATCTTGTGTCATGGTGACTCCGTAGAGAAAGTGCCTCGCGGCACCCTGAGTTTTCGTTTCGGCTCTCTTTTGCAGAAGAACCGCTATTGCACAGAAGAGAACTCTACGGATTTCCAACCCTTCCGTCAAGGAAACGGACGAAAAAAGCTTGAAAATAGGCGCTTTGACTTAGGTTTGCGACAGGTTTTCGGGGTTGGGCAAGCAAAGGGAGGAGGTAAGGCGTCGATTTGCAGAAAAGGGGATTTTTGCAGAAAATCCGGGTACGGGTCGTCGATTCGTCAAAGAACACGAGAAAAATTTTCATTCTCGTCGTTGCAAACGATTCGCATTTGCGATAAGATACGAGACATGGAAACGGTGCGCCGCAAGGATGGAACCTGAGGGGTCGGGTTGTAGCGGCGCGGCGGACAAAGAGGTCCGACCGCTTCCGGGTCTCCTTGGATCGGGTGGGTCGCTTGCGGCTCACCCGTTTTTTTCTTGCGGCGGTTCGAAGAAAAAGCCCGCCCTCCCGGGGCATGCGGGAGAAGCGGGCTTGCGTCGTTCAGGCGCCGATCATAGGCAGCGCTTCAGGATTTCGACGACGTCGTCCTTGTCGAGCGGGCGGATCGCCTGCGAGAAGTCCCAGAGCTTCATGCAGCTTTCGGCCATGGCTTCGAAGTGTTCGTCGCTCGTGATGCCGACCTGCGAGAGCTTGGAGGGCAGACCGATCGAGGCGAAGAAGGCTTCGAGCTTTTGGAAGCCCTTTTCGGCCATCGCGTAGAGGTCCGCTTCAAACGGCACGTCGAAGACTCGGTTCGCGAGCGTCGCGAAGCGCCCGACCGTTTCGTCGTTCAGGCTGTAGCGGAAGAAGACGGGCGTCACGATGGCGAGGCCTTCGCCGTGCGTGATGTCGTAGAAGGCGGAGAGTTCGTGTTCGATCCCGTGGCAGACCCACGCGGCAAAGGAGTTCCCCGTCATGCAGATGCCGTTGCAGGCAAGCGAGCTCGCCCACATGAGGGTCGCGCGGGCTTCGTAGTCGTCACCCTTGTCGTAGGCGCGCTTCCCCATCCCGAGGACGGCGCGCAGCACCGTTTCGCAGAGACCATCGGAGACGAGGTTCGAATCCTTGACGCAGTACTGCTCGAAGATGTGGGACATGATGTCGGCGCAGCCCGCGGCCGTCTGCTTCTTCGAGACCGAGAAGGTGTATTCCGGATCGCAGATCGAAACGCGCGGATAGAAGACGGGCGTCAGAACGCCGATCTTCTTGTTTTCGTCCATGTTCGAGATGACGGCGGCCGGGTCGTATTCGCTCCCCGTCGCGGAAAGCGTCAGAACCGTCACGAGGGGGAGGGCCTTCGCGATCTTGGAGGGATCCGTCACGATGTCCCAGGCGTCGCCGTCGTAGTAGCGCGCGGCGCAGATCGCCTTGGCGCAGTCGATCACGGAGCCGCCGCCCACGGCGAGGACGAAGTCGACGTCGTGTTCGCGGCAAAGGCGGGCGCCTTCGTTCACGCTCGTCACCTTCGGATTGGGTTCGACGCCGGCGCATTCGTAGATTTCGCAGTCGGCGAGAAGGGTCTTCACTTTGTCGTAGATGCCGAGCTTCTTAATGGAGCCGCCGCCGTAGACGAGCAGAACCTTCTTCCCAAATTCCGCCGCCACTTCGGGGAGGCGTTCGATCTTGCCGCGCCCGAAGAGAAGACGGGTCGGGGTGTTGTAGTCGAAATTGTGCACTGCGTAAGCCATTTCTTTTCTCCTTGGAAATGAGGCCTTGAGGTCGGAGAAAAGTGTAGCGGGCGTGCCGCGGGGTAGGTTGTGGAAAGATACGCAGAAATTGCCCGTTTCTCTCGGAAATAGTTTCCGGGTGTCAGAAATTCCGAGGTTTTGCCGATAAATCGTCTCGGAAGGGCATCCCGACGATGCGCCCCGTTTCGGGAAGCGGCAACTTTCCCGCTTCGTCCCGGCGTTTCTCAAGCAGGTCTTCGAGAAGCGTCGCTTCGAGGGGCCCGCGGGCGATTGCGGGCGGAAGGGCTTTGAGCATCCCAAACTGATCGCCCCCGTCGAGGAGATAGGCGGTCGTCGCGATGCGGTAGGTCTTTTGCCCCTCGATCGGGAGCCATCGTCCGTTCTCCCGGATTTCCGCCGCAGCGACCCGCGAGCCGATCGGGCGCGCCGGATTCACCCGATAGCGCAGTCCCGCAGTCTGCAGAAGGCGCGGGCTCTTGAGGTCGGGCTCCGACAGCCCGTGCTCGAGCGCCTGAAGAATTACGTTCCCCGACATCGCCACCACCGCCGCGTGGTTGCCGAAGGGATGAAGGTCGAGAATGTCGGCGTGCGTCACGGGACCGATCGGAAGAGGCGCCCTGAGCGCTCCGCCGTTGATGAAGGCCGCCTCGGCGCCGAAACGACGCCCCCAGTCGAGGAGCGCGTCCGCCGTCCACATGCCCGAGAGGCATTCTCCCTCGCGGCAGTCGTCGAGGCCGTCGTAGAAATGCTCTTCGTTTGTCGCGAGAACGCGCTTACGCTCCTTTTCCACCGCTTCGCCCGAGCGGCGCACGAAGGTTTCGGTCGCTTCGTCGCGCGGCATCGAGGGCGTGAGTTCCGTGAGATCGCCCGTGTAGGCCGTGACGCGTCCTTCGTCGTCGAAGCGGACTTTGATCACGCCGAGATAGCGGGTCGAGCGCCCCGCCTGGACGACGAGCGTTTCCTTCCCGTTCGGGTGCTTGACGACGGTCGAGTAGGGGCCCTCGGTGTGCGGGTGTTTGCCGAGCACGCTGTGCGTGTGCCCGCCCACGATCACGTCGATCTCGGGAACGGCTTTTGCGAGCGCGATGTCCGCTTTGTAGCCCACGTGCGTGAGCGCGACGATGTGCCGCACGCCTTCCTTTTCGAGCGCCGAGACGGCCTTTCGAAGCGCTTCGGCGCGGTCTGCAAAGGTCGTGGCGGGGCAGGCGGCCGAGACTTCCATTCCTTCGTCGTTCGCGAGTCCCACGACGCCGACCCGCACGCCGCCCACGGTCTTCACGACGTAGGGCTTGAGCGGCGCCCGGCTCATCGGACACTTCGGGTTCGGGAGGATGTTCGCCGAGACGACGGGCATCGGGAGGTTCTCGACGTAACGCACCGTCTCCGCGCAGCCCGCGTCAAACTCGTGATTTCCGAGCGTCACGGCGTCCCAGGGCATGCGCTTCATCGCGGCAAGCGCCCACTCGGGTCCGCCCGTTCGAAAGAAGTGCGTTCCCTGCCAGAAGTCCCCCGCGTCGAGCGCGAGCACGGCCGGATTTTCCTTTCTCAGGGCTTCGACCGCCTCCACGATGCGGGCGTAGCCGCCCGTGCAGGCATCGTCCTCGCGGCAGGCGGCGTAGCGGCCGTCGATCCCGGCCGCGGCCGAGTGCGTGTCGTTGGCGTGCACGATCGTGAGTTCGAAGTCGGAGGCTTCTGAGAGGAGAGGCAACGCTAGGAGCGCGGCAAAGAGGATGGCGGGACGCATGGAGTTTCTCGGTATCGGATTCGGTCTGCCGCAACATTCTATCGTCGGAGAATCTTCATCGGGTATGGATCGGTGTCGTTTCCTACTCCGAGATAACTGCCGGGACAATTGAAGATGGACTTTATTTTTCGTCGCTATTCCTCTTGGGTAAAACGTATTTCCCTGCGACACAGGAGAAATTCGTCGTTACTCCTAATTAACGCAAGAAACGCCCAGAATTACATTGTCGGTGGAAAACAACACTCCGACAAGGAGACCCGTATGACCCTGAATCTTTCCCGACGCTCGCTTCTGCAGGGCGTTTCGCTCGTCACATCCAGTGCTCTGGCACCTTCCGTCTTTACCGTCGCGAAGGCGGCCGATGCTTCAGACAAGGTCTGGACCGGCTATTCCATTTGCGACGCCTGCAATCACGTGCCGATGTGCGGCGTTCGCTTTGAGGCCCGCGGCAACGTCATCACCCGAATCGACAACTGGAAGGAAAATCCCAATCATATCCTCTGCTCGAAGGGCCTTTCGACGCTGCAGCGACTCTACAATCCCAACCGTCTTCTCTATCCGATGAAGCGAACCAATCCCAAGGGTTCGAAGGACCCGGGTTGGGTGCGCATCTCCTGGGAAGAAGCCTATAAGACCATCGCTTCGGAACTCCTGCGCGTGCGTGAAAAGTACGGAGCCGAGAAAACGCTCTTTTACTGCGGCGACCCGAAGGAACCGCGTCCCGCCGTGCAGCGCCTGGCGCGCTTCTACGGTTCGCACCACTATGCGACGGAGTCGTCCGTCTCCTGCCGTCAGGGCTGCGCCATGGCCGAAGAGCTCAACTTCGGTTCTCCCAACGTCGGTGCGCCGCCTTCGCCCGAAACCAAGGTCTTCCTGATCCTCGCCACGAACGTATGGGCGCAACCGATGGGATGGTGGCAGAAGATCATTGCCGCCAAGGAACGCGGCTGCAAGATCATCACGATCGACTCCCGCCGCACGAAGACCGCCGAAATCGCGGACATCCATCTGCAACCGCGCATCGGCACCGACGCGGCGCTCGCCATGGCGATGATCCGCGTCATCATCAAGGAAAACCTCTACGACAAGGCTTTCGTTGGGAACTGGACCCACGGTTTCGCTGAACTTCGCGAGTACTGCGAGCGCTTCACGCCCGAGTACGCAGAACAGGAAACGGGCGTTCCCGCCAAACTCATCGTGGAGGCGGCTCGTCTCTGGTCGAAGGGGCCGGGAAGCTACACGCTCACCACGCAGTCGCTCTCGCACAATTCGAACGGCATCAACAACACCCGCGCGCTCCTTCTTTTGCCCATCATCATGGGCTACATCGACATTCCGGGCGGCGTTCCCTTCAACAAGGGGCCGAAGAACCTCGGCAATCCGAGTTCGGGCATTCACCCCGACATGAAGGACGCAGCCTGGTGGAACGACAAGAAGCGTCGTCTTACGCGCTACGATGCGAAGAACGTTCCGCTCTGGAACGACATGAAGGACGCGGTGTCGCCGAACCTTCTTCCCGAATGGGTGGAGAAGGGCATGATCAAGGCCTTCGCGGGCTTCGGCTTCAACGTGAACATCTGGCCTCAGCCGGCCGAGTACCGCAAGGCCTTTGAAAAGTTGGAATTCGGCTTTGCCTGCGACATGTTCTATCGTCCCGACAGTCATGACGTGCTCGACATCATCCTGCCGGCCGCGATGAACTTCGAACGGCACGCTCCCTTCGGGATCTACGCCTCGAGCGTGGCCGTGCGCACGCCCGTCAAGCCTTTGGGCGAAGCCAAGGAAGACTGGCGCATCGCGTTTGAAATCGGCTGTCTCATCGACAAGCCCGAGAATTTCTTTGACGGCGACCCGGAAAAGGCGCTTGATTGGCTCCTGCAGAAGTGGAATCGACGCCTCGACAAGGCGGTTGCGGACCTGCCCGCCTTGACGCAGTTCGACGCTCCGAAAAAGGCCTTCCGAAAGTACGAGACCGGAGCGATGCGCAAAGACGGCAAGCCCGGCTTCAACACTCCCTCTGGCAAGTGCGAATTCTTCTCCGAGCGGGCTGCAAAATTCGGTTATCCCGGCATCCCCGCCTATGTTCCGATGATGCCGCTCACGAAGGAATTCGATCTGCGCTTCCTCAATGGCGCCCGCAAGCCCTACATCACGCACTCGAAGACGCGTTCCGACCAACCGTATCTCCTCGAAATCGAAGATCGTCTCACGATTTCCATCAATCCCGATGATGCGCAAAAGCGCGGCATCCTTGAAGGCGACACCGTGGAAATCCGCTCGCCCTTCGGCGGTCCCGTCGAAGCGCGCGCCGTGGTCTCCATCCTCGTTCCGTCCGGTCTCATTGACGGACAGTACGGATGGCTCGGCAAGCAAAACACGCAGCAGCTTGTTTGCCGCGGTCACTGGGATCCGATGAGCGGCTATCCCGCATATTTCGAAATGCCCGTGTCGGTCACGAAGAAGGAGGCGTAAATCATGGCGAAATATGGTCTCTTGGTTAACGTCGACGCCTGCATCGGCTGTCATGCCTGCTTCGTCGCGTGCAAGGAAGAAAATCAGGTTGCGCCCGGCATCGCCTGGAATCGCATTGATCGCGTCGAAGACCGCAAAGCGATGCGCATCAACTATTTCCGCAAGTCCTGTCAACATTGCGAAAACCCGGCCTGTCTGGCCGTGTGCCCCACAAAGGCGGTTTACAAAGGCAAGTTCGGTGAAGTGCTTGTCGATCAGGAAAAATGCATCGGTTGCCAACGGTGTCTCGCGGCCTGTCCTTACGGCGCCCCGCAGTTCAACACCAAGGGCGTCACGAGTTACTGGCCCGACAAGGAACCGCTCGTCGAACGGGTTTTCGAGGCGTACCAGACGCGCACGCCCGGCAAGGCCGAGCACTGCACGCTGTGCTCCCATCGCCTGAAGGAGGGCCGCAAGCCCGCCTGCGTCGAACATTGCCCGACGGGGGCTCTGAAGCTTGTCGACCTTGAAAAGCCTGAAGAGCGCAAGGCTTGGGAGGCGGCCCAGAATATGACCGAAAAGGCGGGGACCGAACCCAAGGTCCGCTATCGCAGTTCAGGGGTTGACTTCACCAAGGTCGATCTCAAGGCGTAAGCCGTAACAACCCTGCGAAATTGCACGAGCTTTGCTTCCGTAGGAAGTGAAGCTCGTGTCGTATCTGCGGTTTCGGTTGAGCAGCCCTGGGTCCGTACCGGTGGTCGCTAGATTTTTTGCCTTATTGCCCGCCCGCGCTCTTTTTGGGATGATGGGCATGTTTTCGTTTTCTTTGGGAGACAGATCGTGAAAACGCTGGGACTCTTGGGCGGCATGAGCTGGGAGAGTACCGTCACCTATTACAAGGAAATCAACGAACGCGTCGCGAAATCGCTTGGAGGCCTGCATTCCGCGAAGATCCTCCTCTACAGCGTCGACTTCGCCGAAGTCGAAGAACAACAGGCCGAGGGCGACTGGGCGGGAAGCGCCGAATTGCTCGGACGCGCCGCCAAAGGACTCGTCGCGGCGGGGGCCGACGCGATCGTCATCTGCACGAACACCATGCACAAGGTCGCCGACGAAGTTGAACGCGCCGCGGGGGTGTCGCTTCTGCACATCGCCGACGCCACGGCCGACGCGCTCCTGGCCGCCGGCATTCATCGCACGGCTTTGCTCGGCACGAAGTACACGATGCTGCAGGACTTCTACAAGTCGCGCCTCATTGCGCGCGGACTCGATGTCCTGATTCCGGAGGCCGAAGACGTCGAGGTCGTCAACCGCGTGATCTACGACGAACTCTGCCTCGGCGTCATCCGCGACGAATCCCGACAAGAATTCGTGCGCATCATCCGGGATCTGCAGGGAAAGGGCGCCGAAGCGGTGATCCTCGGTTGTACGGAAATCGGTCTTCTGGTTTCGCAGAAGGATTCGCCTTTGCCCGTCTTTGACACCACGATCCTTCACGCCGCAAAGGCCGCGGAATTCGCCGTCTCCGACTGAAGCGGAAAGCCCATATGTCGCTCTTTCTCTACCACCTTGAGCTTTGTGCGCCGCTCTTTTCGCTCGTCTTCATCGGTTGGGGACTCGCGAAGATTCACTTCATCCCCGAGGCGGCGCAAAAGGCGCTCGGGAGCGTGACCTTCAAGCTCCTCATGCCCGCGCTCCTCTTCAAGATGCTTTCGCACTTGTCGGAGATGCCGCCCGCGGACTGGCGCGTGCTGATCCCGTTCTTCGGGTCCTGCTTTCTGCTTTTCTTCCTCGCGCGGGGGCTCTACGGAAAGCTCTTTCGCACGGGCGCCGCGGGGACGACGGTCCTCGCGATGGCGGGGATTTTCGGCAACAACGTGCAGTTGGGCGTTCCGATCGTCGAGGTGAGTCTCGGGCCTGCGGCCATGCCCACGATCTCGCTATTGATCGTCTTCAACGTGCTCCTTCTCTGGACGCTCGCGATCGCGTCGGTCGAATTCGGGCGCGAGGACGGAAAGCCCGACATGCGGAAGATCCTCCGGTCGCTTTTCAAGGTCGTGAAGAACCCCGTGGTGCTCGGGATTCTCTGCGGCACGGCCTGGGGACTCACCGGCTGGCAGCTCCCCAAAGTCGTGGATCAGACCGTGGGACTCGTCGCGGCGAGCACGACGCCCATGTGCCTCTTGGCGGTGGGGATGGGGCTTGCGCGCCACAGCTTCTTCGCTTCTTTGCCGAAGGGTTCGGTCGTGACGGCGGTGAAGATCGGCTTGCAACCCTTCTTCGTATGGGTGCTCTGCCGCGCGATGGGTCTTGGGGAGCTCGAGACGAACGCGACCGTGCTTCTTTCCGCGCTTCCCGTCGCGATCAACGTCTTTTTGATGGCGAACGAATTCGAGGCGGAGGAGGGGGCCGCGAGCAACGCCATTTTTCTCTCGACGCTTCTCTCGGCCGCGGGCGTGCCGCTTGTTCTCACGCTTCTCGGCGTGGCGCCGGCCGTCTGAGAACGCTGGAGAAACGACGGAAATGCGAAGGGGCCGCCTAAGGGTGGCCCTTTTGCCTTTCATTCCCGATCGGGAATTGAACTCTCGAAGATTCATTCAGTCGATCGGCGTGAAGCGGTAGTGGGTTCTGCCCACGCCCACGGCTTGCGCGTTTGTCGTGAGGAAAGTCGAGTGATGCTCTTCCCATTCTCGGCGAAGTTCCGGCGTCGCCGCCGCGCCGAAGGTAATGTCGATGGCGGCCTGGTCGATCGCGACGGGGTCCGTGCTCGCGAGAATCCCGATGTTCCCGAGATTCTTCGTGCCTTCGCAGCCGTCCGTCGGATCGACGGCGTCGAGGACCGTGAGGAAGACCCAGCGGCCCTTCTTCGCGTCCATCACGCCCTTCACGTAGTCGGCCATGGCCTCCGTCGTGGATTGGTCGTCGCTCGAGACGAAGCTTTGATCCGTGCGGCCGACGCTGTGAATGAGCCACTTGCCCTCCATCGGCGCGATCGCGATCGAGAGGTTCTTGAGCATCCCGCCGTAGAAGTCGATGTGGTGCGACTTGAAGCGGCAGAGCCCGATCATCGTGTCGTAGTCGTTGTAGTGCGAGCCGATGCGCGTGAACTTCAGGTGTTTGCCGCCTTCAATCGGGAGGTCGACCGTGCCTTCGGAGTCGATGATGTCGATGCGGGAGGTGTCAAAGCCGTTCCCCTTGGCGACCTCGAGGTGCTTTTCCACCGTGTCGCGGGGCGGATAGTAGGTGCAGTCGAGAAGCTTGCCGTTCACGTGGTCGGCGAAGGCGTGAACGAGTTTCGGGTCGAGGTGCGGACCGTTCGGGGTTTCAAAGCACACCTTGACGCCGACCTTGCCCTGACGCTTCTGGCCGAGACGGTCGTAGATCTTGATGAGGCCGGCCGGTGAAATGTCCTTCGTGAAGAACACTTCCGGGGCGGACGCGTCGGTCACGGCGTGGGTGAGGGGATAGGGGAAGGGGTTCGCGCCGGCGGCCGACGAAAGAGTCGGCAGACTCGCGGTGACCGCGAGGGCGGCGGAGGTCTGAAGGAAAGTGCGGCGTTGCATGATCGAATTCCTTTTTGCGGTTCCAAAGGAGGGCCGGGCCTTCGCCCGACGTCTTCCTACCCATAGCCTAACGGGACCGGGCTTGCGCCCCTTGTCCTTTTTCTTCGAATCCTTGCGCAAACCGCTCTCGCTCGCGTTCGGAAGAAGAAAAGGGCGCCGAACCCGCGGATTCGACGCCCGTAAAGGTAAGGAGAGACCCTTGTGTTTTGTTGTGTGGCCGACGCCCGACCAAAAGCGTCGATTGGAAGGAGACAGAAACCAATGGAGGGAGCCATCCGCCACAAGGAATATTGTGCCGAAGCATTGTCTCGCTTCCTACCGCCCGCGGGCGGTGTTCCGTGAGGGGAGGACTCAGTCCTTAGGAAAGACCTTGAGACTCATGACGAGCACCACGGTCGTCATCAGGGCGACCATGAGGAAGGCCGTGTCGAGCCCCGAGTGGCGCGCAATGAAGCCGATCGCGGCCGGGCCCGCGAGAATCCCGGCGTAGCCCGTCGACACCACGAAGGCAAGGCCCTTCGAGACCGAGACGCCCGGGCAGTTGCCGGCGAGCCAGAAGGCGATCGGAACGAGGTTCGAGCAACCGATCCCCATCACGAAGAGCGCCGCGTAGGCGCTCCAGAGGCCCGGGATCGTGAGGAGCACTGCATAGCCGAGGATCGCGCAGAGCGTCCCCGTGAGGAAGACCCGGCGCCGACCGAAGCGCGCGATGATGCGGTCTCCGAAGGTGCGCCCGATCGTCATGGCGGCCGAGAAGACCGAATAACCGAGCGCGGCCGCGGCCGTGTCGGCGTTTTTGAGGTCCCGCAGATAAAGCGCGCTCCAGTCGAGAAGGCTTCCTTCCGTGAGAAAGAACGCAAAGCAGAAGAAGGCGGTGACGTAGAGAATCAGGGGCTTCTTCGAAGATTTCTCGTGCTTCTCTTCGGTCTTGCCGCCGTCGTCTTCGGTTTCACCCGGTCCCAACGACCAGGGGCTCCAGGCGGTCGCAACCGCGACGATCAGGACCACACCGGTGAGGACCGCCGCCCAGACGGGCAAACCGATGCCGACGAGGGCCGCGAAGAAGAAGCCGCCCGACATGCCGCCGAACGAGTAAGCCGCGTGAAAGCCCGAGAGGATCGCGCGCTTTTCGCGCTTTTCCGCGACGACCGACTGCACGTTCATCGAGACGTCGGTGACGCCCAAGGCTCCGCCGAAGAGAATGACGAGCGCGGCGGCAAGCCACACGTTCGTCGTGAAGGCGAGCGTCACGATGAAGACGGCCATGAGCGGGAGGCTCGTGCGCAGCACCGCGCGGCAACCCCAGCGGGCGACGAGCCTCCCGGTCACCGGCATCATGACGAGCGAACCGATCCCGAGGCCGAGAAGCATGGTCCCCAAGACGCCCTCGTCGACGTTCAGGGCCGACTTGAGGCTCGGAATAAGCCCCGCCCAGAGGGCGCTGATCATGCCCGCCGCGAAGAAGACGACGTAGGTGACGTTGCGAAGCGGCGGCAGCGTTTTCAGAAAGCCCGGCCAAAAGCGCGGGCCGATTTGCGGTTCCGTTCTCATGATGAGCAAAGAGGGAAAAAGGGCCGACGCGGAAGATCCGGCCGGCCCTCGGTACGGTTTGTTTCGTTATGACCCGATCAGGCCTTTTCGACGAGCGACGTTCCCGTCATTTCGGCGGGTTTTTCAAGGCCCATCAGATCGAGGACCGTGGGCGCCACGTCGGCCAAGACGCCGTCGCGAACGCTCTTCACTCGATCCGACACCACGATCATCGGGACGGGGTTCAAGGAGTGCGCCGTGTTGGGCGAACCGTCGGCGTTCACGGCGTTGTCGGCGTTGCCGTGGTCCGCGCAGATCACGACGTCGTAGCCCGCGGCGCGCGCCGCCGTCACGACCTTTTCGACGCAGGCGTCGACGGTCTTCACGGCTTCGACGATCGCGTCGTAGACGCCCGTGTGGCCCACCATGTCGCCGTTCGCGAAATTGAGGACGATGAGGTCGGGGGCCTTCTCACGAATGTTCCCGACGAGACACTCCGTCACTTCGGGCGCGCTCATCGCGGGCTGCAGATCGTAGGTCGCGACCTTCGGGGAGTTGACGAGAATGCGGTCTTCCCCTTCGAAGGGCGCTTCGCGGCCGCCGTTCAAAAAGAACGTGACGTGCGCGTACTTTTCGGTTTCCGCGATGCGAAGCTGCGTGAGCCCCAGGGACGACACGTATTCCCCGATCGTGTTCTTCACTTCGTCCTTCGGGAAGAGGACCGTGAGGCCGGCGAACGTCGGATCGTAGGGCGTCATCGTGTAGTAGTCGAGCGAAAGGCGCTTCATGCCCGCTTCATCGACGTCGCGCTGCGTGAGCGCAATCGTGAGTTCCTTCGCGCGGTCGTTGCGGAAGTTGCAGAAGACGACCGTATCACCCTCCCGGATCGTCCCGACGGGACGGCCGTCCGTCGTCGTCATCACGACGGGCTTTACGAATTCGTCCGTGACGCCTTCGTCATAGGAGCCCTGCAGAGCGGCGACCGGGTCTGCGGCCTTCACGCCTTCGCCCAGAACCAGCGCGCCGTAGGCTTCACGGATGCGCTCCCAGCGCTTGTCGCGGTCCATGGCCCAGTAGCGGCCCGTCATCGTCGCGAAGTGCGCGCCCGAGGCCTTCAAGGCGTCGACCGTTTCGCGCACGAATCCGATTCCGCTCTTGGGATCCGTGTCGCGCCCGTCCATGAAGGCGTGCAGGAAGACGTTTTCAACCCCCGCTTCGCGCGCAAGGCGCACGATCGCAAGAATGTGCTCGAGCGAGGCGTGCACGCCCCCGTCGGAGAGAAGTCCCAGGACGTGGAGGTGTCCCGACTTCTTCGCGGATTCGAGCATCTTCGCGACGCCCGGCACCCGGGCGAGACTGCCGTCTTCAACGGCACGGTTGATCTTGACGAGGTCCTGATAGAGGACGCGGCCCGCCCCGATGTTGAGGTGGCCGACTTCGGAATTCCCCATCTGGCCTTCGGGAAGACCGACGGCGAGGCCGTCGGTGCGAAGGGTCGCATGGGGGCAGTCGTGGGTGAGCTTCGTCATGAAGGGCGGGCGCACGGTCCCGATCACGTCGGCCTTGTCGCCGCGGCCGATGCCCCAGCCGTCGAGAATCATGAGAAGAACTTTCGTCACGAAAAGACTCCTTACTGTGTCCGAATCATTGGAAAAGGAGGGCGGATCGGCCCTCCGGTAATTGCGGAGCAATCATAGCACGGCCGAAGATTTCGCCCCGTCGGAAAGCTCGGACGCGAGTCGTCGGCGCTTGCCGATAAAAAGCCTCCGACGGTCGCACCGGCCGCGGAGGCTCTTCACGGGGGCGCGCGAGGCGCCCCGATGGATTGAGACGGAACTTACTTGGCGAAGGCCTTCTGCACGTCAAGCGGCAGAGCGCGGTAGCCGAGCGTGTTGTGGAACTTCATTTCGATCGAAGGCTTCGATTCGCCCCACTTGAATTCGGTTAGCACCGGAGCGGGACCTTCCTTCGTGCCCACGCCGATCGAAGCCCAGTAGACGAGGAGCGAATCCTTGTCCTTCCAGTATTCGACCGAAGACGTGATCGGCGCATAGAGTTCGTGGCCGCGGTTCTTGCCGTATTCCCAAACCTGCTGAACGGTCATCTTCTTCTGGTCGATCTTGTAGACGACCGCGCGGCTGTACTTTTCCTTCGGATCGTCGGGCTGCAGGAAGGCGCGTCCGTCGCCGTTGTCAAAGACCGACACGTAGATGATGTCGCCCTTGCTCATTTCGTTGATCTTCCAGCCGGTGTGCTGCGTCCAGGTCCAGTCGAAGTCGCCTTCGCACTTGCCGAGACGGCACTTCAAGGGATTGCCGTCCTTGTCGACGGGCGTCAAGACCTTGTCCTTCCATTCGCCGCGCCAGCCGTTCGGGGCGGAGAGAATCCACTTCACCTTCTTGTCGCGGCCGATCTTGACGACGGACGACTGGTGACGAGACGAAATGATGATGGAGTCGTCTTCGACGTCGTAGTCGACGGAATTCACGTGCGCCCAGTTGCGGCCCGCGCCCGTGCCGGTGATGTCGCCGAAGGCGTGCTGCGCCTCGAGCTTGGCGATCTGTTCAGCCGTGAGGGTCTGGCCCGACTTCGAGAGGTCCACGTTGAGGCACACCGCGCCCTGGTCGATCGACTTCAAGACGATGTTGCGCTGCGGATCGAGGATTTCAAAGAGGCGCCATTCGTCGACGACGTTCCCCGACTCGGAATCCACTTCGATGATCACGTCGCGCACCGTGCGCACGTGCGTGTTGTCGGCGCGGCGAAGGTCCGACGACCCCACGCGCAGGAACTGGTGCCCGTTTTCGCCCACGCTCAGGGCGTGCGAGAAGTCGTTGTAGTTGGGTGAAATCAGGCGGTTGTAAACTTCGCGCCCCATGATGTCGTACTTCACGTAGCGCTGGCCGTAGCCCCAGGTGAGGGTGCCGTCGTCGTTCTGATGGAAGCCCATCATGATGCCGGACTTGAACGGGTCGCGCGGATCGTAGATCGCGTCGGGCTTCATGAACCAGCGCGTTTCGCCCGTCGTGTCGACGACGGCGTTCTGCGGATAGTTGGCCCATTCCTGGGCGCCGCCCACCGGATTGTTCCAGACGACCTGCTGCGACTTCGGGCCCGGAGAGAGAAGGTTGTTGATGAAATAGAGACGGTCCTTGAATTCCTTCGACGGACGGGTCTTCACGTCGATCTCGAAGGCGCCCGGAGACTGCGCGCGGTTCCCGGTCGCTTCAAAGTAGACGGGCGCCGTGCGGATCTTGTAGGTTTCGGTCTTTTCTTCGCTCTTTCCCTGGAAGACGCGCGTGTAGCGCACTTCGACCGTGTTCATGTAGTCGGCGTAGAGGCCCCAGACGGGAATTCCGCCGTGGGTGAGAAGGGTCTGCGGCCCCACGTCGTAGCGGATTTCCTGACCGCCCTTTTTCGGAACGATGCGCACCGACGCCTTCGTGAGGACGTAGCCGCCGTTGCGGATCACGGCCGTGAGCGGCGCGATGTCGTACGGATTGATGACGACCGTGCCGAGTTCGCCCTCGACGATCCAGTCGATCTTCGTGCCCGAGGCACCGCCCGAGGCCATGACGGAAAGGGGCAGGGCAAGCGCGAGCGCCGCGGTCAAAAGGGACTTTTTGCAGTTCATGTGGACTCCCTTGGAATTTGTTTTTACGACGCCGACCGTTCGTATCTCCCCGCAGGGATGCCGAACACCGTTCTCCCAATGTTCGGTGCGCCGGCGACGTTTCCTATGATAACGGTCGGCCCGAGGCAAAGGCTTACGGCAAACTTACGCGTCGGCACCTCGAGATTGGGAGAACGGTTTTTGACGTGAATCAAGAAACACGCTTTTCTTCACGAAAAAGAGCGGATTCTTCGATCGCTTTGCGCAAAAACCGAAGTAGGATGGATCCGTTCGAAACGCCCGTGTAGGCGCTGAGGACCCGGACGGGCATCAAAACCCGGCCGAGGGAAGGAGTTCGGAAGTGCTTCCGCCCGACCGAGCCTTCCGGAGACGGACGATCCCGTCTCCGTACATAGACAATCCGCACTTGAAGTTCCGTTTGAGGCCGCTTGTGTCCGGCACTGAACGGAACGGCCACCCGAGGAGGGTCCGGCTGTATGAGAGTCCCCGCGGCGCGGTTTCCGTTTGTCGAAGCCGCAAAGCATGTGAACGATACCCAGAGGGACGAGTACAGGCTGCACAATCCGCCCGTTATATCGAGGCCCTTCATCATGGCTAACACCAAAAAGTTTGCTGCCGTCGCAGCCGTTTCCGCCGTTCTCATCGGCTCTCTCTTTGCGTCCCTCTCCACCGAACCGCAGGACGCGTTTGCCAAACCCGTAGACGTTGCCCAACCCGCCGCCCAGAAGGTGTTGCGCGTGGGTTCGCTCACGGCCTATCCGCCCTTTGAATATCTTGATACCGAGAGCGGTCGGTATGAAGGTTTCGACATGGACCTCATCCGCGAGGTCGGAAAGCGGATGGACCGCGAGATCGAAATCGTCTCGATGGGTCTTGACGCGCTCGTTCCCGCGCTTCTCGCGAAATCCGTCGACGTGGCGGTTTCGGCCCTGACCATCACGCCCGAGCGCGCGGCCAAGGTCGACTTTACGAAACCCTACTACGACGCGGGTCTCACCATCATGACGACGAAGGCCAACGCACCTAAGATCACCGGCCCGGAAAGCCTGGAAAACCAGTGCCTCTGCGCCGAGATCGGGTCCGCCGGCGCCGTCTACATGAAGCGCATCCCCGGCGCGACCATCCGCACCTTCAATTCCGCGGCCGAAGCCTTCATGGAATTGAGTCAGGGCGGGTGTTTCGCAATGGTGAACGACCGGCCCGTCAACGAGTACTTCCTCGCTCAGAAGTCGTCGAAGGGGATGGGACTCACCGAGATGCCCTACGTGCTTTCCGAAGATCAGTACGGCTTTGCCGTGAACAAGCAAAACGGCGAACTCCTTGCGCAGCTCAACTCGACGCTCGACGCCATGAAGGCGGACGGGTCGTTCGACAAGATCTACCGCAAGTGGTTCGGCAGTTGACGATCCGACCGGCGGGCGGTCCTTTGCGACCGGCCGTCGGAGCGTGCTTTGTCGGGGAAAGGGGCGGCGCCTGAGGGTTCCGCCCCTTTTCCGTCTTTTCTCCGCAGTTATCGGCGGCCGCTCTTTTTCGAGGTCCTCGGCCCCGCTCGTGACGTCCGAAAAAAAGACGTCCGGCCACGCCGTTTCATCCAAGCAAAATCGTTGGCCGAGCGTTTTTTTTTCGGCAGGCGGCGCTTTTCGTCGATCCTTCGTATCCCGGTGGTGTGCACACCGGGCGGCGGGTTCGGGCCTTCCGCTAGGCAGTGCCGATCACGCAGGAACTGAAGCCGGTCCTGATTTTGTTTTCCGACAGAAGAGAAACGCGGCACTCTTGAGAGACGTCTTCACGATTCGGGGGAAGCGCTCGAACATCCGAAATCCGTTCGTTCGGCACCGCATCCGCATCGACGCAACACGTTCGAGGACCTGCACGATGCGCCGCTTAAACCTTTCGGACGATTTGTACGGCCAATCTCAGGTGCTTGGACCTGCCTCCCTACATGTCCCCGGGTGAACGGACGCGATGAGCGGGAGCGATAGCGCCGCGAAAGGCGGATAGCTCACTCGACGAGACCGATTCGCCTGAGCCAAACGCCCACGCTTTCGAGATCCCGAACGCCTTGCCATCCGTACACGTCGTGAGGATCGAGCAATACGGCCTTCGGTTCGATTTGCGCCAGCTCCCCGTGACTTTGGCCGAGTCCGCTTCCGCCGTGGGTCGTCACGTGCGCGACGCGCTTTCCCGACAAGTCGACGGCGTCGAGGAAGGTGCGCACGGGCATCGGCATGTGACCGCCCCAAATCGGATGCGCGAGAACAATCGTGCCGTAGGCAGAAAGGTCGGGGAGGGCGGTCTTGAGGGCCGGCCGTGCGTTTGCCTCCCGCTCTTTCTTTGTCCGCTCCGTCGTGGCGCGGTATTCTGCGGGATAGGGTTCGACCGTTTCGAGACGAAGAATGTCTCCGCCCGCGAGACGACGGACCTCTTCGGCGACGGTCTTGGAACTTCCCGACCAGGAAAAGTAGACGGTCAGAAGTTTGGCGTTTGCGTTCTCCGCCGCGCGGGCGGCACCGAAGAAAGAGAGCGCCGTCGCGCAGGAGGCGGCTTTGAGGCAGGTGCGGCGAGAGAGGCGCGGCATGATGAAGCTCCTGTAGGGAAACGGTTTTCAGAACGGTGCGCACAGCGGAGTGCTGTTCATTCACTTTAACGACGCGCCTCGCCTCGGTATTGCCCGATCGGCTCGCAAACGAGACGAAAACGACCGAAATCGCCGGAGGCTGCGTTTCGTTTTTGATTTCCACGACGCGAAAGAAAACCAGAAAACCCGACGACGCGTACATTGCGTGGAGACAACCAAAAAAATACGGACGGGCAGATCCCTGTTTTCTCGACGGACGGTACGACGCTGGGGCGCCGTCTGCCTGCGACGGAATCCGTCGCACTACTCTGCGATGATTTTCGCAGAACACGCTCCTGAGGAGGATTGGCCATGCTGGTTCAAAACATCTTTGTCCGACGTGCCGACATCACGACGCTTGCCGTCGACGCCGTCGTCAATTCCGCCAACCGTTCTCTTCTGGGCGGCGGGGGCGTCGACCGCGCGATCCACCGCGCCGCGGGCCGCGAACTCCTATGGGCATGCGCCGATTTGGGAGGATGCGACGTGGGCAAAAGCAAGATCACGCCGGGCTTTCGTCTTCCCGCAAAATTCGTCGTCCATACGGTCGCGCCAGCCTGGACGGGCGGCCACCGGGGCGAAGCCGAACTTCTCGCTTCCGCCTATCGCTCGGCTTTGGATCTGGTGCTCGAACGGGATCTTCATTCCGTCGCCTTCTCCATGCTGAGCCGCGGCATTCACCGCTATCCCGCAGAGGCCGCGGCGGAAATCGCCTGGAACGCCGTGCTCTCCCATCCGTTTGAGGGTGTCGCGGTCTTCGTTCCCTACGCCGACGAGGACGAGCGGCTTTTCACAGAGATCCGGGCCCGTCTGGCCGCATCATCCGTTCCGACGGTTTGGTGCGCCGGCGAGTCGTTCCGCGTAAACGATGCGGGAGCGGCGCGGCTTCGGGTTTTGGGGCGCCCCGAAGAACCTTTTGAACCGGCCGCCTGGCTGATCGGTCCCGAAGGAATTCGACGGCTTGCCGGCGAGGGGCTCGCGCTCGCCAGAAGCTACGCCCTCTGATTCTCAGCCCGCGAGGTCTGTGAGCGGGTTGAGAACGAGCGTGAGGGCGATCGAAAACATCACGAGCGCGATGAAAAGATCCAGGCATTGCCAGGAGCGGGGCTTGCGAAAGAGCGGCTGCAGCCGTTTCGCGCCGTAGCCGAGCGACGTGAACCACGTGACGCTCGCCGTGCAGGCGCCGAGCGCGAAAAGCCAACGGTCGGCCCCGGCAAACTGCGTCGAAATGCTCCCGAGCATCACGAACGTGTCGAGATAGACGTGGGGATTAAGAAAGGTGAAGGCCAGACAGGCCGCCAGAACGCGTTGCGGCGAGACGGCGGGACCGTTTCCCGAGTCCGACGCGACGCCGAGCGCTTCGCCTCCCTTGCGGGCCCGGTTGAGCGCGAGGCATCCGTAGTAGCCGAGAAAGGCCGCGCCGCCCCAACGGAAGATCTCGAGCACCAGCGGGTGCGCCTTTACGGCGGCGCCCATGCCGGCGACGCCCGCCAGGATGCAGACGATGTCGCCGAAGGTGCAGGCGAGCACCACGAGTCCCACGTGCTCGCGACGAAGCCCCTGACGGAGAACGAAGGCGTTTTGCGCGCCGATGGCGATGATGAGACCGGCACTCGTGCCGAAACCCGCAAGCGCGGCGGAATAGTTCATGAGTTACCTCGCAAGGATCATAGACCGTCCGGCTTCATCGGTCAGTCGCAGTGAAGAGACGAACGTATTTTACCCAATACGCCGTAAAGCCCCGTCTCTTCAGGGCGGGGATATAAGGCGCCCCGTTCCCTTCACTTAGACGGCGTGTCCTGTTGCCGAACGTATTCCTTGATCTTCTCCAAGGGGGCTCCCCCGCAACTCGCGGCAAAGTAGGAGGGTGACCAGAGTTGTCCCTTGTAGTATGCCGCTTCCAAATCCGGAAACTGTTTTCTCAGCATTCGACTCGTCACGCCCTTGAGACTGTTCACAAGCGACGAGACCGCAACCTTCGGCGGATAACTCACCAACAGATGAACGTGATCCCGTTCTCCGTCCAACTCCCGAAGCTCCGTGCCGAAATCGTGGCATACCTTTGCGGCCACTTCTTGCATCACCTTCAGGTGTTGCGCCCTAAAGATTGATTTTCGGTATTTCGTCACGAAGACCAAATGCACGTACATCTTGAATACGCAATGTCTTCCAGTTCGAATGCTCTCTGTCATTTCATAAGACCAAGTGCTACAATACTCATATGATCCTACGAAAAGCCTATCAGTTCAAGCTCAAGCCCGACGGGGCCACCGGCCGCAAACTCTCCCGGTTCTGCGGCTGTGCGCGTTTCGTCTACAACAAGGCTTTGGCTTGGAATCGTGATCAGCGTTCGTCGGATCCGAACTTCAAAATCTCGTATGCGAAGCTTTGCGAACAGCTTCCGGAGTGGAAGTCCGCCGAGGAAACGAAGTGGCTTTCCGAGTGCCACAGTCAGGTTCTGCAGCAGAGTCTCAAGGATCTGATGCGTGCCTTCACGAACTTCTTCGAAGGGCGCACGGACTTCCCAAAGTTTCACAAGAAGTTCCGCAACGAAGATTCCATCCGCTATCCACAGGGCTTCAAGGTGGATGAAGCGCGTCGGCAGATCTTTTTGCCGAGCATCGGTTGGGTGAAATACCGAAGAAGCCGCTTCATCGAAGGAATACCCAAGTACGTCACCGTCAGCCGCAAGGTGGACGGCTGGTACGTATCCGTGCAGACGGAGCGGGAAGTGCCCGATCCGGTTCACCCGAAAGCGGGAACCGAGGCCGGTATCGACATGGGCGTCGTGCGTCTCTACACCTGCTCGGACGGCACGTTCGAACAGGGAGTCCGTTGTCTTCGCGACAAGTCGGAGAAGCTTGCCAAGGAACAACGTCGCCTCAAGCGGATGGTCAAGTTTTCCAAGAATTGGATCAAGCAGCAACAACGGATTGCCCGTCTCCACAAGAAAGTGGCCGACAGTCGTCGCGATCTGCTTCGGAAAGCCGCGAACAGGCTCTGCCAAAACCACGCAGTGCTCTATCGCGAGGATCTGAAGATCAGGAACATGACCGCGTCGGCCAAGGGTACCGTGGAGGAACCCGGCAAAAACGTAAAGCAGAAGAGCGGCCTCAACCGTGCGATTCTGGATCAGGGTTGGGGTATGTTCTTTTCCTTCCTCAACGCCAAGATGACTGAACTCGGCGGTCTGGTGTTCGCGGTACCTCCGCAGAACACCAGCCGGACGTGTCCGGTTTGCGGATGCGTGTCGAAAGAGAACCGCAGGACGCAGGCGAAGTTTCGATGCACGTCCTGCGGGTACGAAGGCAATGCGGACGCCGTTGCTGCGGTGAACATTCTCGGGCGCGGGCAGCGCCTCAGAGCCTGTGGGGAGCTCGTTCCCGTGAACGTAGCTCAAGTGAGTCGATCTTCCCGCAAGAGAAGCGTCGTCCAGCAACAGGAACCCGTCGAAGTGACCGTTGACGGCCCCGCCGTCAACGGCTCAGTAGGGAATCACCGTCCTTCAGGGCGGTGAGGATGTCAAGCCCGAAGTCCGCGAGTCGAGTACAATGCTCTATTCTCTCTTCCGCGTTGATTTACCCATCATGACCGAACTCGTTGAAGAACAAACCGAACATCCCATCCGCCAGGTCTTCATCGTCAGCGACGGCACGGCCATCACCGCCGAAACGCTCGCGCACGCCATCACGACGCAGTTCCCCGACCTCGAATACCAACAGACGCGCATGCCGTTTGTGAACACCGTCGAGAAGGCTCAGGCGGCGGCCGACGCCATCAACCGCATCGGCGTCGAATCGGGCACGCGTCCGATCATCTTCACGACCTTCGTCGAACCCGACATCATGCGCACGTTCAACGAACACGTGCAGGGGCACATCATCGACCTCTTCCGCAAGTTCGTGGGGCCGCTTGAAACCGAGCTCGGCATGAAGTGCGCCCACTCCGTGGGGCAGAGCCACCGCATCCGCGACGACGAACGCTACAACAAGCGAATCGCCGCCATCGACTACACCCTGCAGCACGACGACGGTCAGACGAACCGCGGCCTCGACGAGGCGGACGTCATTCTCGTGGGCGTTTCGCGCTCGGGCAAGACCCCGACCTCGCTTTTCCTCGCCATGCAGTACGGCATCAAGGTCGCGAACTATCCGCTCATCCCGGAAGACTTCGAGCGCGGTTCGCTTCCCGATGCGCTCCTGCCGCTTCGCCACAAGCTCTTCGGTCTTTCGATCCGACCCGAGCGTCTGAGCGAAATCCGCAACGAACGCCGTCCGGGGAGCCGCTACGCCTCGATCGAAAACTGCCGCGAGGAAATCTTCGACGCGGAAAACCTCATGCGCCGTGAAGGCATCCGCTGGCTCAACTCGACGACGAAGTCGATCGAAGAAATTTCCGCGACGATCATGAGCGACCTCGGTCTTGACAAGCGCAAGGCCTGATCGGCGCTCATAGCTTTGTGAACGGGGCGCCCTCCTTTCGGATCGGCGCCCTTTTTTCCTCCTTCACCCCTCTGACAAGTCATGCAGACGACGGAATGGAACTTTTGGGCGAATCTCTTCATGCTCGCCCAGTTCATGATGATCCTCCTCGTGGGGATGCGCGTGATGCTCACGCGCCACCCGCCGGGATCGTCCTTTGCGTGGCTTCTCATCACCGCGGCGCTTCCGGTCGCGGGGTTTCTCCTTTATCTCTTCATCGGCGAGCGGCCCCTCGCGCGCTTTCGACTGCTGCGCGTAAAGCGTCTCCTTGAGCACTACTATCCCTGGGCCAAGGACCGTCTGCTGCCCTACGGGCCGATGCCGCTTCCCCTCAACGAGTACGAACCGCTCCTCAGGCTCTCGACGAATCTCGCTCGCCTGCCGCTCACGGTCGGGAACCGCGTGACGCTTCTTCCCACCTCGCTCGAAGCCTTCGAGCGGATTCTCGAAGACATCCGCAAGGCGGAGCGCCAGATCGAGCTCGCCTACTACATCTGGGAGTCGGGCGCGATCGTCGACGACATCGAAGAGGCGCTCGCCGACGCCGCCCGCCGGGGCGTTTCCGTTCGGATTCTCTGCGACGACTTCGGGTCCGCCGCCTTTTTGCGAAGCCCCCGCCGCGAGGCGCTCGAGCGCGCGGGCGTGAGAATCTGGCGCGTGCTGCCGATCCGCTTCGGCAACTTCCGGATGAGCGACCGCATCGATCTTCGCTACCACCGAAAGCTCGTCATCATCGACGAGAAGATCGCCTATACGGGAAGCCTCAACATGATCGCCCCGAAGTCCGCCGCTTCGGGCGCGGCGCCTCAGGAGCGCTGGATCGACGCTATGATCCGCATCGAAGGTCCCGGAACGGTCGTTCTCTCGGCCCTCTGGGAAGGGGACTGCGGGCTGCTTTCGAACTGCGACGAAAACCGCGACGTCAACGCCTACATGGAACTCTTCACGAACGGGCGCCACGAACAACCGGGCGACGTTCCCATGGTCTGCGTGCATTCGGGCCCCTACGGCAACGAAGACGCGAGCTTGCATCTGATTCTTCGCGTCATCTCGAGCGCGCGGCGCTCCCTCACGATCGTGACGCCCTACTTCGTTCCGACCGAAACGATCGTCTCGGCGCTCCTCAACGCCGCGAGCACGAACGTTCGCGTGCGCATCATCGTCCCGCGGCTTTGCGACAGCCGCATCGTCACCTGGGGCGGACGGCGTTTCTTCGAGGAGCTTCTCGACGCGGGAATTGAAATCTACTTCTTTGAGGACGGGATGCTGCACACGAAGGCGATCACGGTCGACGACGAGGTGTCCGTCTTCGGGACGGTCAACATCGACACGAGAAGCCTGCACCTCAATTTCGAGCACTCGATGCTCATCATCAACCGCGCCTTCACGGCGCAGTTGAACGGCCTCTTTGCCGGGTACTTCGCGGGCTCCTTCCGGCTCGATCCCGCCCTCTGGAAAAAACGCGGGCTTCTCGCCCGCCTGCGCGAGGGGTTCAGCTATCTCGCCTCACCCCTCTTCTAAACCAAAGGCGTTTGCCGCGTCACTCGCCGCAGCAGTTCTGGAACTGCGCGGCCTTCAGCTGCTCGACGAGGCGCTCGATCGCGCCGTCCTTCGGAGGATCCATCCCGCAGGTGGGCTCTTCGCCGCGGTTTTCCATGTAAGCCTTCCCCCAGGCGTACATCGCCTCGAGAATGGGGCGAAGCGACTGTCCCACGGGCGTGAGGGAATATTCGACGCGCGGCGGCACTTCCGCAAAAATCGTGCGCTTCACGAGGCCGCTCGTTTCAAGTTCGCGCAGCTGCATCGTGAGCATCTTGGCCGTCACGCCCGGCATGGCGCGGCTCAGTTCCGAAAAACGAAGCGTACGGCCGCAGAGGTGCCAGATCACGAGACTCTTCCATTTGCCGCCCACGAGTCCGAGCGTCACTTCCACCGGACACTTGGTCGCCGCATCGGCTTCTCTCTTCAAAGTTCTCTGCATGGGGTCCCCCGCCGCAACCCGATTCCATTCCTTTCCAAAAAGACGTTTCAAAAGGGGACGAAAGTTCGGGCAAAGACCCCGATACAGCGCTTTCCTTTTTGAAACTTATTTCCGTAAAGGGCGGTAGTTGCGAAAAAGAAATCAATGTCTATAATGCCCAAGTATAGACAATTCGAACCGTTGGGGGTAGATGGAATCCCCTCCCTCGGTTCCGACGGACACGGCCTCTCTCGGAGCCGTTACACAGGAATCCACATGGAAAAGATCACACTCAACGTCACGGGCATGACCTGCGCCGCCTGCGTGGGACGGGTGGAGCGCGCCGCCCACAAGGTCCCCGGCTGCGAAGGCGCCGTCGTCAATCTCCTGACCGAAGAACTCAAGGTCGAGGTGCCCGACGGCAAGGCGGGGGAAGCCGCCGACGGCCTCGTCAAGGCGATCGCCGAGGCGGGCTACGGCGCCCGCGTCAAGAGCGCTCCGGGGCGCTCAGCCTCCGGGAAGACCGCCGAGGCAAACGTGCGTCCCAAGGCGCTCGCGCTCGAAGCCTACGCGAACTACCGCAACCGCTTCCTGCGCTCTCTCGTCTTTGCGCTTCCGCTTCTGATCCTCAGCATGGGTCCGATGATGGGGCTGAGCCTCCCCTTCGGGCTCGGCACCGACGAAGCGGCGCTCGTCACGGCGCTCCTGCAGCTCCTTTTGACGCTCCCCGTCGTCTTTCTTCATACCGAGACCTTCAAGAAGGGATTCGTCACGCTTCTTCACCGCAACCCCGGCATGGAAACGCTCCTTGCGACGGGGAGCGGCGCCGCGCTCGTCTACAGCCTCGCCATGCTTTTCACGATGGCGAACGATCCCTCGCAGGCGGCCCACGGACTCCATCACCTCTACTTCGAGTCGGCGGCGGTGATTCTCACGCTCGCCTCGCTCGGAAAGACGCTCGAAAGCCGCGCGAAGGCGGGCACGACTTCCGCCGTCGAGGCGCTTCTCGACCTCACGCCCCCGCGCGCCATGCGACGCGAAGGCGGCGTCGAAGTCGAAGTCCCCGTCGACGCCCTGCGCGTGGGCGACGACGTGGTCGTGCGCACGGGCGAGCGCATCCCGGCCGACGGCATCGTGGTCCTCGGCTCGGGGAGCGTCGACGAATCCGGCATGACGGGCGAGTCGCTCCCCGTCGACAAGACGAAGAACGACCGCGTCAACGCGGGCACGCTCCTCGTTTCGGGCCACATCACCTTCAGCGTGACGCACACCGGGGCCGACACGGCCTTGGGCCGGATCATCTCGCTCGTCGAAGACGCCGTCGCGACGAAGGCGCCGATCGCGCGCAAGGCCGACACGATCGCGCTCTGGTTCGTTCCCATCGTCCTCGGGATTGCGCTTCTCACCTTCATCGTCTGGTACGCCTCGGGCTCTCCTCTCGAAGACGCCCTCACCTACGCGATTTCGGTCCTCGTCATCTCCTGCCCCTGCGCTCTGGGGCTTGCCACCCCGACCGCCGTCATGGCGGGGACGGGCCGCGGCGCTTCGCTCGGGATTCTCTGGAAGAACGCCGAGTCGCTGGAAAACCTCGGACGCGCGAAGACTCTCTTCTTGGACAAGACCGGCACCATCACCGAAGGCCGCCCGCAGGTGGCGCGCTGGATCTTCTCGGAGCGCTCCGACACGCCGGCCGTCCTCTCGGCCCTCGGCGCCCTTGAGTCGAAGTCCGAACACCCGCTCGCGCGCGCCGTCACGGAAAGCCTCGAAGACCTCGGACATTGGGACGCTTCGCACCCCGAGGCCGACGAATTCGAACAGGTCGCGGGAACGGGCCTTGCGGGCCGCGTCGGCGAATACCGTCTTCGTGTCGGCAACCGCCGCACGCTCGAAGCGAGCGCCGCGGAACTCCCCGACGCCTGGCGGGAAGCCTGGTCCGAAATGGAAAAGGAAGGCCTTACGGTCCTCGTGACGCTCGTTCAGCGCGGCGTCCATTGGGAGCCCGCGGCGCTCGCGGGCCTCTCCGACCGGGTGCGCGACGATTCGCGTGAAGCACTCGCGGCGCTTCGCAAGGAAGGCGTGCGCGTCACGATGCTCACGGGCGACGGCCGGGCCGCCGCCGAGGCGGTGGGTCGCGCAGCGGGGTTCGACCAGGACGACATCCGCGCCGAACTTCTTCCCGCCGACAAGGCGCGCTTCGTTCGCGAAGCGACGGCCGCCTCCCCGCACCCCGTCCTCATGGCCGGGGACGGCGTCAACGACGCGCCGGCCCTTGCGAGCGCGACGGTCGGGATCGCGATCGGCTCGGGCACCGAAGCCGCGCTCTCTTCGGCCGACGTGGGCTTGTCGAAGAGCCGCCTCTCGCAGATCGCGGACGCGCTCTTTCTCTCCCGCGCGGTGCTTCGCAACATCTACGAAAACCTTTTCTGGGCGCTCGGCTACAACACCGTTATGATTCCGATCGCGGCGGGCCTCTTTGCGTCCCAGGGCCTACGCATGAGCCCGATGCTCGCGGCCCTTGCGATGAGCTTGTCGTCCGTGAGCGTCGTCACGAACGCCCTGCGGCTCACCCGCTGGCGCCCGCCCGTCAACTTCACGGAAAGCGCGTCGGACAAAAACCGTGCAACGGCCGAAGTCCGTACGCTCCCCTTACCCGTTTCTTCTCAAACCACTTCTTCGGAGGAATCCGTCATGGAAAAAATCGTTCATATCGAAGGCATGTCCTGTCAACACTGCGTGCGCGCCGTAGACAAGGTTCTGCGCGCCCTGCCCGGCGTCGCCGACGTCCGGGTGAGCCTGGAAGAAAAGCGCGCCGTCATCGTGTCGCCCCTGCCCGTCGACGACGAAGCGATCCGCAAGGCCATCACGGAAGAAGGCTTCACGGTCACCGGCATCGAATAACATTTCGTCCGGCGAAAACCTGATTCGCCCTTGAGTGCAAAAGGAGCCGCTTTTCCCGAAAGATCCTCTTTCGGCAGGAGCGACTCCTTCGCATTGTCACGCTATACTGTTTCTCCTCTTTGAGACCTTGCCAACAACACCAAAAGGAAACGGCATGACAAACCCTTCCGAAGACAAGACGGCGGACGCACCGCAGAGACCGCAGCGCGTCGACCGCATGGCCCGCCTCGAGACCATTCCGAGGCTCAATGAAGAGAAGCGCACGCTCGAAGCGATGGTGGCGAGCTTTTGCCACGCGCATCACGGCACGAAAAAAGGGGAGCTCTGCGACAACTGCCGCGAGTTTCTCGCCTACGCCCTGAAGCGCCTCGCCTGCTGCCCCTACGGGGCGGACAAGCCCGCCTGCGCGCGGTGCAAGATCCACTGTTACCGCCCGGCCGAAAAGGCCCGCGCCCGCGACATCATGCGCTGGGCGGGTCCGCGCCTCATCTTTTCGCATCCCGTGCTCACCATCAAGCACATGTGGTACCAGTTCACGAAGGAAGCGCCCGAAAAGCCCCGCAACCGTTCTCAAAAATAACGGGGACGATCGAATCGTCCCTCACGACCAAACCCTTACCAACCATGCTTTGGCTCATTCTTCCCGCGCTCGCGCACGTTTTGTTCGCGGCGCATCTTCTCTTTCACGGCGCCGCCCTGTGGGTCGTGGCGCTCCCGATCGTGGCGCTCGTCCTCGCCTTCGTGCCGGTGCGCTACATGAACCGTCTGCAGCAGCTCTGCCTTCTCGGCTACGCCTGCGAATGGGCGTATTCGACCTACGAACTCGTCGCGCGCCGCATTCTGGAAGGCCGCAGCTACCACCCGGCCCTCGAAATCATGGCGGGCGTGGCGCTCTTCACGCTCCTCACGGCCCTCGTTTTCTACCGTCCGAAGCTTCTCGCCTACTACCGCTGTCCCAAACAGTGCTGAAGGCGCCGTTGCGAAGATGCGAAGGCCCGGGTTCGTCGCCCGGGCCTTGTCGTTTGCGCGTCGGCGGCAGTCAGACCGGCATCATTCGAGCCAGGTCTTCGCGAGCGCCGCGTGTTCGCCGCGAAGTTCCGTGATGTCCCAGAGATAGCGCATCACGCGAAGATACTCGGCGTCGTCCGCGGGCATCCAGAAACCCATCACGCTCTTGGGTGTGAGCGGATTTTCGATGAAGGCGGCGTGAAGCTTTCCCGCGTACTTCTTTGCGTAGAGCTTCGCCTCCATGGTTTCCGTAATCATGACGTCGCCCTTGCCTTCGGCGATGAGGCCCGGGATTTCTGCGTTGTTGGGATGGGTCGAAACCTGCGTCTTGGTGAGGTGTTCGAGCACGTACTTTTCATTCGTGCCGCCCGGATTCTTGATGACGCGCACGTCGGGCTGATTGAGGCTCTCGGGCGTCGTGAAGCGGTCCTTCTTGGCGGCCGGAACGAGCGCCGCCTTCCCGAAGGGCGCGTAGCCCGGGAGGAAGTCGCCCACCTTCAGGCGCGCCACCGTCTGCGTGATGCCGCCCACGGCCACGTCAAACTTGTCGCCCTGCAGATCCTTCGTGAGGTTCGGCCAGGAGGTGGGAACGATCTCCACCTTCCAGCCCGCGGCGGCTGCGAGAGCCTTGACGAGATCGATGTCGTAGCCCGCGTAGCCGTTCGCTTCCTTCATCGAGAACGGACGGTAATCGCCCGGCGTGCCTACGCGAAGAACCTTCGTTTCTTCAATGCGGTCGAGGCGTTCCCCCGCCTGCGCGGGCAGAGCCGCCGTCAGAGCGCCGAGCACGGCGGCAACCAATGTGATCTTCGTGAGTTTCGTCATTTTTCTGTCCTTTACTTGAGCCACTTGTCATAGAGGGCGGCGGTCTCGCCGCGCAGTTCCGTGATGTCCCAGAGGTACTGCATCACGCGCAGGTATTCGGGGTCGTCCGCCTGCACGAAGAAGGCTTTCTGGGCCTTGGGCGTAAGCGTGTCCTCCGCAAAGAGAACGGCGAGCTTGCCCGGATGCGCCTTGGCGTAGAGCTTCGCCTCCATCGTGTCCGTGATCATCACGTCGCCCTTCCCTTCGGCGATGAGACCGGGAATTTCGGCGTTCTTCTGATGGGTCGTCACCTGCGCCTTCGTGAGGTGCTGATTGACGTAGAGCTCGTTCGTGCCGCCCGGATTCTTGATGACGCGCACGTCGGGCCGGTTGAGGCTCTCGTGCGTCGTGAACTGCTTCGCCTTCGAAGCGTTCACGAGCGCCACCTTTCCGAAGGTGACGTAACCCGGCAAAAAGGCGCCGAGCTTCAATCGCGCCACCGTGGGCGTGATGCCGCCCATCGCGACGTCGAACTTGTCGGCCTTGAAGTCGGCAGAAAGCTTGGGCCAGGACGTGTCGACGTACTCGACCTTCCAGCCCGCGGCCTTGGCCATGGCTTCAAGGAGCTCCACGTCGTGGCCGACGTAGCGCCCGTTTTCCTTCATGGCGAAGGGCCTGTAGTCACCCGGCGTTCCGACGCGCAGGGTTTTCGTGTCTTCAATTCGATCAAGTCGTTCGCCCGCCGTTGCGCCGACACAAAGGGCCGTGCCGAGCGCCGCGGCGACGAGAACATTGCGTATCCGCATGATTCTCTCCGCAAAGTGAGTTGATCCGATCCTCAGAACCGATTTTCTTTCGGCGGCCCCGATTTTCTCAAGGGGGAGACCGAACGATCTTGAGGTTCTTTTGCGGGAGGCAAAAAGCCTCGGGCGAATGCCTTGGGAGAGACACCTTAGAGGTTTTCGAGAGGAACGGGAATTCCCGCACGCCCCGAAAAAGCCACCTCCCGAACCTTGCGGTGCGGGAGGCTGGATCGGGCGTCAGAGGGCAATCACTTCTTCTTTCCCTTTCCCTTTTCCTTTTCCTTCTCCTTACCCTTCTTTTCGTCGTAATAGTCGCCCTGCGGGCTCGAGTAGGTGCCGTACTCGCAGACCGTGCTCGCGCGCGCGACGATCAGGGGATCGATTTCGCCCACGGCCTTGAGGTCGCGGTCTTCGTATTCGACGGTGTGCAAAAGGACGCGGATCGCGTTCAGGCGGGCGCGCAGCTTGTCGTCGCTCTTGATGATGATCCACGGCGCGTCCGCCGTGTCGGTGCGGTTGAACATCTGCTGCGAAGCGCGGGTGTAGTCGTCCCAACGGTCGATCGAGGCGCGGTCGATGGGCGAGAGCTTCCAGTGCTTCAGAGGATGGACCTCGCGTTCGCGGAAGCGCTTCAGCTGCTCTTCGCGGGAAACGGCGAACCAGAACTTGATGAGCGTGATGCCGCTTCGGATGAGGCTTCGTTCAAAGTCGGGGACTTCGCGCATGAAGTTTTCGTACTCTTCCTTCGTGCAGAAGCCCATGACGGGTTCAACCCCGGCGCGGTTGTACCAGGAGCGGTCGAAGAAGACGAGTTCGCCCTTCGTCGGGAGGTGCGCCACATAGCGCTGGAAGTACCACTGTCCGGCTTCGACGTCCGAGGGTTTGGGCAGAGCCACCACGCGCGCGCCGCGGGGATTCAGGTGCTCCATGAAGCGGCGGATCGTGCCGCCCTTCCCGGCCGCGTCGCGGCCTTCAAAGAGGATCACGATCTTGCGGCCCGTTTCCTTCACCCAGCGCTGGAGCTTCAGGAGTTCCACCTGCAGGTGATACTTCTCCTTTTCGTAGAGCGGATAGCTCATGCGGTTGACGTAGGGATATTCGCCCTCGCGCCAGTGCTGCGAGAGCTTGTTCATGTCGTCGGGAACGCGTTCCTTGACGCCGCGGCGCTTCACTTCCTTGTTGAGAAGCGCGCGGAGCATGAGGTCGCGGCCGCTGTCGTCGAGGTGTTCCATGATCGTGTCGACGGCTTCGTGCATCGACGAATAGTCGCGCGTCAGAAGCATGGTCTTCACGAAGGCGCCCGCGTCGTGCTCGTCCGTGAAGCTCAGCTTCACGTCGGGGGCGTCCTTCAACTCGTCGAACATCGGCAGTTCCTTCTTGTTGTCGTTCTCTTGGGTCTGATCCATAACGGTTACTCTGAGGGTTCTTGTTCTTCGTGTCGTTTCCTGCGGCAGGAAAAATCCGCAGTACTCCTTTCATTGTAGGACCGCCCGGCGCTTTCCAACAAGGCGCAAAAACGCGGAAACGGGCGCCGCCCGCATCCCCGAAGATGCGGCCGAAGCCCGTTTCAGAGTCATGAACTGCGTTCGAACGTCGCTCAACGGTGCTTTCTCACCCAGGCGAGGAGTTCTTCGCGCGAGGAGCCGACGTCGCCGCCCGGCACCCAGAAACCCTCTTCGATCTTCGCCTTCGGAGCGAGCTTTCGGAGGTCCGCCCAGGCGCCGTCGGGCGAGGAACTGCCCGACGTGCAGAAGGGCAGCACGCGTTTGCCTTCGAGCGGATGATCCTTGAGGAAGGTGAGCATCGGCACCGAATAGCCGCCCCACCAATAAGGCGACCCGAGCCAGATCGTGTCGTAGGCGGAAAGGTCCGGAATCGTCGTCTTGATCTCGCGGCGCTTGCCCGACGCGCGTTCTTCGCGCGCGATGTTCGTCATCGCGCCGTAGGATTCGGCGTAGGGTTCGACGAGTTCAAGCTTCAAATAGTCGCTCTTCGTTTCTTCGGCGATCCAGCGCGCGAGCTGTTCGGTCGAGCCCGTGCGGCTGTAGATGATCACGATCGACTTCGATTGGGCGGCGCGAAGCGTCGGCACGGAAAGGGCCGCACAACCCGCGGCGGCGAGACGGAAAAGATTACGGCGTTGCATGATGAGTCCTCCCTGAAGAATTCGGAATGCCTTTTGACATTCACTCTATGCGGGCGCTCCCGCGCGCGCCAGTAAACAACCCTCGACTAAAGTCGAAGGCTTTGCAACTATTGCCGAGACAACGTC
>OGIK01000708.1_pt1 | contig 38691 bp, 40 predicted proteins | sample 1571781 | NCBI WGS metagenome assembly OGIK01 (sample SAMEA2581956, study PRJEB24529) | metagenome | biome: Human gut stool | place: China | collected 2011
GATTGATGATGCTCTTTTGCCCATGTAAATGCCCTCCAAAATCTTTATAAGGACATTGTAGCACAGATTTTAAATATAGTCGAGTTATTAAAAAAATATTATACTAGTCGCATATATTTCAAGAATCTGTCTGTAAAAAACTTTTTCAGATGCTCTAATATCACGAATTCTTTCTAAAAGTTCTTTAAAGTATCCGCCCCCGCCCAATTCTTTCAGGCGCTTATCGTCCATAACAAATCCTTTTTTGAGATACTCTTTCAGTATTCCACTTGCCCAAATTCTAAATTGAACTCCTCGTTGCGAATGAACTCTGTAGCCTACGGATATAATCATATCCAAATTATAGTAATTGGTTGGCTTTGTAGAAAATTCGGAATTTCCGAATTTTCTCAGAGTATCCTCTTTTCTTAGTTCTCCTTCGTTATAAATATTATTGATGTGCTCATTTATGGTAGATTTTGCCTTCTGAAACAACTCTGCCATCTGCTCTTGCGTTAACCAAACTGTATCATCGGTAAAAGTAACATCTACTTGTGTTAATCCATCTTCGGTTTTGTATATAATAATTTCTGAATTGTCCATTTCATTCTACCCTTCTAGACTTTATCATTAAAACATTTTGATATAACAATTAAGGGACTTCCCTCTTACAAGTCTTTGCTTTAATCAATAAGCTCTATATTATTTTTTAAGTACTTTGCTATCCCATCATCATCATTCGATTCAATTACAGTATCAGCTATTTTTTTCACTTCCTCGATAGCATTTCCCATTGCTACACCTACACCAGCTAATTTCAGCATTCCAATATCAGCATAATCATCCCCGAAGGCAATTACATCTGATAACGAAATTTTATAAGAATCACAGACTATCTTTATAGAATCTTCTTTGGTTACCCCCTTCTTTGTGAATTTATACCAATAACCATCTGAAAATCTGATACAATCGCAGTCTGATAGAACTCCCATTAGTACTTCTGCTTTTTTCTTATCCGTAATTTCAACACATATTTTCAAAGATTCTTCATAAAAATCATCAAACTCTGTCCAGATACTGTCCCCCCAGCTTTTATCAATGACTTTGGGATCCATTTTATAATTCCAAAAATGATTATCTATGGTATCGACTGTTATCTCACAATTTAATCCACAGATTTGCCGTATCTCAGCTATAATAGCGTTGGTTCTCTGCGGAGAGAATACTGCTTTATACAAATATTCACTCTCTCTTTTCACAAGTGCTCCTCCACTAGTAATAAGAACATCTGGATTGAATTGTTCAAAAAAAGAAAAACAGTTTTGCTCACTTCTTGAAGTTGATATACCAATAATATAACCATGCTCTTTACATTTTGAAATCGTCTCTAATGTATTCTTTGAAATAGATTTATCAGTCCTAAGCAATGTGCCATCTAAATCAAATATTAACATTTTCCTCATAACTTTTAATCCTCCGAATTTATAATAAAGCATAATAAATAAACTTTGTTATTGTTCTAAAAATCTGAATTTTTTATCTTAATTCTAGTACCATTCCAGCACAATTGTTTTCAAATCCCAGTGCCTCATATAATGGTCTTCCCATTTCCGTTGCATCCAAGCTAATCTCTGTAACACCTTTTTCTTTTGCTTCATCAATTAGCATTTCAACCATTCGCTTAGAAATACCTTTTCTTCTATAATTTGATTTTGTATATACATTCATCAAATGTGCCCTAGTTCCAGTCGGGTGGTCAAATGTAGGCATAATCCAAATATATGACAAACTAGCACATCCAACCACTGTCTCATCATCAAGAGCTAACACTGTTGTCTGATTACCATTTTCAAAGTACTTTCTACTTTCAGCTACAAGTGTTTCATCGTACAGATATTCATCTGACAAATCATTAACCTCTCGAAGCATTTCAAGTCTGACTTGCATCAGAAGCTCAATATCCGCTTCGGATGTTTTTATATATCTTATCTCGCCCATCATATTACTCCTGTCGCACTAAAAATAAGAATTTACATGACTTTTTCAGCCATAACAGTATCCATGCAATGATAATGCTTTACACCACCACTATTATCTTCAAAAATAACCTCTTTAATTGTATGTATCTTCCAATCTGAAAAATACCCAAACAGCTCTCCTGTTTTCCACATTTTTTCTTCGATATCCCAATCTGGCGGTAATTCAATAAATGGTTTTTCTACAAAAACATTGAAATACACGATTCCACCTATCTTAGTCATATTATTAATCTTTTTGAAAAAGGAGGAAATGTTTTCATCAAATAAGTATTGTATAGTTCCTGTTGAATAAATTATGTCATACTTTTTATTTATTTCAAAATCATTTATATCAGCAACAAAAGCATCAATCTCGACAGAACGATTTAAAGCAAGTTTCTTTAATTTACGAATTCCTGATTCCGTAACATCAAACGCAGTTACATTACATCCCTACTGTGCCATATATACAGCATCTTTTCCTTCACCACAACCTATATCAAGCACGGTTAATTCAGAAGGTTCTTTATTTGTTGACTGAATCAATTCATCCAAAAATGATGCCGGTTCTAATCCCCAATAATATTCATCACCTTCATAACACTTTTCATATTGTGTTCTAAAATACTCACTCATATATTCTCCCTATAGTCCACTTCGATTAATAAAATAAGAATTTAGCAGAGACATACGCCCTGTATAATCTCTGCTATTAATCATATCAGATAGCCACACGATTATCCATCCTTTTTCAAAATTATTGATTCATCTCATGGAAGTTAGTATTAAAGAGATTATACAAATCACAGTCCTTATCCACTGTATTATCGAATGGAACAATCTTATCTCCAAAACGAATAAGTCCAGTTCCACTATCTCCACCATTCACACATTCAATCTGCTGTTTACTAATAGCAAATAAATCTTCCACCGACTCTTGGTCCATCTTACCCTGATCAAGAAGCACTGTGAACTCTGAGTTAGAAAGCATTGTCATGGTACTTCGATTCTGCTTAGCATCAATTAAGTTATGACTCATTCCAGTACAGATACCGCCTCGCTTACGAACCTCACGCCACATACGCTCAATAGCTTGTAATGAATACTCTTGCCCCCAAAGCTCATGTATCTCATCCAGGTACACCCAAGTTGATACACCGTCTGCCTGATTATACTTAATCTGTGAAGTGATTGTCTCAATCATAATAAGCATCGCCATAGGACGCATGCGTGAACCAAGCTCTGAAAAGCCAAATACTGTGAAACGATTTTTCTTATTGGTACTCTGCTGATGAGAGAAAATATCCAAGGTTCCTTCTGCAAAAATCTCCAAGTTGTCTACAATCTCCTTAGCAGTTTCATTGATAACACCATTGTCATATACATACTCATTTATCTTCTCTCGAAGCGTCTGAATTGTAGGGCTATCAATACTTGCTTTCTTTCGTTTCGGTGCTTTATCTCTTGTAGCAAAGAAATCACTGTATAGTGCGCGAAGTGTCTTATCTACCACAGCAGTATGTCTGCTGGTACACACGGTCAATCCCTTAAGTGCCTGTTCTACAATGGCATAAGCAAACTCCGCTTTCTCTGCGATAAACTTATCTCTGTCTGGTACCGCCTCTGGCACATGGAATGGATTGATATAATAAACATTATCACTTGCCTGTGTAAGATTGACATACTCTCCACCCCAGTTCTCTGCAATACCACGATACTCCGACATTGGATCCACCACCACGATATCATCATTAGAAAAACAAAAGACCTGGCCCATTTCCATCTTTTCATTAAAAGATTTTCCTGAACCAGGTACTCCAAACACAAATCCATTCCCATTTTTCAGATACTTACGATTACCCATAATCAGATTTTTTGACACCTGATTAAATCCGTAACAGATACCACCATCATCATTTACTTCCTGCACATTAAACGGAATAAAAATAGATAACTCTTCTGACGTGATAGTACGCATAGTATCTACAAATCTTGCTCCTGTAGGAAGTGTGGTATTCATGGCATCCATCTGTCTGTAACTATGTGGCACGATATCCATATTGTGAGTCTGACCAATAATTTTTACTTTCTCCTGGCGCTCTTCCAATTCCTCCATAGAATCAGCCTTGATAAGAATTGTCATACCAACATAAAGCAAACGCTCATCAAAAGATGATATTCTATCAAGCATTTCCTCTGTATCTCTTTGCTGCTTTCTTCTCTCATAAGAAATGTTGGTGCTGTAATCTCCGTTCTCATTCTTATGCTCCTGCTCCTTATTGATACTACGCTCATTTGCCATATACTTTTTCATAATCATCTGATAAGCATAATCGTTATCAATCGGCTCCACATCCATTGTATAAATCAGTGGAAATGGCAAGTTCGTAATCTCACTTAAGAACTGATCAGAAAGACCATTGGAATATTTTCTTACAAACATAGCACATGCATATTTGCCACCATCCAGCTCCATATGATCACGATGCTCCCTGATGGAAGTATTGATAATATCATTACGCCAATCTCTACGAAGATTAAAATACTCATCCCACTGGAACGAGAAATTTTCTTCCTCTCCCATACGATAAAAACTATGAAGTGCACGTAATCTTGTAGTAGCATCCAGTGGAATCAAACCACTACCAAGTCTATGAAACAATTGCTGCATAGAAAACTCAATTGTATTAAAATATGTTTTCGCACTTTCATAATCTGGCTTTTCACAGCTTACAATAAAATACTTACTCTGCAATAATCCGCTTCGACCTTTTTCAAGTCTCTGCTCAAACAATTTGTGATACTCCTTGGCAAGTGGTTCCATACTTTCATCCACTGCCTTATGAAGTATCGCCTCTCTTAATCTATTATTATCAGCATAATGATTACTTACAATAATCTTATAGCTGACATTCATGGAACGAAGCAAAGTTTCAAACTTGGCTCCTGTACGTTCCTTTTCTTCTTCATCCTGTGTCGAGAAATTAATATCCTCAAATAAATACATCTTATCAAAAAGGTGAGGTTCCTTCTTGCCCTTACCAGGCTTTTCTAATTCAAAAATACCACCCCGGCTTATTCGATAAATCGGGATGGTATCTTGAATACATAGCGGAACCTTGTAAATCTTTTCGGTAAGACGCTTATACGACTTATCCTTAAAAAACATTTTTTATTTACCTCCAAACTAAAATAAGCTACTAGTTTTTCACTAATAGCTGAATCCATGATATTTATTGACTTTTCTTATGATTGTAGTTGATACCCTCACATTCTTTTGCTATACTTTTAAGTGGACTTCGGTCTAAGGTGTTACCAAAAACGGTAGGCGGTTAGTCCTTCATTCACTTGGAGGGCGCGTGATTACATAACTCTCTGAGTATTGAGTTCTGTAGCAATACAGAAATCTGATAGAAAGGAGGGCACTGCGATGATGATAGCTGTAGAGATTTTGGGTGCGATTGCATCCGCTTTGACAATCTTCTCTGCTGGAGTTGCAGTAGGGAAGTTCTTAGAACAACGTAAAAACGACCGCCACTAGTTCCGGCAAGAATTTAAGGGCAGTCGTTCTTATTTACACTTAATGGGTTAACCGCTTATCGGTAGCACCTTTTCTATCTATTATACTAACATCCTATGCCCTCTATGTCAATTGAATCAAACATTTTTATCTCTTTTTCTTCTGTTCCAATTCATGCTGATGCTCGTGTTCCTGCTCCTGCATCTTCTCCTGCAATGTCTCGTTGCTCTTTTGATGCTCAGCTGGAATCTTATTAATTCTCTCATACTGTGCTAACTCTCTAGGCTCTAATTCGCGTAGCTTTTCTGGGAAAAACTGATACAATGGATATTCACAGAAACCACTCTTCTGCGTAAGTCCTGTGAATACACCCAAGCCATTGCTAACAATAAAATCCTCTACATTAGAGAAATTGTTAGTATCAATATAGCTACAGTAAAACGGACAAGGCCAGCCAAGATTCACTGTTATCTCCCCATATGGTTCAGGACCATAGACCTCATCCATCTGTACTAACCCCAAATAAATCTGACCATTATTAAGATACGAGCTAAGCTCCAGTGTCACTTCCATAGGCTCCCCAGAATAAGGATCCGTGTATGGTAAACGATAACCAGTATCATTGACTGCCTCAATTCGTTTTGGCAACTCATCTCCAAACTCAATACCACGACTAAGCGCATCCTTTATCTCATCCATAGTCATAGGTTCAATAATCTGCGCTTCTGTGCAATCTGGATAAAGCATGTAAAGACCAATAAATCCTTCTGGTTCCTTTGCATACTGTTCTAGCTCTTCCATAGAAAGTTTCTGCATACCAGGCCAGTTATAACCCTCACTTGTAACCTCATATGCCACTGCAGCTTCGCTAACCTTGGTATAACTGTCAGCATTTTTTACATCCATTTTCTGATATAATTCGTCCACATTTTCCTGTGTCTGACTCTGCTCTGGTAATCGCTCCTTACGGTACTCATGCATTTTTTCTTCGATACCTGAGATAATCTTATCTGCTGTCTTTTGTATGGTTTCCATAGATGATTTAAGCTCTGTAAGTTCCTTTCCAGATGACCAGCCAGCAATATATCCAAATGAATACTCTCCAACTAGTTCTGCCTCTAAACCAAATCGTGTAAGACACACAAATGCAACCGATTCAGCCTGAACCTCTTTGGTCTTTCTATCTTCCTCAGACGCTTGCAATGCACGATCAAGTTCCATAGTTTCAGCTGTAATACTCTCATAACCCGACACCGAATATCCATCTCTTGAAAATGATTCAAAATCATCATAACCAGCCTTAGCAGCTTCCATATCAAGGTAATCTATTACAGGAATACTACCCATATTTGTTGAAACCTCTCCATGTAACAAATCAATCTCTACTCTCTGTTCATCCGTTAGAGTTTTCTCGTTCACATCATGAAGTAATGCATGTGCTAACTCATGAACCGCAGTCTTTAAGGTCTGACTCTGACTCATTCCTTTGTTAATCACAATCTCCTGATCACTGTGGCTAAAATATCCCTTGGCACCACCCTTAATCTCATCATATCGAATCGGCACTGGTGCAATCTCTGCTACAGCTTTCATAAAATCATCAAAGCCATCTACAGATTGAAGTAACTCCTCTGCACCAATAGTAGGCAATGGATCTCCATAAGTATCTGACACATCAAATACTGGAACAGCCTTAAATGCCGGAATGGTTACTTCCACTTCCTCAGTCTTGAAATTGCCATGCTCATCCCTTACCTGCTGTTCTTCCTTTTTCTTAAATGGCGCTGGTGCAATAATACGAATTGCCTTTGCTCCTTTTTTAACCTGACGTCCAAAATTCTTCTGCCAAGCCTGGTACCCTGCCACCAAGGATGCTTCTGGTTTCTGTAATGCAATCAGCAAAGAATTATTAAAGCTGTAGGATGAAAACTTGGACATACATTTTAGGTAATCCCTATATTTATCACTATCAAAAAGTTCTTCTAATCCCTTTTCTAGTTTTTCAGAGATCTCCTGAATCTGCTCTTTTCTGGTTTTCTTTGGTGTAGAAGTATTTTCCTTCTGCTCCTTTGTTTTAGCTTTGGATTCATCCTTTTCTCCACCAATTTGTATCGTCTCAGTTTCCTCCACAAAAGGAGAATCATCAGGCACCTTGCCATCCATAATCATCTCTCTTTGCTTCACAAAATCCAGCAACTCTGTAAATCCAAAAGAATCCACATAATATGCCTTTGGTCCTAGACCATTTTCAACCACAATAACGTCACTTACTGATAAGGAATGCCCTCTGAAATCATCAGGACGATTCATATTAAATCTACGATAGATAGACTCCAGACTCTCTCCCGGTGGCAGCTTATCCGTATATCCTAAGTTGTAATCACTTGCCAATACTTCCAAGCCACTATTCTTTACAAAATCCATCCCCATAAACTGATATGAAGTCCTATGTCCATCTGGTCCATCAAATATACCTGGCTTTAACTGATAGATTCCATAGACCTGCTCTTCCTGATTGATAATCTCTGTCTCGCCAGGAACATTACCAGCCTCATAACCTACATTGGTTTCATTTACTGTTCTTGTAAATGTGGTAGCACCACCATCTGCTACACGCTCCAAAGTTCTCATATAAACCTTGGCATCAAATAGTTCTGGCATATGTGCTTTTAAGCTATAGCATTCTCCTGTTCTACCTCCAACAATAATATGATCATACATAGGAATATCCATAAAGGTACTGGCATACATCATTTTCTGCGTAACCAGCTTATCTTCCTTGCTAACATGGGAAGCTAAACCACTTGGATGATTATGAAGCAGAATAATCCCACTGGAATTACTTAATACACTCGCCTTAAATACATTCCTTACGGACAACTCCGAACTATTTATATCTCCAACACTAACCACGTTGTAGTTGATTGGTCTGCCTCCAGAATCGAGATTAACAACGCATACCTCTTCACGGTCAAGTTCAGCCATCACATCTGACATGATACGAACTGCATCTTCCTCATTCCTAATGCTTTCTTCGCTAAAAAGACTAGGACCTTCTACCAACTTCAAGCGCACATCCACCTGCATTAATTCATTTTCATCTCGATTGTTTTTAGGAACGTCTATATGATAATTATTATTTTTTAACTTCATTTCAATTAAATCATAGATATAAGATGCTGGTGTGTTTTGACCATATTCCCAGTGAATGTAAGTCTTATAAGATATTCCCATACCCTTTGCAAAATCAGCCTGTGTAAGACCAGTTCGTTCCCTTAAAGCACGAAACTTTTCTGCCATTTCTCCATATTCTCTTGCCATTAGTCATCATCCCCCTCTCCCAAAGCATCTGCTAAAGAATCCTCTTCTAATGATGGGATATCAGGAAAGGGCAGCTTATCACTGCCCTCATTTACATCCTTATCAACTGTTACTGATAATACGATTCCCTGATGATCACTACTTAAGAGAGTACGAAGTTCTTCCTTCGATTCCACAACAATTGTTCCATCATTTGAAATAACCATTCGCATTCTCCCCCTTTACTAGTGCTTTGTCTTAGTCTGCTCAGGAGCATCAATCTCAGGCGTATCCTGCATCTGTTCCTTCAAATGCTCCTGTACCACTTCCTTAAACTTTTCTCCAATCTCAGTGTTAAACATTTTCTGCATCTGATCAGCGCGTTCAATCTTGTGGTTTTTTCCATCATACTGATACACATGGTCAGACAGTCTTTCCTCTGGTTGCACCTGGGTAGCATTTACTTCCTGAACCATAGCCTCCAGCTCCTGATAAGTCATATTCCCACCCATAGGAACAATCAGACACTCGTGGATTGATGATGGCAAAATATAATAATCTCCACCAACCTTCTCAGCAATCATCTCCTGCACCTCTGGGTTGACCAAAGCAGCCGCACCATTAATCTTGCTCTCATTACTTAAACAATAAATATCTGGACCATCATTACTTGGCATCATATCCCCAAGCATCTCTCTAGCCTGTTCCTCACCAACGCCGAATTCCTCAGCAAAATCAGGCAACATAGTCTCCATCATAATATCTGCAAGTGGCTTAAATACTGGCTTATTTTTATCTGTCATATTGGTAATAGCCTGATTATGAAGTTCATCAACACTTACCCCATATCGTTCCATCAAATCATTAGTAATCAGTAGAGATGCGACACCCTCATTATTCTGTGAAACCACCACATGATAACTTACTGCCAAATCAGAAAGCTGTGTTGTAGGTGCATTGGCAAGTCTCTCTGCATTACTTTCCATATTTACCAAACGACAAGTAATATTGTCCTTTATAGCTTCATAAGAAGTAAATGTCTCATAATTAACCCCAAAATCCGGATGCATATTCTCCATATAATTGTTGGCAATCTTCTCAACAATCTCATCCAAATCAAAACCATTCTGATACATCTCAAAAGAACGATTCAGATATACCACTGGGGCAATGTTGCTACCCTCCTGGAGAATTCTAAGACCATCCAGCACAGTGTCATTGTTCTTTACCATACGCTCAATAGAAACATTGCTTGTCTTATACTCCTCTGGGAAATAATCTAAAACATGCTCCATAATGTGACTCTTAAACTCTTCATAATTCATTAAGTTGCTCATTAAACTAATACCTCACTTTCAATTACTTATTTTTCTTCTTGTTGCTCAGATTGGATCTAGCCTGTGTGTACGCCATATAACGCTTCGCTGTTGCTCTACTATTCTTAATCTCCAGCTCATAATTCTTCATCCAATCATTTCTGTTTTCCTTGTTCTTCGCCATTCTTGTAATCCTCCAATTCAATATAAAAATTTTGTGTACGTGTTTCGTAGGTGTACGGTTTCTGCTTAATAAGTCGCACCGTACTTTTTATGATTTGTACCAATGTCATGCCATTCTTATGGTAAAAACCACACAAGCCTATCACTCCGATAAAAAGCATCATCATTGTCTCTAACCTTATGATAAATACAATTAATCTGATCAATAACATTGGCATAGCTTATCCTACGATTTTCCCCAACTCGAATGGTTCCAGGAGTCAGGCACATTTCAATCAGATTTTTTAACATGCACGCATAAATAGCCTCTGTCTCATCATCTTTTTTCAAGAAGAATCCATAACTAATAACTCATCCTGTGTGGAAAAGTTAATATCCTCAAACAGATACATCCTGTCAAACTGGTGAATCTTCTTTTTCACTCCGTCTTTGTTTGTTGGACTCTCCAGTTCAAAGATACCGTTTTCTGATATTCGATAGATTGGTATCGTATCCTGGATACACAATGGAACTTTGTAAATGTGTTGCGTCTGTGGAGTCAGTGAGTCATTTCTGAATAATTTTAGCATTTGTTCTAACCTCCTGATCTTGTTTTAGATATGAAAAAAAGAACTACCGAAGTAATTCTTTTTTCATTTTTTGTATATGAATTTGTCCAATAGCTAAATTTCAATGTTTCCGAATAGAATGATAGAGAAACACCATTCCAGCCCCCAATAATAAAACAGCTATTATTAAAATGCAAACCAAAGGGAACCGTAAAATATAATCTGACGAATTTGTAAAACACTCATTATAATTTCTAAATTCAAATGCTTGATACCATTTTGCAAATAACGGCATCAAGAAAGCAAATATCACACCTATCATGATACACGTTATGGAGATACACCTTTCAATAATACTACCATTACTATTTTTCCTATCCATATTGTGATTATTTGTGTCCTGATCGTTATCGGTATCAACCTCGTCCTTCATAAGATAATCCAACGAACAGTCAAAATATCTTCCTAATTTGACCATATTTTCCATATCAGGAATCGTCCCCATTTCCCACTTGGAAACAGCCTGTCTGGAAACATTCAGTTTTTCTGCTAGCCGCTCCTGTGATAATCCGTTCTGTTTTCTTAATTTCTGTAATTTTTCAGCAAATGTCATAACTTACATCCCCTTTCTGTTTTTCAGTGTAATTACAGTATATCTTTATCTCCCAATTTATCTACCATCTGTACCTTGCAAATCCGCAATTCAAGGTTACATTCCGGAAAATACTGCCGATTTATGCACTTCTGCTATAAATCAGATCATGATAGGTACATCCACGACATTGCAGTCACCTCTGTTTTGATTTTATACCCTTTTATAAATAATAGGAGCATCATATCCAAATGTACGTTTTCCATTCACTTCCATACTCTCCGATACCTCCAAACATGTATCAGAAAATTTCTCCCACAACCGAAATATCATTACCGGCGAAAACCGGCTCACACTGCCCCCTTCCCATACTCCATCCTTTTCATGATACAAAGCCGGAGTAAATTTTTCTGACTTTTTCAATGCACTATATTTCACATTTTTCATTGTTTTGTAGGAAAATGTATTCTTATCCTCTCCTTCCGGAATTTCATAGGAAGAAAGCATAATCCCATCATCCTGCTCTGTCAACAAAAACAAATGTGGCGAAGAATGACGTTTTCCTTGGCTTTGATAATAACTTTCTTCCACAATGAATATGCCAGAAAAATCTGCCGGCAGATCCTGTATTTTATTGTTACACGGCGTATTAACATGCTCCGCATATGGATATATCTCTCCTGCTTCCTTCATTTTTTGAAATTGTTCCTGATTATCAAAGTGACCTGTCATCATTTTAATAAACTGCTCAAATTTAGATATATTTTCTGTATGACTCATATAATTCTCCTCTCTCGACGATATTTTCTCTCATTATACACCCATCCATATGATAAAAAAAGAATGTTATCTTTCAATTTCTTTAACATGATTCCGCTTTTCTGCCTACAAGTTCTCCAGTTCTTTCCTTATATTATTCACAACAAGAGAAAGCTCCTGACTAGCTGACTCTTCTTCATGACAGATACTCCCAGCCAAATCCTTCGCTTTACACATATCTTTCATGCTGGCATTGCAATATTTATTTATAAGTCTGGGTGTTCCATCGGCAGCGTTGAGTATTGCTTCAATAGCTGCATCTTCAAAGATGGTCTGATTGCAGCCGGCACCTTTTAATTTTTCCAGTATATATGTTTTGCCTTCATCTTTTGTAAGACCTTCTAGTCTTTTGATCATGTGCCAAATCTCCTTTCTTGTATCTGAGATATTCAGAAATCCTATTTTCATCACCTCCAGATTTGCATATTTTATAAAATAAAAAATGGGAACAAATCTTAACCATTTTAATAATTAAGACTTATTCCCAAATTTTGCTTTCTTTTATCGCAAAACAAGGGAAAGCATTGTGTAATACTTTCCCTTGCTGATAGTATGCATGTCAGATAAATACTTTAACGGTAATATCCTTAAATCTGTTGGCTTTCGTGTACTCATCACGCTGTGCCATAAAGGCTTTCACATCATCACGAGTAACCGTTATATCGCAACAGTGAACATACTGCTTCTTATTTACTCTTGTCAGCTATAGCTGCCTGTGCTGCTGCCAAACGTGCGATAGGCACACGGAATGGTGAGCATGACACATAGTCAAGACCAATCTTGTGGCAGAATTCAACTGATGAAGGATCTCCACCGTGCTCACCACAGATACCGCAGTGAAGTGATGGACGAACTTTCTTTCCTTTTTCAACAGCCATTTCCATAAGCTGACCAACACCTGTCTGGTCAAGTTTTGCAAATGGATCGCTCTCGAAGATCTTAGCATCATAGTAAGCATCAAGGAACTTACCTGCATCATCACGAGAGAAACCAAATGTCATCTGTGTTAAATCGTTTGTACCGAAGCAGAAGAATTCAGCTTCTTTAGCGATTTCGTCAGCTGTAAGAGCTGCTCTAGGAATCTCAATCATTGTACCAACTTCGTACTTCATCTCAATGCCTGCTGCTGCGATTTCAGCATCTGCTGTTTCAACAACAACTTTCTTGACATACTTAAGCTCTTTGACTTCTCCAACAAGTGGAATCATGATTTCCGGCTCAACTGTCCAATCAGGATGTTTCTTCTTTACATTGATTGCTGCACGAATAACTGCTGCTGTCTGCATCTTAGCAATTTCAGGATATGTTACTGCAAGACGGCATCCACGATGTCCCATCATAGGATTGAACTCGTGAAGTGAATCAATGATAGCTTTGATTTCTTCTACACTCTTATTCTTAGCTTTTGCTAACTTCTCGATGTCAGCTTCCTCTGTAGGAACGAACTCATGAAGTGGTGGGTCTAAGAAACGGATTGTAACAGGATTTCCTTCAAGTGCCTCATAAAGAGCCTCGAAGTCACCCTGCTGGTAAGGAAGAATCTTAGCAAGTGCTTCTTCTCTCTCTTCTACTGTATCAGAGCAAATCATCTCACGGAATGCAGCAATTCTGTCTTCCTCGAAGAACATATGCTCTGTACGGCAAAGACCGATACCCTCTGCACCAAGCTCACGAGCCTTCTTAGCATCTGCAGGTGTATCAGCGTTTGTACGAACCTTAAGTGTTCTGTACTTGTCAGCCCAAGCCATAACACGTCCGAACTCACCGGCGATTGTTGCATCTACAGTTGGAATAAGACCATCATAGATGTTACCTGTTGTACCATCGATAGAAATCTCAGAACCTTCTGTGTATGTCTTTCCTGCTAATTCAAATTTCTTGTTCTCTTCGTCCATAACGATATCGCCACATCCTGATACACAGCATGTACCCATACCACGAGCAACTACGGCTGCGTGAGATGTCATACCACCACGAACTGTGAGGATACCCTGTGCACTCTTCATACCTGTGATATCTTCTGGAGATGTCTCAAGACGAACAAGTACAACCTTCTCTCCACGCTCAGCCCATTCTACAGCGTCTTCTGCTGTAAATACGACTTTACCGCAAGCAGCTCCTGGAGAAGCACCAAGTCCTTTTCCGATTGGAGTAGCTTTCTTTAACTCAGCAGCATCAAACTGTGGGTGAAGAAGTGTGTCAAGGTTACGAGGATCGATCATAGCAACTGCTTCTTCTTCTGTCTTATGTCCTTCATCAACAAGGTCACAAGCAATCTTTAATGCTGCAGGAGCTGTTCTCTTACCGTTACGGCACTGAAGCATGTAAAGTTTTTTGTTTTCTACTGTGAACTCCATATCCTGCATGTCATGGTAGTGATTTTCAAGAGTATCACAAACCTTAACGAACTCAGCATATGCCTCTGGGAATTCCTGCTCCATCTGAGCGATTGGCATTGGTGTACGAACACCGGCAACTACGTCCTCGCCCTGTGCGTTAATAAGGAACTCACCCATAAGTTTGTTCTCACCTGTTGCAGGGTCACGAGTAAATGCAACACCTGTACCAGATTCATTGTTTAAGTTACCGAATACCATAGGCATTACGTTAACAGCTGTTCCCCATGAGTAAGGGATGTCGTTGTCACGACGATATACGTTTGCACGAGGGTTGTCCCATGAACGGAATACAGCCTCTACAGCAAGTTTCATCTGCTCTACAGGGTCAGATGGGAAATCTGTTCCTAACTGATTTTTGTACTCAGCCTTGAACTGCTCTGCAAGAGTCTTAAGATCCTGTGCTGTAAGATCTACGTCATACTGAACACCTTTCTCTTCTTTCATCTTGTCGATGAGCTGCTCGAAATATTTCTTACCAACTTCCATAACTACGTCTGAGAACATCTGGATGAAACGTCTGTATGAGTCATATACGAAACGCTCGAATGTTGGATCTGGGTTTCCTTTGATCATTGTCTCTACAACATCGTCATTCAAACCGAGGTTAAGGATAGTATCCATCATACCAGGCATTGAAGCACGAGCACCTGAACGAACTGAAACTAATAATGGGTTCTTAGAATCTCCGAATTTCTTTCCGTTGATTTCTTCCATCTTCTTAACGCCATCCATGATCTGAGCCATGATTTCATCGTTAATCTGACGACCATCTTCATAGTACTGTGTACAAGCTTCTGTAGTTACTGTAAATCCCTGTGGTACAGGAAGACCAATCTTAGTCATCTCTGCAAGGTTAGCACCCTTACCACCAAGTAAGTTACGCATGGTCATGTCGCCTTCGTCGAACATATATACCCATTTGTTTGCCATTGTAAAGTTACCTCCTAAATATGAATAAATAATTGACTGCGATAAAATCGCATTGCAACCGCCGTCATTCCGAATGAAATTCCGGCATCACACTGACCTCATGTCAGATATTCTGTATCGTATCTCCTGTAAAACATAAACTTGTACATATCATATATTCTGAACTGTACTAATATCAAACAATAATAATACGACATTCTCCGCTCCGCATGAAGCCGCTACCCATAGTATAACATATAAAACCAAAATGTAAAAATCTTTTTTTTAAAAAACACAAAAACATTTTATTTCTGCCAGTATAATATAGCAATGACTTTCGGTTAAATAATATAGATAAATTTCCAACCTGCTGCAATTCCAATAGCACACATCAACTGTTTTTTACACAAATTTAAAAGTGCAAATTCTTATATATCCTTTTAATCTTAATTTTAATTCAAATTTTTTATGCGGAATTTTATCCGTATCTACAGTAATGTTGTACTTTTTAAAATCAGTCTTTCTTCCAAACGCTGCCCACGGCATCTTTTTGTCCGTTCTAAATGCCGCCTGACCTATTTCACTGTGCATGTCTTTTATTTTTGTCTGACCTTTTACAAACTTTCCAATCACATTGTCATCTGCCAACACTTCAACCACACCACCGTCATCTATTGAAGCAAGAATTTCAAGTGTAATCTCTTTCATATCCGTACCGTCATTTCTTAAGAATACAGCTTCTTTCAAAAGTACATCTCTATAGGAAACGTCACATTCAGTTTCATTATCCTGCGTGCAGACCGCATCAAAACCATTTATGCCCTCATGCAGATAAACATTTTTATAGCTATCGTAATGGTCTGCTTTTATTGTCTGCCATGCTTCCCTTGCACCTCTTGATATACCTTTTATGTTCACTGTCCGACTCAGATAAATGTCCCTGCTTGATGAACCGGCTTGAATAATATAGTCCCCATCTTCAAGAATGCATCTTTCTTCAACAACATCATAATATTTCAAATCTTTTATTTTTATCTGTAATACAATATCTCTTTTTTCTCCCGGTCTAAGGTTTTTCACTCTTTCAAATGCTTCAAGCTTCTTTATGGCACGCACAACCTTTGACTCTTTCTTTGTCACATAAACCTGAACAACCTCATCCGTCACATATTCACCTGTATTTTCAATACTCACGCATACCTCGATTTTCGTATAGTCCTTAATTGCTGCTCTCATATCAAGATATTTAATCTCAGAATATGTTTTCCCATATCCAAACGGATAAAGCACCTCTCCGTCATAGTAAGCATAAGTCCTCGGATGTGCAATTATATCATAATCTTCTTTTGGCGGAAGTTTATCAATATCCTTATACCACGTTGTACTAAGTCTTCCTGCAGGACTGACTTTTCCAAAAAGAGTATCTGCAATAGCTGTTCCAAGTTCCATACATCCTGATGCCGATAATATCATTGCTTTTACATGCTCTTTTGCCCATGATATATCAAACGCTACATTTGAAACCAAAACAACAATTACATTTTCATTCGCTTCATATACCGCTTCAAGAAGTTTCTGCTGATATATCGGAAAAGCTATGTCATCCCGGTCAACATCCTCTTTACATGTAACCATAGGGTCTCCGCCAATAAAAAGAATAGGATATTTGACTTTCTTTGCAAGTTCTGCTGCCGCCTCAATTCCATCTGCAACAATTTCAAATTGCAAATTGCTTACCTTTGCCGTTTCAGAAATATCCCTGCCCTCATTACCGGAACTGCTGTCTTTACTTCTATCTTCCGTTTTCTCAGCACCTGATTTTTCAAAAGCACTCTCGACTTTTAATACACCATTTTTATCTATATAAAAGCTTTCATCATTCCAGCTTGTCACCTTGCCCGAAAACGTTTTATCAAAAATTATTTCTTTATTTTCACTGTCTTTTATTTTAAATGCTTCTTTTACAAACCATCCAAAAGCCCTGTCTTTACAGGCACAAATATCTCCGCTTTCGCCACCTTCAATATCGTCCCTTACAGACAAAAGTTTCCCATTGGTACTGCTTCTTATCGTAAATTGTTTCTTATCCCACTGCTCAATCTGGAATATCTCGGCATTCATGCTGTCAGTGACAATAAGTCTTTCACTCTCATCAAGTCCGAGATATTTTCCGTCTGCCTTTATCTTAAATTCACATAGACCTTTCTCAAAAGGCACATCTGCATATTTTTCAATTCCTTCCAGTCCCGTCACACAATAAGGCGGCAGTCCCGAATACCAGTCAAGCTGCCAGACATCCGCCAAAGGTCCAAGTACACATATGTCATCTTTTGCTTTTGATAAATCAAGTGGAAGAATGCCTTTATTTTCAAGCAGTACAATAGAATTCTGCCCCATTTCAAGTGCTGTTTTCTGATTTTCTTTCGTACCTACATCATTTATTGTTATATGCGAGTAAGGATTGTCCCCATATGCATCAAACAATCCAAGTCTTATCATTGTTCCAAAGCGGTTTCTTATTGCCTCATCAATATCTTTAATATCGATAAGCCCAAGTTCATATGCCTCTCTAACTGCCGCTTCGACTTTAGCCGTATTATCAGAAAAACTGTCTATTCCCGCTTTTAGTCCTGCCGCTACCGTCTGCGCATCCGTACCAAAATATTCATGCTGATTTACGGTCTGGAACACATCTCCGCCGTCTGTTACAACATGGTGCAAACCCCATTTATTTTTCGCATAATTTTTTATGTCAGGCATCAGCATACACGGAACTCCGTTTATCTCATTGTATGCTGTCATAATTGCTTCAGCTCCATGTTCCATAATAATTCGTCTAAACGGTTCATGATAATACTCACGCTTATTTCTAGGGTCAACACCGGAAGACACAAATGTACGGTCCTCTTCCACATTATTGGCATAGAAATGTTTTAATGTTGCCGCACACATAAGATAGAAATCATCATCACCCTGCATGCCCTCAACATACGCTCCTGCAAGCTCACCCGTGAGATAAGCATCCTCTCCGTATGCCTCCTCGTTTCTTCCCCATCTGGGATCTCTTTCCATATCCACCGTAGGTGCCCAGACAGAAAGACAGCCGCTTCTGCCCTCCGCAAACAGACCTCTTGTTTCCGTTCCCGTAACTTTTCCTGCCTTTTTAATAAGTTCTCTGTCCCACGACCTGCTCATTCCTATAGGGTTTGGAAAAATTGTTGTATAATCTGGCCCGCTCAAATCCCAGCTCTGGTCGTGTCTTGCCTGAACTCCGTGTGCTCCTTCCCCTCCTATATTAAATGCCTTTATTCCCAATCTTTCTATATCCGGATTTGCATTGCTCATACAGCTTATTTTTTCATCGAGTGTAAGATTTTCAATTAAAAAATCAAGTCTTTTCTCAATATCAAGTTCAGAATCCCATAACGGATTTATTGTTCTTTTATCTGTCATAATTTCCTCATTTCTATAACTGTTTAATATGATGCAAGGGTCAAAATACCTTTTTGCCCCAACATCTTAATATACAAATATATACCATAATTTCTTATAAATTTTTACCCAAAATTTCGCCAAAAAATACACTATTTATTTTTGACATTTAAAATATAAAACAAAAAGCCTCTTTAAGACAAACTATTATAAGTCAATCTTAAAGAGACTTTTACTATTATTTAAATTTTTAATTTCAATTCCGTTTATGATATTTTGTAAACTTCTTACTATTATTATGATGTTATGGTCAAGCCGCCAAATAGCAATTTGTTTGTAAACATACATTACTATTTGTTTTTGACCCTTACATCATATTTGTCAGTCTACAACCTTTATAGAATCGATAACCGGCTGATTTTCCTTTTCAACAGTACCGTTTGTATCTGTAACCGGTGTATCTTTACAAATCTTATCTACAATATCCATTCCGCTTGTGACCGTTCCGAAACCTGCATACTGTCCGTCAAGATATGTGCTGTCTGACTGCACAATGAAAAACTGTGAACTTGCACTGTCATTTTCAGATGAACGAGCCATTGAAATAGTTCCTCTGACATGCGAAATATTGTTCTCAACGCCATTTTCACTAAATTCGCCCTTTATTGTTTCATCCGAACCACCTGTTCCATCACCATTTGGGTCACCGCCCTGAATCATAAATCCATCTATGATACGATGAAATGTAAGTCCGTCATAAAACCCCTGCTTAGCAAGCTTTACAAAGTTTGTAACTGAAATAGGTGCTGTATCAGCATCAAGCTCCACCTTTATATTTCCATAGTCTTTAACTTTTATAACCACATGATGCTTACCTGAAAGCTGGTTTGTATCATCTGATGACAAATCACTTGTTTCTGCATCCTGTCCGGAATTGTCTGTACTCTCAGGAGCAACAGTTTCTTCCTGTTTTGCGCTTTTTGAAGATGTATCATCCTTTTTAGAACCACATCCTACAAGCATGCATAATACAAGTGCCATAACTGCTATAATACTAAAATAACGTTTCATGTTTCCTCTTTCCTGCATATATTATGATTTATCACTGAAACTTATTCTGAAATCCCGGCTGCCGTCACACTGCTTTTAAAAGAATTGTTTCCATTTGATGTTGAAATATTTGTCTTGACAAAATTTGCAACACCAAGCGCAATAACAACAATCGTAAGACCTACCATAACTCTGCGTAACATTGTTTTTTCCATAAATATGTACCTCCCGTTTCTTTTTTCCCTTTATACGTTAACAATATGTAGAATGAATGCAATTTAAACATCAAATTTACACTCGCAATATAATCATACCATACGCTTAACATTTTTGCAATATTTTTAATATATTGTAAGATTTTTGTAAGAAAGTCATATTTATGTCAAAAAATCCCTGTTTTTGGCGCATTGCCCACTTTGAATCAACATCTTATTTTTCTAATTTTTTACTTAAATTGTAATATTTTACATTGTTTTTGTAATAATTTACATCAATCTATTTAATTTCCGTGCAATTCTAATATAATGTGTCCTCTAGGTCTATACAAAAAACAGGCAGCCACACATTCTAATGCAGCTGCCCACGTTTTTATTTATATTTTCCTGCAATATCAATTCTTGTAAGTGCCTTTTTAAGTGCAAGCTCTGCACGAAGCATATCAACAGCAGGTTCTCCGCTTTTAATACGGCGTTCTGCCCTTATCTTTGCTTCATTTGCTCTGTTTACATCTATCTCATCAGGCCATTCACATGATTCAGCAAGAATTGTCACTTTGTCTTTTGTTATCTTTACAAATCCATCATGAAGTGCCGCTTCCTTGTCACCGTCATTATTCTTTATGCGAAGTAGACCCGGTTCAAGAATAGCAGTCAGCGGAATGTGACCGGCAAGTACACCTATCTCACCTTCCGTTGTCTTCATTTCTACCATATCTATGTCTCCATCAAAGAAAACCCTGGTAGGTGATATTATCTGAAGATTGAACTTCTTTTCAACCATGCTCCACCTCCACTTTATACAAATCCTGAATTGTCATTTTTATTTTGAATTCATTCTTTCAACAACTTCGTCTATTGTTCCCGCATTGAGGAAAAGATTTTCAGGTATGTCATCATGTTTTCCTTCAAGAATTTCCTGGAAACCTCTAATAGTTTCTGCAACAGGTACATATTTACCAGGAAGTCCCGTAAACTGTTCTGCTACATGGAACGGCTGAGAAAGGAATCTCTGAATTTTTCTTGCTCTGTTTACGACAATCTTATCATCTTCTGAAAGTTCATCCATACCAAGAATTGCGATAATATCCTGCAGTTCTTTGTATTTCTGCAATATTTCCTGTACGCCACGCGCAACCTTATAGTGCTCTTCACCGACAACATGTGGGTCAAGAATACGTGATGTTGACTCAAGCGGATCTACTGCCGGGTAAATTCCAAGCTCAACGATAGAACGTGAAAGTACCGTTGTCGCATCAAGATGTGTAAATGTGTTTGCCGGAGCCGGGTCTGTAAGGTCATCGGCCGGCACATATACTGCCTGTACTGATGTGATAGAACCTTTCTTTGTAGATGTGATACGCTCCTGTAAAGCACCCATCTCCGTCTGAAGTGTAGGCTGATAACCTACGGCACTAGGCATACGTCCGAGAAGTGCTGAAACCTCGGAACCTGCCTGTGTAAAACGGAAAATATTATCAATGAACAAAAGAACGTCTTTTCCTGATCTGTCACGGAAGTTCTCTGCCATTGTAAGTCCTGTAAGCGCAACTCTCATACGAGCTCCAGGTGGCTCATTCATCTGACCGAATACCATTGTTGTCTTATCGATAACTCCGGACTCAATCATTTCATAATAAAGATCATTACCCTCTCTTGTACGCTCTCCTACACCTGTGAATACTGAGTATCCACCATGCTCCTGAGCAATATTTGTGATAAGCTCCTGTATAAGTACAGTCTTACCAACACCCGCACCACCGAAAAGACCGATTTTTCCACCTTTCTGATAAGGACACAAAAGGTCAACGACTTTTATTCCTGTTTCAAGGATTTCTGTCTGTGTTGACTGCTCCTCAAAAGCAGGTGCTTTTCTGTGAATTGGATCATATTCAACACCTTCCGGTGCCGGTTTTTCATCTATAGGATTGCCAAGTACATTGAACATTCGTCCAAGTGTCTTTTCACCGACCGGAACTGATATAGGACCACCTGTAGCAATAGCTTCCATTCCTCGTACCAACCCGTCTGTCGGACCCATGGCAATACAGCGGACAGTATCATCACCAAGATGCTGTGCTACTTCTACCACAAGTTCTTCTCCGTCTTTGAGTGGAACTTTGATAGCGTCATTGATTTCAGGAAGTTTTCCCTCTGAAAATCTGACATCGAGAACGGCACCGATGATCTGTGTAAGTTTACCTCTTTTGCCCTTCTTAAGATTTTTTATTTTTATTAAGATATTGCTGATGCACCCGCAATAATCTCCGTAAGCTCCTGAGTGATAGATGCCTGTCTTGCTCTGTTATATTTAAGTGACAGGTCACTTATCATCTCCTCCGCATTACTTGTTGCCGAATCCATCGCCTGCATACGTGCACCGTTTTCACTGGCATGCGCCTCCACAAGTCCTCCATATATAAGACTGTTTATATACTTTGGAATTATGGCATCAAGTGCCTCCTCAGGCTCCGGCTCATAATTCATAAGCGTAAGCTTGTCTAACGGATTCTGGTCTTCCTCCTGCTCTGATACAATATCATCCGCATCAATAGGAAGAAGTTTCATAAATGTCGGAATCTGGACAACAGTATTTTTAAAGATTGTGTAAGCTATATAAATCTCGCCAATTTCACCTTTGACAAATTTACTAAGCACATCTTTCCCAATACCTGTCGCATCACTGTAAAGAGGCTCGTTCATCGCTTCCGAATAATCACCTGCTATCTCATATCCCTGACGCATAAGTGAATCTCTTCCCTTTGTTCCGACTGCATATATAATTGTATCTTCTTTTTTAAAGCGTTCATCATGTGTCACAAGTTTTACGACATTTGAATTGTAACCGCCCGCAAGTCCTCTGTTTGATGTAATGACTATAACAGCCTTTTTATCAGACTCGCTCTTTTTAAGAAACGGATGTGACAATCCTCCTGACCTTGCAATCATATCGGCAACTGTCTCATACATAGTATCAAAATAAGGTTTTGACAATTCTGCTCCGACTTTCGCCTTTTGCAATTTTACAGATGATACAAGCTTCATTGCTTTTGTAATCTGCCCTGTACTCTGGACACTTTCCTTACGCCTTTTTATATCTCTCATCGAGGCCATATCATCACACCTCTCTATCTGTTCTTAACGAACTCTGCCTTGAATTTCTCAATTGCCTGAACAAACTTGTCTTCCATTTCTTTTGAAAGTTCACCTGTCTCTTTAATCATATCCGGTACTTCAGGATATTTCTCATCAATGAACTGTAAAAGACCTTTTTCAAAGTCAGCAATATCTTCAAGTTCAATATCTATAAGATATTTATGTGTTGCCGCATAAATACTGATAAATTCATGTTCAACAGACATAGGATTGTAGTTATCCTGCTTTAATACCTCACGAATTCTCTCTCCCTGTGCAAGCTGTGCTTTTGTCTCAGGGTCAAGGTCTGAACTAAACTGTGAGAATGCCGCAAGCTCACGGTACTGAGCAAGTTCAATACGGATTGAACCCGAAATCTTCTTCATAGCTTTTATCTGTGCAGCTCCACCAACTCGTGAAACTGAAAGACCGGCATTTACGGCAGGACGGAAACCTGAGTTAAACATCTCTGTCTCAAGATAAATCTGTCCGTCTGTTATTGAGATAACATTTGTAGGGATATATGCTGATACATCTCCTGCCTGTGTCTCAATGATAGGAAGTGCAGTAAGTGAACCTCCTCCAAGCTTATCCGAAAGACGCGCTGCTCTCTCAAGAAGTCTTGAATGAAGATAGAATACATCTCCAGGATAAGCCTCTCGTCCTGGCGGACGCTTTAAGAGCAATGCAAGTGTTCGATATGCTGCTGCATGCTTTGTAAGGTCATCATATATTACAAGTACGTCCTCACCATTCTCCATCCATTCTTCGCCGATAGCACATCCTGAATATGGTGCAATATACTGTAACGGTGCAAGCTCGCTGGCTGTTGATGCAACTACTGTTGTATAGTCCATCGCACCGAACTCTTCAAGTTTATTTACAAGTGCTGCAACTGTTGACGCTTTCTGACCTATTGCAACGTAAATACACTTAACACCCTGTCCTTTCTGATTGATTATTGTATCAATGGCAATCGCTGTTTTACCTGTCTGACGGTCACCAATGATAAGCTCACGCTGTCCTCTTCCGATAGGAACCATCGAATCAATCGCCTTGATACCTGTCTGAAGTGGTGTATCTACCGATTTTCTTGAGATAACACCTGATGCTACTCTCTCAATCGGTCTTGTCTTTGTTGTCTTTATCGGACCTTTGCCATCTATAGGCTGTCCGAGAGAATTTACTACACGTCCAAGCATCTCATCACCAACCGGCACCTCAACAACTCGTCCTGTAGTTTTTACTATATCGCCCTCATTGATATTTTTATGGTCACCCAAGAGTACTGCTCCGACATTGTCTTCCTCAAGGTTCAAAACCATGCCGTAAATTTCATTAGGAAATTCCAGCAATTCGCCTTCCATAGCCTTTGCAAGACCATGAATACGCGTAATACCATCGGCAACCTGTATAACAGTACCCGTATCTGCAACTTCAAATTTGGTACTGTACTGTTTAATCTGTTCTTTGATAACTGAACTGATTTCTTCAGGTTTCAAATTCATGATACTCTCGCACCTTCTTTCGATTTAATTTAGTTTGACAAACGAACCTTTGACAAATCTCTTGCCATAGTTTCAAGTTTTGTCTTTACGCTGCTGTCCACGATTCTGTCACCGATTCTGATAACCATACCGCCTATCAGTGACTTATCTACACTATACTTCGCAATAATTTTCTTATAGGCTGTAGTCGTAAGCAGCTTATCTTCAACCGCCTTTTTCTGTGCTTCACTAAGCTCTATAGCGGATGTAATTTCAGCAGTTCCTATTTTTTCTGCCTCATGCACTCTGTCAACAAAATAGTTTAAAATTTCCTCTATTTTTGAAAATCTTCCCTTTTCCACAATAACTGTGAGAAATCCAACCATATCGTCAGAAACCTTTCCCTTGAAAGCACTTTCTATCATGGTCTTTTTCTCTTCAATCGGAATTCTTGGATATCCTATAATGTTGATATACTCTTCATTTTCTTTGAGCACATCAAGCACAGCTTCCACTTCTTTGAGATGGCTCTCGAGCTTATTTTCCTCAGCCGCTACCTCAAAAAGCGCATCGCCGTAAGTTTTAGATATCAGCTTAGCCATGTCTCTTCACCCATCTCTTCCAATGTATCTGTGATAAGCTGTGACTGTTTTTCCTCATCCAAAGAAGATGCCACAATCTTTTCAGCCATAACTGTTGCAACAGATATCATTTCTTTCTTAACATCATCTTTAACTTTAGATTTTTCAAGTTCTATATCATGATTTGCTCTGTCAACAATTCTTGCAGCCTCTGCTTTAGCCTCATCCACTATCTCGTTTTCTCTCTTGACAGCGTTCTTCCTTGTCTGGCTCAAAATCTGTTCTGCTTCCTTATCGACAGCTTTAAGTTTTTCATCATATTCTGCCTTAAATTCAATGGCATCCTTTTTTTCCTTTGCTGCTTCTTCAAGCTGTTCTTTTATATATGCCTGTCTCTTCTGTAAAAGATCCCTTGCCGGATTGAAAAGAAGATACGACAAAAGCAAAAACATTGCGAACATTGCAAGTATTGTGATAGCTGAATCCACAAGAAGCTGTGGATCAAGACCAAATATATAATCTCCAAGTCCGTCACCTGCTAAAGCAACTTTTACCAAACCGTTCACTTTACAGCCTCCTTTCTATTTTAAATATTTTTTAAATAGAGCATTATTTAAGTTTGCCATAAAGAGGGTTAGCAAATAAGAGAATAAGGGCAACTACGAGTCCGTAAAGACCTGTTGTCTCTGCTACCGCCTGTCCTAAAAGCATTGTTGACATGATGTCACCTTTTGCACCCGGATTACGTCCTACTGCTGATGCACCGTAACCTGCTGCGATACCCTGGCCTACACCAGGTCCAATACCTGCGATAACTGCAAGACCTGCACCAATTGCAGAGCCCATCAAAACTAAACCTTCGTTTGTAATATTCATTGTTCTTCCTCCTCAAAATAAATATAATAATTGTTATGCGTCTTCTCCAATCGCATCTGCGACAAAGCACATAGTCAGCATACAGAATACATATGTCTGAATGCATCCCGAGAATACATCAAGATATACATGCAATGCTGCCGGCCATACCAAAGTAAGCACTTTTGGCAACAAACCATAGATAAGTCCCATCATTACGGTACCTGACAAGATGTTTCCGAAAAGTCGAAGAGACATCGATACCGGTGTTGAAAACTCACTGATAAGATTCATTGGGAAAAATAAGAAAATCGGTTCAAACAATCCTTTTATCTTGCCCATCTTCTGGTACTTGAATCCATTGTACTGAATCATCACCCATGTAATAACGGCGAGCGGAAATGTCACACCAAAATCCGCAGTCGGCGGTCTTAAACCTAATAATCCTGATAAGTTACATGTAAGTATGAACAAAAACAATGCACTTACATAATTTCTGAACTTAACAGCATTTTTAGCTCCCATAGAGCTTGCAACCATACCGTCAAGTTTCTCAACTATCAGTTCAACCACATTCAAAAACGGACCGGGCGCTTCCTTGGGATCTGCTTTCTTAATCGCACGGTTTGCAAATAAGGCAAAAATAAGCAGAAATACCATGACTATTATCATTGATATATGTGTCGTTGTAAGGTAGACTTCATGTCCGAGAAACATAAACTTCTTGTCGGTATATCCTCTGATGAAAAAGTCTACTTCACCGCCTGCAAGCAAAGCCTTACTGTTCAGCCATGACATATTTAAGATGTCACTTCCCACATTCTCATCCTCCTTCTTTATTTTTTATGACTATTGTAGTCATTGCAACTATAGTCATGAAAATATATTTTAATAAATATACTCTCATCACCATAGTTTTTCAGTATAATAATCAACAATCATCCTAACATAGACTTTTTCTGTAAAAATTTATGCACATACGGCTGAATGTAAGCTGTCATCTTAACTCCCATCAAACCTAAGACAACACCAATTGGGTGAATATATCCGTACCATATCATAGAAAGCGTAAGAACTGCCGCCATTATAAATGTTCTCTGAAATGCCGATTTTAATGTATGTTTTCTCGCATTTTCCGGGTCCATGTCAAGCGCAATGTCAAGATGTTTGTACATATGAAAAATAATGCCTGCTGCCGATAACACTCCAACAATGACACCACAAATAACCGCCGGTTTATTTGTGGCTGCTAAAGTAAGTATAACCAAAACCGGCATTGACCATATGAATAATCCTATAATCATTTCTTTTAAAATAATTTTTGCTTTCTTCATACCTTCTTCTACCCTTTTTCCTTATCTGTTTACATGTTCCGGATACCTTTTTTTCTTTTTCTCCATAACATCTGAAAAATCTTCATCAGGATGTGTTTTTTTATAATTCTTCAAATCTTCTATATACTGCTGTTTTTCACGCTCTTTTTTCATATCTGATGCATAAAACGATTTTGTGACCATATAGACACTCCTAAAACCTGAACCTATACCGAGCAAAACCAAAAGTGGAAATAAAATGTCTATTCCTGTAATTCTGTTCAGCCACACGCCCAAAGCCCCACATAAAAAAATCGGAACCATCATAACTATTCCAAGCTGTGTGACCATCATCATGCTTTTTAAGACCTTTCTGTTATCCTCTTTCAAAGCCGTCCTCCATACCTATATAATATATCCCTCATATCATTTTCACATACCACTATTATTATAAGTGATTAACCTCCAAAAGTCTACACAAAAAAACACCGACAATGCATGGCATACACCACAACATTATCAGTGTTTTTTTATCATATATTTTCAGCGTCCTCTATAATCTTTGTATAATTTACAAATTTGCCGGAATATATCACCTGCAATAACGCATCAGCACTTCTAAGTGCCTGTGCTATAACAGAGTTGTCAAGTCTCTTTTCGTCCATAACATCTGCAAACTCATCCATATCAACAACTTTCACAAAACCATCAGGGTAAACTAAAACATCTATCAGAAGGTCATTAAATACATATTTTAAACTTCCCTCTTCATGAACCGTTTCAATAATATCACAGTACCAGTAAACAAGGTTATCCTCTGCGTCATACACCTTGCTGACCTTTATGCCTTTATCGAGAAAATACGCAGACACACCTCTGGCAATATCCTTTCTCGGCTTTAAAACATTCCATTTTGTAAGAATCATTTTGTCATCTGCTGACAAAACAATATCATCTTTAAGTTCCTTTATTTCATCCGGGATATATCTTCTGCGGAAAAGCTGTATCTTATTCATATTCTCCCCCTGTATGATTAAATTTGTATAAAGTTAATTATAATATCCGCAGACAATGTTGTAAAGTAAAAAATCGCTACTCTCCAAATTCCATCATGACTATATGATAAAGAATATCAACAACTTTTTCCTCACCAAATTTAGATACATCAAGCATTACATGTTTCAGATGTCTGTCACTTCTGTTTACGCCTGTTACATATTTATAGTAATTGTGACGCTGTCTGTCAATCCTTTTTATAAGATGTTCTGCCTCTACACCGGAAAGTGAATATGCTTTTTTAAGGTGCTCTATTCTCGCTTCATATGAGGAATATAAAAACACATTTAATGTATTCGGATGTTCTCTAAGTACATAATCAGCACATCTTCCAAAAAATATAGCCGATTCTTTTTTATTTGCTATGTCTCTTATAACCTGACTCTGTGCTTCTATCGCCTCATCCGAATAAAATTTGCTTGAAGAACCGTATCCGAATCTCCTTGTAAGTTTCTCAACTGATGAGTCTATTACTTTGTCTGCATCCGCAAATTCATCGAGATTGATTCCCGCTTTTCTTGCCGCCATATCAACCAAATCTCTGTCATACATTTCCACACCAAGTCTGCTTGCAAGCATTCTTGTTATCTCTCTCGAATTACACCCAAATTCCCTGCTTATTGTTATATTAAATTTCTTCATGCCGAGCCTTCCTTTCATTACTGTATACTTATTATTTATTGTCAATCATCAATATTTGCAAAAGCAAAAATCCTTTATCTTTCAGTCACATATTTTCCGATTTTTCTAACCGCAGATGCCTGACTTATTCCCAACTTTTTTGCAACTTCAACTGTCGTATGATATTTTTCGTATGCACGACAAATAATTCCCTTTTCATAAAGTTCCATCATATCTTTCAGACATGTGTCCTCAAGAAACAATTGTGCGGATTTTTCCGTCATTTTCTCTGGCAGATTGTAAACCTCAATAATATTTTCTTCTGCCGTTAATACCAGTCTTTCTATTGTGTATCTTATCTCTATTATATTTTCTTTCCATTCATAATTAAGCAGACAGTTTAATGCCTTTGGCGAAAAATCAATTTTTCTTCCATATTTCTTATTATAATGTTCAAGGTAATATTCAATAAAGGCCTGCAAATCCTCAGGTCTTTCATTTATTGGGAGGACCTCAACCTGATAACTTTTATAATAATAATAAAACTCATCAGTTATTTTCTGATTATCCTTTAATTCTTCAAGTGAATATTCCGACAGACCAATACAGAGTTTATCCTCCGTTTTAAGTTTTGCCACAAGCTTTTTCTGCAATTTTGGTGACAGTACTTCCACATCACCCAAAATTATTGCCCTGTAACCGATAAAGTCAAGTATTCCTCCTTTTTCACTATCTCCAAAAAGTTCAATTTCAAGATTTTCTTCAGATATAAGTTTACAATTATATTCATATACGGCACCGTCCTGCTCATAAGCCATCCGGCACAAATATCCTTTGCCGCATCCGGTTGGGCCATGTACAAATGCAGGGACATTCTGTTTTGAAAAAATCTTCAAAAGCCTTAAAGCATTCTGCACATTTCTGCTGCTGCCGATAAATGAGTTAAGCGTAAGTTCCCCTTTCGTAAGCCGCTTTATTTCATTTATGAGGTCACTGTTTTCCTTGCGCAGCTCTTCAAAATGTACTTTAAGTTCTTCCGAATTTGAAATATCCCAGGATGAGAAGCAAATAATCATATCAAGTTTTTTTTCATTGTCAAAAATAGGTATTCCCGTCACAAAAACTTCTTTATTTTGAAGATTTTTCTGAGTGGTAGTAACCTTCTTTCCGCTTTCAAGTACAAGCTGAGTTACACATGGTTTAAAAAGTTCCAAAACCGACGGATTATTAGCGTACATTCCTTTGATTTTCTCCGCATTTTCACTGTCAAATTCCTTAAAAGCATTACCTACATAAACAAATTTTCCCGTCCCGTCAGCAATCGTTACACTTGGATGAATACTTTCAAGAATCCTCCCGATATATTCATATCTTTCCTCACCCATAAGATCTCACCTCACTTTGCAGCCTGTCTTATAAATGTAAATTATAAAATTATACATTTAAAATTTTTGAGAAAAACTGTTTTGCTCTGTCTGACTTTGGATTTTTAAATACTTCTTCCGGTGTTCCATCTTCAATAACATAGCCGCCATCCATAAATATAACCCTGTTAGCTACTTCCGCAGCAAATCCCATCTCATGTGTCACGACAAGCATAGTCATTCCATCTTTTGCAAGATTTTTCATTACAGACAAAACCTCTCCTACATACTCAGGATCAAGTGCCGATGTCGGCTCGTCAAATAAAATCAAATCAGGTTCCATTGCAAGTGTTCGGACAATTGCAACACGCTGCTGCTGTCCTCCTGAAAGCTGTCCCGGATATGCATCTTTTTTAGCCAGCATACCAACCTTATCAAGTAGCTTTTCTGCTGTCTTTACCGCATCCTCTTTTTTTACTTTTTTAATCTGCACAGGTCCTTCTATTACATTTTCAAGAACCGTCTTATGAGGCCAGAGATTAAACTGCTGAAACACCATTCCGACATCTTTTCTTATCTCTCTCGCAGCCTTTTCGTTTTTCTTTTTCATCCCTGCCTTGCTCTCACCATATAAAGAATGACCGTATATCTCAATCTCTCCGTCAGTAAGATGTTCCAGATAATTAAGACATCTTAAAAAGGTACTTTTTCCTGAACCTGAAGGGCCGACAATACTTATAACCTCTCCCTCATGTATATCAAGGTCAATTTTCTTTAAAACTTCTATCTCTCCGTATTTTTTTGCCAGGCTTTTCACCGACATTACTACTTTTCCTTTTTCGCCCATAATAATTCCTCCTAATTTTTTATATGCTTCGTCTCTTATAACTCTTTTCAATCTTTTTAGATGACAATTCTATAACCAGATTTAATGCCCAGTACAAAAGTCCTACACAAATGTAAACAATAAGCGGACTAAATGTAATTCCTATAGCCTCTTTTGTCATCATTGTCATTTCTGCAACTGTTATGATTGATAAAATAGATGAATCCTTCACCGTCTGCACAAGCTGACCTGTTATAGACGGAATTATTACCACGACTGTCTGAGGTAAAAGTATTCTAAGTAATGTTTTTGTTTTTGACATTCCTATTGCATATGCTGCTTCTGACTGTCCTTTTGGCAAAGACGACAATCCACTCTCAAGTATTACTGCCACATATGCTGCTGTATAAAATCCAAGTATCAAAGCACCTGTCCAAAATGCCGGTACATCGAAACCAACCATTGGCAGACCATAATATGCAAGATATACCTGAACCATAAACGGTGTATTTCTGAATATCTTGATATAAATTTCCGCAATCGCTTTAAGTAACACCATATCTGAAATTTTCATATATGCCACGACAGCTCCGATTATTATTGCCATGATTATCGCCAAAACCGATATTTGAATTGTGACCAGAATTCCCTGAAACAAAAGAGGAAATGCAATTTCTGCCACATGTAAAAATTCTCCCATTGCTTTGCCCTCCTTTATGCCTTTCTGATTCTGCGCTGCTGAAGTTTCACAAATTCTTCAAGTATTGTACAGACAATGAAATATATAATCGCAATTGTTACATAGTATGGAATTGCCTCGCCTGTCACCTTGACAAGTCTTTCTGCTGTTCTTGTAAGTTCTACGACAGAAAGAACAGAGAGCATCGGCGACACCTTGATTACGTTTATAAACTCACTTGTGAGCTGTGGTATGACAATTCTGAATACCTGCGGCAATATTATTCTTGTCCATATTTTTGCCTTTGGCATTCCTATTGCTTCTGCCGCTTCAATCTGCCCTTTCGGTATTGCCGAAAAACCACCGCGAAGTATCTCCGCCATAAATCCGCCACTGTTTAAGCTTAAAGCAATGACACCTGATGTATATGCCGACAAATTCAACCCAAGCATAGATAACGCCTGAAAGATAATATAAATCTGTACCAAAATCGGTGTTCCACGTACAAAACTTATGTACACCGCAACTATTTTTTGAATGATACGGTTGAACAGATAATCTCCTCCCATTCTAAGCACTGTCAATATCGTACCAATACAAACGGCTACGATAATCGCTTCTACCGACACCATCATGGTATATCCAAGGCCTTTTAAGAAAAGCTCCTTGTACCCCATAACCATCCTTATTGATTCAGTCATAAAATTCCTCGTTTCTGAGCGAAATCCTGTGAGGGTGATGTCATCAATCTATCTGCCTTCGCTCCGTAGCAAATAGCCATGCCCGCATATGCCGTCTGCTGTTTTATTCTGCCGGAATGTAATCTTTATCAGGAAGTTCTACAGTCTGTCCAAACCATTTTTCCTGAAGTTTATCAAGTGTTCCGTCTTTCTTAAATTTCTTAATCTCACTGTCAATATAATCTGAAAGTTCTGTATCTGATTTTCTTACAGCCCATGAAAGCCATGTATCGGTATCACTTACCATTGCCGGATTTCCATTTCCATCCTCAACGAATTCGTAATCATCCGGATTATTTTTCACAAGTGCAGCCAATGATGCATAGTTCTGCGCCACAAGATCAAGCTTTCCGTTTTTAAGTTCCATATAAGCATCCGGGAAACCGTCATACGTCTTTAATTCTTTATAGCCTTTACCTCCATTTGAAATAAGTTTTTCATTATATGCTTTAACATCAGGCTCGTTGTAGCATGACGTCTGTGTTCCAACAACTTTTCCTTCCATATCTTCAGGAGTTTTAATATTATCGTTGCCCTTTTTCTTGATAAAAGCTGTTGTACCTTTCTGAATAGGCACTGTCATTGTGTATTTGTCAGCTCTCTCTTTTGTAATTCCAAGAGTAGCTCCTACTATGTCATATTTCTTTGCCTCAAGACCGGCGAGAATGCCCTGAAACGGTACATCCATATAATCGAGTTCTACACCAAGGTCATCACAGATTTTTTTAAATAAATCTGCATTATAACCGATAATAGTCTCACCATCTTTGTCAAGATACTCAAATGGCTCATAAGCAGCTTCCGTTGCAACAATAAGCTTTCCGTTTTTCTTAATCTGTTCAATTGTAAGAGGTCCTTTGCTTGAAGAACCGCTTTCTCCGCATCCTGTAAGACTTGTAATGACCATTGTCCCTGCAAGTACCGCCGCTAATAACTTTTTCAATTTTCTCATAAATGCCTCCATTTCCGCATATTAAAATGCTTTGCTGCTGACTTTTTTGCTTTTATAGACGAAAAGAGACCAGTAAACCTTTCAGGGGTTTTACCAGCCTCTTTGCTGTTAATATATGTTTATTTTTAAATTCAAAACTGATTTTTATTTATTCTTATTTGCTTTCTGATAAGCAAGGATTGATAAAAATTCAAATATAAGGTTTGCACCCATGTATGCCGTAATCTCTGAATGGTCATATGGCGGTGCGACTTCTACAACATCAAATCCTACAAAGTTAAGGTCTTTTATACCTCTTATGTACTGAAGTGCTTCATATGAAGTAAATCCTCCGACTTCCGGTGTACCTGTTCCCGGTGCATAAGCCGGGTCAATAAAGTCTATATCGAATGTAAGGAACACTTTGTTGTCTCCAACTCTTTCCTTAATTGCATTTGCAAGATCTGCCGGTGTCATAGTATGTAATGTATCTCCCGGAATAACCTTAAACCCTAAATCTGCTGCAATCTTAAAATCATCAGGATCGTAAAGCGAACCTCTCATACCAATCTGAATTGATTTTGAAGGATCAATAAGACCTTCTTCCATCGCTCTTCTAAAAGGTGTTCCGTGATTGTATTTCTGTCCAAATACAGTATCACAGAGATCAAGATGTGAATCAAAATGAACAAGTGAAACTTTTCCGTGTTTTTTCGCTATTGCACGAAGCTCTCCAAGTGTGATTGCATGGTCACCTCCGATACTAATCGGAACTGCTCCAGCATCCAAAACTCCTGTAAGTGTTTCTTCAATAGCCGCATAAGTTTCATGTATATAATCAGGAATAACAGGGACATCACCAAGATCTGCGCCTTTAAGTGTATCCATAATATTCACGCCCATAGCCACATTATTTGGTTTAATCATGGCTGAAATATTTCTCACGCCGTTAGGACCAAATCTTGCTCCGGCTCTAAATGAAGCTGCCGTATCAAATGGAATACCTATAATTCCAAAATCAAGACCTTCTGCACTCTGTGCATGTGGAAGTCTCATAAAATTTCCCATATTGCAAAAACGTGGTGAACCTGATGCGCTAGGTGGCTGATAATTACTCATATTGCATACCTCTTTTCCGTCTGTTAAATCTCTTGTCTGTCATAGTTGCATTTTGTTCTCAGCTGATGAACCCCATTTTAGACAAAAAAATTCACTTGTCAAGTCAAAAAATAATTTTTTGATACCAATATTCTATTTATTTTTCACGCATATTCATTTTTGAATATAGCATGCACCCTATTAAAACTACATTTTCCATTTTATGCTTTTTCAAAAAATAATTATTATTCATTTTTGAATAGCCCTTTACAAATCCTGCCATTTGCATATATAATAATGACAACAAAAAACGAAGGCGTTTTTGAACATCAGGTTCAAAGCGCCTTTTTCTTTTACACAAAATTGAAGGAAGGATTTAAAAACATGAGACTAACTACAAAAGAAAGTGAAAAACTACTCTTACACCTTGCAGGTAATCTTGCAAAAGAAAGAAAAGAACGCGGTCTTAAACTAAACTATCCTGAAGCAGTAGCCTATATAAGTTCAGAGCTTCTTGAACTTGCAAGAGACGGAAAGACCGTAACAGAACTTATGCACGAAGGCACAAAAATACTTACAAAAGATGATGTAATGGATGGAGTTGCAGACATGGTAACCGAAGTTCAGGTAGAAGCAACCTTTCCTGACGGCACAAAACTTGTAACCGTACACAACCCTATTCAGTAACTTTGCTTTATTAAAATTAAAGCAGAATGCCGCACAAACATCTGCAAAAGGAGGCTTTACAAATGAGTTTAAATATGAAGATAGGCGAAATTATCTCTAACAATGATGAGATAGTTCTAAATTCATCAGGCAAAACCAAAGAAATAAATGTATCTAATACAGGTGACAGACCTATTCAGGTCGGCTCACATTTCCATTTTTTTGAGACAAATAAATTTCTTGATTTTCCAAGAAAAGAATCTTTCGGATACAGACTTGATATTCCGTCAGGTACTTCCGTAAGATTTGAGCCGGGTGAGACAAAAAGCGTACAGCTTGTTGAACTCGGCGGCAAAAAGCGGGTTTTTGGTTTAAATGACCTGACATGTGGTCAGACAAACAAAGCTGCAAAAATCAAATTAGGATTGGAGGATTAAAATGAGTTGTAAAATAACCGGAAAAAAATATGCCATGATGTACGGTCCTACTGTCGGTGACAAAGTAAGACTCGCCGATACAGACCTTATAATAGAAGTAGAAAAGGATTACACCTCTTATGGTGATGAAGTAAAATTTGGCGGCGGAAAAACAATCCGTGATGGAATGGGGCAGTCTGTCCGCACAACAAGTTCTGACGGTGATCTCGACCTCGTCATCACAAATGCCCTGATATTGGATTACACCGGTATCATTAAAGCAGACATCGGAATTAAAAACGGCAGAATCGCAGGTATAGGAAAAGCCGGCAACCCCGATATTATGACTGATGTAACACCCGGAATGACTATAGGTGCATCAACAGAAGCTCTCGCCGGAGAAAATCTTATCGTAACAGCAGGCGGAATTGACTCCCATATTCATTTTATAAGCCCTACTCAGATAGACTGTGCACTCTACAGTGGTGTGACAACCATGATTGGCGGTGGTACAGGTCCGGCAGACGGAACAAACGCAACAACCTGTACACCCGGTCCTTGGAACCTTGCAATGATGTTAAAAGCAGCCGAAGAATATCCTATGAATCTCGGATTTTTAGGAAAAGGTAACTGCTCGGACGAAAGACCGCTTGAAGAACAGATAAAAGCAGGCGCAATGGGATTGAAAATACATGAGGACTGGGGTGCAACTCCTGCGGTTATAAACCATTGTCTGAATGTTGCAGATGAATACGATGTTCCTGTCGCAATCCACACAGACACCTTAAATGAAGCCGGATGCGTTGAGGATACAATTGCCGCTATCGACGGAAGAACAATACATACATATCACACCGAAGGTGCCGGTGGCGGTCATGCTCCTGATATTATCAAGGCTGCTTCATTTTTAAATGTACTGCCTTCAAGTACAAATCCAACAATGCCATTTACCATTAACACTCTCGACGAACATATGGATATGCTTATGGTGTGTCATCACCTCGATAAAAACATTCCTGAGGATGTTGCATTTGCTGACTCCCGAATAAGACCTGAGACAATTGCAGCAGAAGATGTTCTTCACGACATGGGTATTTTCAGTATGATGAGTTCCGATTCACAGGCTATGGGACGTGTCGGTGAGGTCATCACAAGAACATGGCAGACAGCCCATAAAATGAAGATTCAAAGAGGTGCTCTTCCTGAGGACGAAGGTCACGGCAATGACAATTTTAGAGCAAAAAGATATATTGCAAAATATACAATAAACCCGGCAATAACACATGGTATTTCCGAATATGTCGGTTCTGTAGAAAAAGGAAAATTCGCAGACCTTGTTCTTTGGAATCCGGCATTTTTCGGCAGCAAACCTGACATTATTATAAAAGGCGGCATGATAATTGCCTCAAAAATGGGTGATGCCAATGCCTCAATCCCTACAACCGAACCTATAATGTACCGGCATATGTTTGGCGCACATGGACTTGCTAAAAAAGCATCATGTATTACCTTTGTCTCAAAAGCGGCATATGAAGCAGATATAAAAGATGCTCTTGAATTAAATAAAGTAATTCTCCCGGTCAAAAACTGCCGAAGCATCACAAAGAAAAATATGGTATTTAATGACAAGACACCTTCAATCGATGTAGACCCTGAAACATATGAAGTAAAAGTTGACGACACTCCTGTGACATCAGAACCTGCTGATAAACTTCCGCTGACACAACTTTACAATCTTTTTTAAGATAAAGAAATGAGGTAGAAATATGCTCTGTGAAAAAATACTCGGAAACATAAATAACACCAATCATACTAAAGCTGTAGAAACAGTTGATTTTGAATGGCATGAAATATATAAAAAACTCCATAAAAAAATCACAAGCTCAGGTGAAGAAATCGGCATAAGACTGGACAATGACATCTTAAAAAAAGGACTTCGTGACGGTGATATTTTATATGAGGATGACAAGAAAACAGTTGTCGTAAATATTCTTCCATGCGAGACAATCATTATTGATGTCAGACCCGACCACTTAGCAGCAGTTGCAAAAGTATGCTACGAAATAGGCAACCGTCATGCCACACTTTTACATGGCAAGGGAGACTTTCAATTTTTAACTCCATACACAGCGCCTATGAAAGAAATGCTCGAAAAAATACACGGCACGACTGTACATGTTGACACTATTCACCTTGACTTTGACAAAAGCATCTCATCAACAGTAAACAACCACACTCATTAGAGTAAAAATAGTACAACGAAAATTAAATCTTTGATATACAAATCATTCGTTGTACTATCACAAAAGGAATGTTATGCATAATAAGAACGATTTTTTACTTCTGCAGATAAATGATGCATTATTTCCCATAGGCGGGTACTCACACTCCTATGGTCTTGAAACTTACATTCAGAAGGACATTATAAAAAACGCAGATGATGCAGCATTATATATAGAAGAAAAACTTTCAAATTCACTTTTTTACACGGAACTTTTATCCGTAAAACTTGCATATAAATATAGTCTTTCAGGCAATGTTGACAGGCTTAAAAGTCTCGAAGCCAAATTAAGGGCAGCAAAAACACCTAAAGAAATAAGGCTTGCTGCCCAAAAACTCGGTTCAAGATTTGTAAAAACGGTA
>OGIK01000729.1_pt1 | contig 37862 bp, 31 predicted proteins | sample 1571781 | NCBI WGS metagenome assembly OGIK01 (sample SAMEA2581956, study PRJEB24529) | metagenome | biome: Human gut stool | place: China | collected 2011
CAGATATATTATTTTCTTTAATATTAGTATCAATGATTCGTCAGGATTATAATCCATCTTCGATATTGATGTTGATTAATAAAACATTATATTAAAATTTTCCCACATATAAGTGTGGGAAAATTTTTAAGACAAAATGAACAATGTTCACTTATGTGTTTAAAAATGTACCTGTTTGTAATTATGTGAATTCTGCTTTAACAGTAATACATAGTTCAATATAAAATTTCAAAATAAGAAAGGATGTTTATTATGCAGACAATTGTAGAAACTTTATTTGATACCGTATATTTGTTTTCGGTAATCACAATCGGAATTTTAATGATCCGCAAAAGCAAAGGAAACCGTCAGTTTACCATGTTTGGAATCATGGCAGTTCTTTTAGGAAGTGGAGATTCATTCCATCTGGTTCCTCGTGCAACAGCACTTTGTACAACTGGTCTTGAGAACTTTACCGTACAGCTGGGGTTAGGCAAGTGGATTACCTCTATCACTATGACTATTTTTTATGTCGTACTCTATCATGTATGGCGTGAACGTTATCAGATTAAAGGCTATAAAGCAACTACAGCAGCTATTTATGGTCTTGCAGGATTAAGAATTGTTTTGTGTATGATGCCTCAGAATGCCTGGCTCAGTGCATCCGCTCCGCTTTCCTGGGGAATCTATCGAAATATTCCGTTTGCACTGATGGGATTAATTATCATAGTTTTATTCTATAAAAGTGCAAAAGGAAATAATGATAGATCTTTCCGTTGGATGTGGCTGACAATCGTCCTGAGCTTTGCATTCTATATTCCAGTTGTACTGTTGGCTGATGTAATTCCGATGATTGGTATGCTGATGATTCCAAAAACCTGTGCGTATGTGTGGACAGTATTAATTGGCTACAAGGCAATGAAAAAAGAAATAGCATAAGATATAATCTTTGCTTTTTCGGCAGAGTCGCTATTTCAAACCTGCGGTTCTTTCGCCAGGTAATACCCAGTACTTAGTGGCGAACCGCCACTAACTGGGCAATGGTTGCACCCTTGACCTGCTAAGGTGCTTCGCCCTTAACCCAAACATAACCTTTATCCTGCATCTTGCTACAATTCACTAAAGGCATTTTTTGAAATATCTTGGTATATCAGAATTATCCCTCGAACTCTTTCAACTCATCAAGCGGATCTTTTGAAGTATCTATTCCCATACCATCCTTCAACCAATCCGCCTTACTGTAACCCGTACCAGTTAGCTCAAATATTTCACCTTTATATCCTACAGGTTTAACCCATCCCCATTCTATGAGTCTGTCTAATGCTTCTACCCATCTTGCAGATTCTCTTTTTGAGTCATCTGCCATAAACTGCTTACCTGATGTAAAAACTTGAGTCGGTGAACTAAGCGTGTGCATCTTTATGATTTGACCATCACCATCAGCTGCATAAACTAACAGAAATGCCGGTTCCACAGGAATATTTCCAACATCTTCCTGACCTATTGTCGTTTTATTCTGATCTTGAAACAATTTTTCAATATCTTCATTTGTTACAGTTGGAATATTCTCCCATGATAATTGATTATTCTCTAGCTCGCCAAGCCTATTTCCCAATTGAGAAAACATGTCCTTTATCTCTTCTAGCATCTTCTGTTGATAATCTTCAATGCCAACTTTTGCTTTATTACGCCCTTCTGCCTCTTCATTGATTATATCTACTATATCTCGATATCGAACCCATCCAGCTTTATCATCGACATAATTAATAGCTTTACCAAATGTAGATGATGCCACATATTTCAAACTATTTATATCAGTAAAAAAGTCAACAGTATTCCCATCATTTTTGACTTTATCTCTAAATTCATCAAGCCTTTTCATTTTATCATACTTGTCATCTCCAGTATCTTTTTGGCTTTCTGTAATAGCCGAAAGCTGTTTAATCAATACAAGTACTGGTAATTTCTTGTTTTTTGCATAACGATATTCTTTTTCTGTATAACTTATGTCCGTTTCTTCATCAATTGACCCATATCGTCCACCAATTACAAGAAGATAAAAATCGCACTCATCAATCATTCTTGTTATAACATTCCATTGATTTGTAGGTGCTGCATGAAATTGCTCCATTCCTACAGGAATAAAATTATTTTCTAGTGCTACCCCCATCAATGCCTGTCTTTCATCTTTAAGATCTTCATAAGTAGAACTTACGAAAATAGAAAACTTTCGTTTATCATTCATAACAATATTCACCTCCCAAAATTATGTTCATCATCTGCATAACTAATGTATTTATCAGTTCTATCAATTCGTATTACTCCACCTCAAAATCATACTTATACCTATCTCGATCATATTATACTTGAAATTTTTTAGCATACTCATATATTCTATGCAGATTTTTTTCGTCATACTCAACTCCAGAAGTCTGTTCCGTATTGAATCCCTTATAAGTACTAAATCCAAGCATATATACCGCAATTGCCATAGCTAAATCATCATCTGTTGCACCCATTTTCTCTGCAATGCTTTTAAGTTCTTCTACTACCGTATCATGTGGTACCTTCAACTCAGATTCATTTTTAACCACATTCTCTATTACCGATGGAAGCATCATACAAATTTGATAAAAAGCATTCTCTTCTCCTGTTACAACTTCATAAAATTGATCCAGGCTCACTCTTCGTATTCTTTTATGTGAAACTTTTTTGCCATCAACAGTTGTAACCCATTTTATATTCTGCGACTTTTGGGCAATTGCTTCTACCAAAAAACAAGCACAATCATCATCTTGTAGAAGCTGATTTTGCATTTTGATATAAGTTTTTCCAGCAGATGCTGAGTTCATTGTATTATGCTTATTTTTCATTTCCACAAAAACCTTATGAACAATATCCCCATCTGGCAACATAATTCCTTCTTCATTCTGATAAATCACATCCCAGCCACCTTCTTTTCCATTATCCGGTACATGGCATTTATCAATATATTGAAAAATTCGCTGATGAAAGTATCCTATATCATTGTTATTAGACTTATCTCTCTGACGAAATATTTCATTACCAACCATTTCTTCCCATGATGTCTGATATACAGTCTTGTCAAAAATCAGTTTGACAGGATCTATAATATTTTTATTGAATTTTTTTATATCAAACGATTCCAACTTTGTTCCATATTTTTCTATTGTAGACCGAACATGATTTGTAAAGTCCTCTTCTTTAATAAATTTAATTTTCCATTCCACTACTACATTGCCTCCTTCGTTATTTGTCCCATTTCCATTTTTTCTAAAGATTTATGAATTTCCTTTGCAATATCATAAGCAAGGTTAACTGGAACAGCATTTCCTACTTGCTTATACTGGGATGATACATTTCCACAAAATTCCCATTCATCAGGAAAAGTCTGACATCTAGCATTTTCTCTTACAGTAAATGGTCTCGCTTCCAAAGGATGGCATCTCTCTGTCTGTTTTTGTGAAGGAGACGTAAGAACCGTAAGTGATGGTTCATCTAAACTCATTCTTCGTAAAATACCGGTTCGTCCTCCTTCCATATTCCAGCAACTCTTCATATAATCCTTCGCTATTTCCGGGTCAATATCTCTCCAATATCCACCGGGAGGAACAAGTTCAAAGATTTTTTTCTTTTTTTCTCCATAAGCAACCCCTGGGCCATTAGGGCAATCCAAAAGTACATCTCGAAGAACTGGTTTGTAATTATGCTCTTTAGGGAACTCAAACTCCGTTCGTGCAATTAAATCCTTACGGATTCCTATTGTTATCAATCTTTCTCTCTTCTGTGGCACACCATAATCCCACGCATTAAGAACTTTCTTATCAATTATATATCCGGCATTTGCAAAAATATTAAGCATTGTTGAATACGTTTTTCCATGATCATGCGTCAGCAAACCTCGCACATTCTCGAACAAAAACATCTTTGGTTGTAACTTTTCCAAGAACATTGCATAATGATAAAAAAGCGTTCCTCTTGCATCCTCGAGTCCAAGCCTTTTTCCTGCATATGAAAATGCCTGGCATGGTGCGCCGCCTGATAACAGATCAAGTTCTCCTTTTTTTAATCCAAAATATTCTTCCAAATTAAGACTTGATATATTTGCAATATCATCATTTATTACATTCCAATTGGGTCTATTCTTCTTTAATGTATCTGACGCATCCTTATCAAATTCAATAAGACCGAGTGTTTCGAATCCTGCTTTTTCTATACCTAAAGCTAAACCTCCGGCTCCTGCAAATAATTCTATTGTCGTATACATATATTCTGTATCATCCTTTCTGTTATCATCATGCACTTTGAACAAGCTCCATAATATCCTCTAATGAACATTCCAAAACTTGACAAATTTTACACAATACTTCAGTTGATACATTTTCATTTCTTCCCATCTTTGCTATTACATTAGTAGAAAGGTGGGCTTTTTCACGAAGCTGTGTCTTGCTCATTCCAAGGTCAATTAGTCGTTTCCATAACTTATTATAACTAACTGTCATAGTAACTTCCTCCTGCTAAATTATATTTTATTATATCATTCGCTGTTGTATTTCTCAAGATGATATTGAAATTTGCAACAGTTAAGTCATAATACATAATACATCTATAACTTTGTTTACAACTACCATCATAAACTTAATAGCAAAACAAGAGGTCATTTTGTATCTCGAAATGCAACTTTGTAATTCAACAATTAAATATTTGTATGCAAATATCATAAAACCTCAAATAATTCATGCTGCATCCCCAGAATAGGATTTCAGACAGTTCTGCCCGTGTACGCCAGTACATATGCACGTATTGGCTATCGCTTATGTTGTTGTATAGATAACTCCATCAAGTTCGCCACTTTCAGCTGCTTACTTCTCGTCCACAACCTGGAAGATGTAAAACTTCAGATAAAGTGAAGAATCTGATGCCCAAAGTACAGGATGGTCAGGTGCCTGTGTGCGGAATTCAATCTGACGCAGACGTTTATGTACATTTCTTGCCGCCTCGCCGATTGTCTTTGTAAAAAGTTCTGTATCCATAAAATGTGAGCATGAACATGTAGCAAGGTAGCCGCCGTCTTTAACAAGCTTCATCGCACGAAGGTTAATCTCCCTGTAACCTTTTACGGCATTTTTGATTGAACTGCGTGACTTTGTGAAAGCAGGCGGGTCAAGAATTACAAAGTCATACTTTTCGCCCTTCTTTTCAAGTTCAGGCAGAAGTTCAAACACATCACGGCATACAAATGAAACTCTGTCCTCAAGTCCGTTAAGCTTCGCATTTTCGCGTGCCTGTTCAACCCCAAGTTCTGATGCATCAACTCCAAGTACACTGGCTGCCCCTGCCATTCCGGCATTTAAAGCAAATGAGCCTGTATGTGTAAAACAGTCTAATACTTTTGCACCCGGACAAATCTTCCATATTGCTTTTCGATTGTACTTCTGGTCAAGGAAAAATCCTGTCTTTTGCCCATCCTGAACATCAACGTAATACTTTACGCCATTTTCCTCTATCATAACTTTTGTATCAAACTCTTCGCCAATAAATCCTTTGAAACGCTCAAGTCCTTCATTCAGACGTACCTTGGCATCACTTCTTTCATACACACCACGTATATTCATACCATTTTCAGCAAGAACTTTTTTAAGTTTATCAACTATCATTGGCTTGAATCTGTCTATTCCCAACGCAAGAGACTCTACTACAAGAACATCCGAAAACTTGTCAATAACAATTCCCGGAAGGAAATCAGCCTCACCAAATACAAGACGGCATGAAGACATATCAACTGTATGTTTTCTATACTCAACACAGTCACGCACTCTCTGCTCAATAAAATCCTCATCAATAACATGCTGATGTCTGCTCATCATCCTGACTGTAAGCTTTGACCTTCTGTTAATAAAACCTATTCCCATAAAATATCCGTCAAAATCATGCACCTCAACAAGTGTTCCATCAGGAGCATCTCCCATGATGCTTTCTATCTCATTATCATATACCCACATTCCACCGGCTTTGATAGTACGTCCCTCACCTTTTTTCAAATTAACAATTCCGCATATTTTAAATAAATCTTCCATGTACTCTCCTTTACTAATATAAATTTAAATTATTGTATATTTTGATTTACATATGATTTTACTCTTTTGAATTACCACACATACTAAATATTACTACACCTGTAACTGCAACCGCAATGCCTAACAGCTTTATCCATGAAAAATCTTTTTTCTCACTTCCAAAAAGCCCTAACAATTCAATAATGTAGGCAACCGCAATCTGACTGATAACAATAGTAATCTCAGCTTTTGCAACTCCAAGGTCAGACATAGCCTTTACAACCGTATATGTTATAAATGCACCAATAACACCGCCCAGAAGCGATATCTTCGGCGACACATTAAACAGACCCATTATCTGCGGTCTTCCGTCAACAATCCACATCACAGCACATGTAAGAAATGCTGTAATCTGCACGAATCCTGCTGCTACCCATATACTGCTGCTCTTTGTAACTCCCGTATTAAACACTCCCTGGATACTCATTAATGCACCCGATAAAATTGCAATCAAAAAACCTGCCATCAGTACCTCCTAAGAATTAAATTTACTATTATTTTCAATCTAATACTTAATTATGTACTCATAACAGGTTTTTTATTCTTTATTTTTATTGGACTTTTAATTCAGATAAAAATGAATTTACTGATGTTTCTATATCAGTTCCATCCCATACCTGATGAAGCATTATATCAAATTTTGTATAAAAATATGCAGCTCCCATAAATTTTGCTTTGACATCAGCCGTTGAATATATTTCATATATTTTACCATATGTGTCCTTATATTCTTTGCTGTTAATGCTTATAGTTCTTGAACTTAGAAGCCCTGTTGTGCTGTTTACAGCAGCAGCATAATCATAGCTCAAAGCGTTGGCAACTGCCTTTGCAGTCTGGACATCGGATGAATACGGATTAACAAATGCACATAAATTTTCGGAAATATTTTCAATCTGCATATCATCTGAAAGTGCCGGAATACTACATACGCCATATGAAATTCCTGACTCAGCAATTGTATTAATATGCGAAACATCTGTAATTGTATATGCAAGTTTTCCCTGTGCAAATAAATCAGCACATGAATCAAGCGTTGTCTCGGTACGCACAATACCAAATTCGTCTCTTAATTTTACAAATTCAGTCAGCGATTTTTTAAGTAAATCTTTATCAGCACTGAGCTTTGTATTATCATCTCCGCTTTCTCCACCTATTGTAACCGAACCACACACAAGTCCGTAATTAACAAGCATGTCTGAGACATCCCATGATACGAGCTGCTCAATATTCTGATTATCATCATTAACTGTATAATTATGACAATAATCTATAAGCTGTGAAAATGTTTCTACAGAAGATGCAGCAGTTTTATTGTATACAAGAAAAGGAACATCAAATGTGACAGGATACCCATAAAGTTTACCTTTATATGATGCTGCTTCAATTGCACTGTTTCCATAATTTTTTTGTGTATATAAATCAGAATATGTACTGTTCTCAACTGTAAGCCCCATCATGCTTGCTTTTTCAAGCTCATCTGTAAGCATAAGATATACATCTGCCACGTTATCGTTTCGTACACTCTCTTCATATATATTCTCAAGATAGTTATCAGAATCAACCAAAACCGGTTCAATTGTAACAAGTTCGTTTGCAGAATGAAATCTATCCGCAACAAATTTCAGATAATCTGTATATCTGTCATCACAATACCATACTCTTATATTCTCTGCCTGCTCAATGTGAAGATTTTTTGCCGTTTTATCAATATTGACACCACCACACGCAGCAAGCGAAAAAATCAGACAAACTGCAAGTAAAACCGCCACTGTTCTCTTTAACTGCTTCATATAATAATTAACTCCTTGTTTCATCAAGGGCTTTTCTTAATTTAACTATCATCTCATCAACATCTTTTTCTGTTATTACAAGAGGTGGGACAAATCTTATAACATTTGTGCCAGCTGAGAACAGAATAAGACCATTATCAAGTGCATTGCAAATCACATCCTTAGGATTTAATGACAACTCAATTCCCTGAATAAGACCTACGCCCCTGTGCTCAATTACTATATCATAATCCTGAACAATCTGCTCTAATTTTTTAGCCATATATGCACCAACTTTTTGTACATTTTCAAGTACATTGAGTTTTTCAAATAATTCAAATACCTTTGCTGATGCCGCACATGCAAGCGGATTGCCACCATATGTAGTACCATGGTCTCCAGGAACAAGTGCTTTTGCAACATTTTCTTTTGCAAGAAATGCACCAATAGGAACGCCACAGCCAAGTGCCTTTGCAACTGTAACAATATCAGGCTTCACACCATACTGCTGATATGCAAACATAGAACCTGTACGTCCCATGCCACACTGGATTTCATCAAGAATAAGAAGAATTCCTTTCTCATCGCAGAGTTTTCTTACACCTTCGATAAATTCTTTTTTGGCAGGATATACGCCGCCCTCTCCCTGAACTGTCTCGAAGATAATGGCACATGTCTTATCATTCACAAGTGACTTGACACTTTCAAGATCATTGTATTTTGCAAACTTTATTCCCGGAATCATAGGACCAAATGCTTCCTGATAATGACGGTTGCCTGTTACAGCAAGAGCCCCCATGCTTCTTCCGTGGAATGAATGTTCCATTGCAATAATTTCATGGTCTGTTGAGCCATCCTTTAAATATGCATATTTTTTGGCAAGTTTTATAGCTCCCTCAACAGCTTCCGTACCGCTGTTCGTAAAAAACACTCTGTCCATGCCGGAAGCCTTTGTTACGGCCTGGGCTGCCTTTACTGCAGGCTCATTGTAAAAATAATTTGATGTGTGGATGAGCTTGTCAACCTGGGCTTTTACTGCATCATTGTATTCTTTATTATTATATCCCAATGCAAATACCGCAATTCCGGCACCAAAATCAAGATATTCTTTTCCATCTGTATCATAAAGTCTTACTCCATCACCTTTGTCAAGTACAATCTGGTAACGGTTATATGTATGAATAAGCTTTTCTTCAGCTGTTTCAATAATTGTCTTTGTATCCATCATTTTTCTCCCTTAACTAGATATTTGTATTAAAAAATTTCTCTGCTTCTTTACTAAGAATAGCTGTACCAACACCCTTATTAGTAAATATTTCAAGAAGAAGACAATGCGGAATACGTCCGTCAAGAATATGAACTCTTGAAACGCCATGCTCTATCGCATCTATACAGTTATTTAACTTAGGAAGCATACCGCCTCCAATTGTTCCGCCAGCAAGAAGTTCTCTTGCCTCGTCAGTTGTAAGTTCAGAAATAAGAGACGACTTATCTTCATAATCCCTGTATACACCCTCAATATCAGTAAGAAATGCAAGTTTTTCAGCATTGACAGCTCTTGCAATTGCACATGCCGCATCATCAGCATTGATATTATATGAGTGAAATGTATCATCATATCCTATAGGACAGATTACAGGTATAAAATCATCTTTTAAAAGTGAAGTTATAATTGTAGTATCTACATCTTTTACTTCACCTACATAACCTATATCTTCGCCACATGAAAGCTTCTTTTCAACCTTTAACATGCCGCCATCCTTACCGCTGATACCACACGCTTTGACACCAAGTTCTTCTATAAGTGCAACAAGACTCTTATTTACCTTATTTAATACCATTTCAGCAATTTCCATTGTAGGTTCATCAGTAACACGTAAACCATTGATAAACTGAGGATTGCCGCCTGTCTTTGATACCCACTTGCTGATTTCCTTGCCGCCGCCGTGAACGATAATAGGCTTAAATCCTACCAGCTTTAACAACACAACATCCTGAATTACTTTTTTCTTTAATTCCTCGTCAACCATGGCACTTCCGCCATATTTTACAACGATTATTTTTCTGTTGAATTTCTGTATATAAGGCAATGCCTCAACGAGAATCTGTGCTTTTTTTAATTCTTCATTCATTTCCATGCCAATAATTTCTCCTTAAAATTCTTTCTTATTTTAATTATGAACGGTAGTCTGCATTAATTTTTACATAATCAAATGTAAGGTCACAGCCCCATGCCGTTGCGTTGACATCACCCTGCTTTACATCAGCTATAGCCGTTACAGGATTCTGTGAAAGAATTTTTGTTGCCTCTTCTTCACTATAATCAGTTGCCTTGCCATTTTCAACTATCTTTAACTTTCCGGCACTGCTCTCAAAGTAAATATCAACTTTTTCAGGTTCAAAATCTGCTCCGGAATATCCCATTGCACAAAGAATTCTGCCCCAGTTGGCATCATGTCCAAAAATAGCTGCCTTTGTCAGACTTGAGGTAACAATTGATTTTGCAAGTGTTCTTGCCTGTTGTCTTTCTTTTGCATTAATTACTTTTACTTCAAAAAGACAGGTACAACCTTCACCGTCTCCTGCTATCATCTTTGAAAGTTCTGTAAGTATATATGAAAGTGCTTTAAAATATTCATCGTACTCAGGTGTATTTTCCTTTATACATTCATTTTCTGCCATTCCGTTTGCCATTACAAGAACAGTATCATTAGTTGATGTATCGCCATCAACGGAAATCATGTTAAATGAATCATCTACTATTGCACTTGTCATCTTCTGAAGTGCACTCTTTTCGATATTTGCATCACTTGTGATAAAACAAAGCATTGTTGCCATATTAGGATGAATCATTCCCGCACCCTTGCACATGCCGCCTACTGTAACTTTCTTTCCTTTTATGTCAACTGTCACGGCAACCTGCTTAGATCTTGTATCGGTTGTCATAATTGCCTCTGCAGCCTGTGTTCCCGCTTCCTGTGTATCAGCAAGCATTGATGGAAGTGCATTGATTCCCGCTACCATTGTATCCATAGGAAGCTGCATTCCGATTACACCTGTTGATGCAACAAGCACAGAATTTTCAGGAATCCCAAGTGCCTTAGATACTGCCTGTGCTTCCCTAAGGCAGGCATTGTCGCCCTCCTCGCCCGTGCAGGCATTGGCAACACCACTATTAATAACAACAGCCTGTGAATATTCACTGTTATATACAATATTTTTATCCCACTTTACAGGAGCTGCAAATACTTTATTGGTTGTAAATGTGCCTGCTGTGACACATGGTTTTTCAGAAAAAATCATTGCCATGTCTTTTTTTGTCTTGTTTTTGATTCCGGCATTCATACCTGCTGCCTTAAATCCTTTTGAGGCTGTAACGCCACCCTGTATAATTTCCATATTGATTAATCTCCTCACGCTGAATTTATTACGGTGTATTTATATTGTGTGATTTATTTTTCGTTGCTGTCCGGTTAATCCCACAAAATATCTACTATTATGGGAACATCGGTGCAAGCTGTAGTCCTTCATTTTCAGGAAGTCCGAATAAAAGATTCATATTCTGTACCGCCTGACCTGCAGCACCTTTAACAAGATTATCCAAAGCACCCATCATAATGAGCCTGTGTGTTCTAGGCTCTACCTTATATCCTATATCGACAAAATTGCTTCCCTCAACCCATCGTGTCTCAGGACATACACCTTTATCCAGAACTCTCACAAAATACTCATCTTTATAATATTTATCGTATACAGCCTTTACATCATCATCTGTTACATCTTTTTTAAGATTTGCATATGCTGTTACAAGAATTCCTCTGTTCATAGGAACGAGATGCGGTGTAAATATAAGCTTTAAATCATCTCTTCCGCATGCATATCCGAGCTGTTCTTCAATCTCAGGTGTATGTCTGTGTGTTCCGACGCCATATGCTTTCATGCTCTCGTTTACTTCACAGAAAAGATTGGCAACCTTTGCACCTCTTCCCGCACCTGAAGTTCCACTCTTTGCATCAATTATAATTGTATCAGGGTCAATAAGTCCTTCCTTTACCATAGGATAAAGTGTAAGGATTGAAGTAGTTGTATAACATCCAGGGTTAGCAACTATTCTTGTATCCTTTGTAATCTTGTCCCTGTTAATCTCACAGAGTCCATAAACCGCTTCATCTATGTACTGGGGAGCTTTATGCTCGATTTTATACCATTTTTCATAAATATTTACATCTTTAAGTCTGAAATCAGCACTCAAGTCAATTATCTTTACCTTATTTAATATGTCATCATTAACAAGTGATGCACATAATCCCTGTGGAGTTGCTGTAAATATTACATCAACCTGATTGGCAAGTTCTTCCATATTATCATCCATGCAGACATCATCTACAAGCTGAAACATATTTCTGTATACATCTGCATACTTCTGGTCGATATAACTTCTCGAACCAAACCATACAATCTTTACATCCTTATGTCCAAGCAATAATCTTACAATCTCATTTCCGGCATATCCTGTCGCTCCGATAATTCCTACTTTTATCATATACTTCCTCCAATCGCATCTGCATGCATTTTGTGTATGTTTTTTATTATAGCAACTTTTTTTCTTATGTAAAGTCTTATTTGCATATTTTTTATATTTATGCATGAATTATGTATTTTATTCACATTTTTCTGCATAAAAATAATTTTGCCTATTGCTTTTTTATTATGATTGGATTATTATAAAACACATGAGATTCACAACACGAGGAGAACAGATTTCTGTCGTATATTTATAAATGCGGCATTATTTTCCCCGCAATAATAAGGAGGATTTATTTATGAAAGAAAAAGTTGTTTTAGCTTATTCCGGCGGTCTTGATACTACTGCTATTATCCCATGGTTAAAGGAGAATTTCGATTACGATGTTATCTGCGTATGTGCAGACTGCGGACAGGGCGAAGAACTTGATGGACTTGAAGAACGTGCTATTTCATGTGGTGCTTCTAAGTTATATATTGAAGATATTACAGATGAGTTCTGTGACGAATATATTGTTCCTTGTGTAAAGGCACATGCTGTATATGAGAACAAATATCTTCTTGGTACATCAATGGCAAGACCTCTTATTGCTAAGAAGCTTGTTGAAATTGCACGTAAAGAAGGAGCTGTTGCTATCTGCCACGGTGCTACAGGTAAAGGTAATGACCAGATTCGTTTCGAACTTGCAATCAAAGCACTTGCTCCTGATATTAAGATTATTGCTCCTTGGAGAAATGATAAATGGGGTCTTGATTCCCGTGAAGCCGAGATTGAATATTGCAGACAGCACGGCATACATCTTCCATTCTCTGTAGATACAAGCTATAGCCGTGACCGTAACTTATGGCATATCAGCCATGAAGGTCTTGAACTTGAAGATCCAGCAAACGAGCCTAATTACAAACATCTTCTTGTTCTTGGCAATCGTCCTGAAGATGCACCTGATGAAGCTGAATATGTAACAATGACATTTGAAAAAGGTGTTCCTACATCAGTCAACGGCAAACATATGAAAGTATCTGATATTATCCGTGAACTTAACAGACTCGGTGCAAAACATGGCATCGGCATTATCGATATCGTAGAAAATCGTGTTGTAGGCATGAAATCACGTGGCGTTTATGAAACTCCCGGCGGAACAATTCTCTACGAAGCACATCAGCAGCTTGAAGAATTAATTCTCGATAGAGATACAACAGCGTTAAAACTTGATATGGGCAATAAATTTGCACAGATTGTATACGAAGGAAAATGGTTCACACCTCTGCGTGAAGCTGTTCAGGCTTTCGTTGATAAAACTCAGGAATATGTAACAGGTGAAGTTAAATTCAAGCTTTACAAGGGCAATATCATCAAAGCAGGTACAACTTCTCCATATTCACTCTACAACGAATCAATCGCTTCATTCAAGACAGGTGACCTCTATGACCACCATGACGCAGAAGGATTCATTAATCTTTTCGGTCTTTCATTAAAGGTTCGTGCTATGAAACAGGAAGAAGTTAAGAAAAACAATAATACAAAGTAAAATAACAAAAATTCATTTTGTACATAGCAAAAAAGAGCTGGTGGCTTTAACGATTGAAAATCGTAAAGCCACCAGCCCCTTTTTTATTTTATTCTTTCTATTTTCCAGTTAAATTAATGCACCCCCCAATCTTTACAATGAGCAACACAAAGCCATAACAATGAGAAACACGCTCCGCGAGTTTCTCAAGTTATCGCGGCAGTCGCCAAGGTCTCGTGCAAGCACGGACTTTGGCTCGTTACACGCGTAAATTATATAACAACAAGCCGCAAAACATTATCTGTCCTGCGGCTTGTAGTTATGTATGTGTTATACAATTTTTTATTTAATTATTCATGAAATTGAATTATTCATAAAGAGGATACTTGTCTGTAAGTCCCTTAACAAGTTCCATAGCCTTTGCCTGATTCTTTTCAACATCATCAACAAGAAGAGCGATTGCTTCTGCAACAACGTCCATATCTTCTGTATTGAATCCTCTTGTTGTTACTGCTGCTGTACCAAGACGGATACCGCTTGTAACGAAAGGTGATGCAGGATCGTTAGGAATTGTATTCTTGTTACATGTGATGTTTGCAGCATCAAGAAGCTTCTCAACTTCCTTACCTGTAACACCCTTATTAATAAGATTTACAAGCATAAGGTGATTGTCTGTTCCTCCTGAAACAATATCAAAACCTCTGTTCATAAGACCTTTGCAAAGTGCATCTGCATTATCAACAATATTCTTTGCATATACCTTGAAACTTGGATCTAATGCTTCTTTTAAGCATACAGCCTTACCAGCAATTACATGCATAAGAGGGCCACCCTGTATACCAGGGAATACTGACTTATTGAACTTGAACTTATCTGCGTTTTCAGCTGAACTTAAAATCATGCCGCCTCTTGGTCCGCGAAGTGTCTTATGTGTTGTTGTTGTAACAACATCAGCATAAGGAATCGGGCTTGGATGCATACCACCTGCAACAAGACCTGCGATATGAGCCATATCAACCATAAGATAAGCACCAACTTCATCACAGATTTCTCTGAACTTCTTGAAATCGATTGTTCTTGCATATGCACTTGCACCTGCAATAATCATCTTAGGCTTACATTCCTTTGCAATTCTTAACACTTCATCATAATCTATAAAACCTTCAGAAGTTACACCATAAGGAACAATGTGAAAATATTTACCTGAAATATTAACAGGTGAACCGTGTGAAAGATGTCCACCACAGTCAAGGCTCATACCCATAACTGTGTCGCCCGGCTCTACCATTGCAAAGAATGCTGCAAGGTTAGCCTGTGCACCTGAGTGTGGCTGAACGTTTGCATACTCACAGCCAAAGAGCTTTTTAGCTCTCTCAATGGCAAGAGTCTCAACAACATCCACATATTCGCATCCGCCATAGTAACGTTTTCCCGGATAACCCTCTGCATATTTATTCGTAAGCGGGCTTCCCATAGCTGCCATAACGGCCTTACTTACAAGGTTTTCTGATGCAATAAGCTCAATGTGTGTTCTCTGTCTTGTGAGTTCGTCCTCCATAGCTTTCGCTACTTCAGGGTCGTAATTTAAAACTTCATCAAATGAATACATTGTGCAACCTCCGTATAATTATTAATTTTTTGTATATTCTATTATAATATAATCAAATCTTAAACAAGTCAATAGCATTTGCCAAAGCTGATGAATTCTGGTTAAGATTCTGTGCTGCCTCATTAAGTGCTTCAACCTGCTGAAGCTGACGGTTAGCTGTTTCTGTTACCTCTTCTGATGCCGCAGCAGTCTCCTGTGACACAGCTGAAATACTCTGAATTGCATCTATTGTCTGTGCCTTTGCATCCGCTATTGTATCAATACCGTTAGTAATTTCATCAAGATTACTTATGAGTTCTGTAAACTGTTCCTGAATCTTGTCAAATACATGCTCAGCATTCTGAAGAGATTCGCCCTGTATTTCAACAACATCTTCTGCTTTCTTTGCAATATTGACTGTATCATTAGTCTTTGCATTAATATCATCAACAATCTTACGGATTTCATTTACAGAATCCACAGACTGTTCTGCAAGCTTTCTGATTTCATCAGCAACTACAGCAAAGCCTCTTCCTGCTTCACCGGCTCTTGCAGCTTCTATTGAGGCATTGAGAGACAAAAGATTAGTCTGCTCTGCAATTTCATTAATTGCACCAATAATATGTGCAATTGACTTTGATGAATCTTTAAGTTTTGTAATTTCTTCGATAACCTGATTTGTTATCTGAACTGTACTTTCCGCATTGCCTTTAAGTTCCTGTATTGATGTCATTCCGCTTTCAACGATTTTTGATGTATCATCTGCAATGCGTGCAATCTTGTCTGAATTATCAGATACAAGATTAATCTTATCTGAAAGATTATCCATCTGTCTTAAACAATCCTCAGAATCTTCTGCCTGTTGGACAACACCATGTTCAATTTCCTGAATTGCAACAGTAATCTTTTGTGTATCATCAAGAAGCTGCTGTGCATTCTGTGCAACGGTTTCAACGGAATTATCAACCATGCCCGATATATTCTTTGTCTGTTCAATAAGACTCTTTACGTTGCTAATCATGCCGTTTGTACTCTTTCCGAGTATTGCAAATTCATCATGCCCCTTAACATCAACATTTATTGTAAGGTCACCAGCCGCAGCTTTTTCAAGCCTATCCATAATATGCTTGATTGCCTTGATAATATTTGTAGAAAGGAAACCGGCAATTATAATTGCAATTATAATTGATGCAATAACAACACCTACAGAAACATATTTTATTGTATTTGCCTGTGCAAGAATTGTACTCTGAGGAATCATTGCACATACCATAAATCCGTCATCTGTCACGCTATATACGAAAAGCTGGCGTTTCCCGTTATATTTAACAAACTTGCTTCCGCTCTTTTCCTCACCATTAACAGCTGTCTCATAAAACTCTTTGTCAGATATATACTTTGCATTACTGTCTGCATTATCCGTTGCACCTATCTCACCGCCATCCGGAGCAATAAGAAGTACCATGCTGTTCTTACCAAGATCAATATCTTTAAGTGTATCTGATACATAATCCGACTTTAAATCATAGAATATGTAACCTACACCCTTTCCTGAATTACCGGAAAGCTGACGTCCAAAGCTTACAGAATAATCTTTTGCGCCCTTTTGGTCGAGGTAATCTCTTGATGTAAACCATGCTGATTTATTTTTATCAATTGTCTGTCCTTCTGATGCCGCCTTAACACTATTATACTCACCAGTAGGATTCATTGATGTGGCACTTGTAAAAATATTCTTTCCATTTTTACCAATTACATATACCGCCTTTACAGCCTTATTTCCAAGTGCTGTAGATGACAGATTAGTATTGAGATTATCATAAACATTTTTCTCATTAAGCGGGTCTGATGCAAGCGAACCTGAATAATACGATCTAACATCGGCATTATTAGCAAAATCATTTGCAAGTGCCTTAATATTAGAAAACATCAAAGTATAATAATCTGCTGTTTTCTGTATCGTTGACACTGAAGTTTCCATGAAGCTTGACTTTATGGCATTTGCTGCTGTCTCATACGAAACCACACCAAGAAGCACTATAAGAAGTACCGGAATTATAAATGCACTAATAAGCTTAAACTTTATGGATATTCCATTTTTAAAGCCAGTCGAAAGCTTGAATTTTCCAAGATTTTTCATTAAATCTTCTGTTTTTTTGCTTTCTGTTTTTGCTTTTTTGTTATTCTTGTTTTTTCTCTTCTTTTTCCTGCCGCCAGAAGTTTTATTATCTTCTTCAGACTGCAAATCATTTTCTGCAAATAAATCCTGCATGACATCGTTACTGTCAGCAGTTAAATCATTACTACTGTCTTCTGTTAAATCATCCTGCAAAATATCATCATCAATATTATCTTCTGGTTCAGAAGATTGAGATGATTCAGACTCATCTGACTGAACATCTTCAGATATAACATCATCGCTAACATTTACATCATTACCTGACTCATCATACTGTTCAACAGCGGTCTCTGCGTCAGTCACGTCGATGTCATTGTTGTAATTCTCATTAGCTGTTTCTTCTGATGATACGTCTGTTATTAAATTTTCGCTTTCCTGATTTTTTTCTTCAAAATCTCCCATACACGTATACCTCTTTCTAATGCTCTTTCCTTTTGCAACAGCAACACAGCACTTTTAGTATCTCTTTTTATTTATCGTCTTCTTCAACATCTATATTTATTGAAAGTTCCCTTAACTGTTTCTCATCAACCACATCAGGTGCATTTGTAAGAAGACATGATGCATCTTTAACCTTTGGAAATGCTATTACATCACGGATGCTGTCTCTCTTTGCCATAATCATTACAAGTCTGTCAAGACCATATGCAAGACCTGCGTGTGGTGGTACACCATACTTGAACGCATCAAGAAGGAATCCGAACTTTTCATATGCCGCTTCATTTGTAAACCCAAGTGCATTAAACATTCTCTGCTGTACATCTGCCTGATGAATTCTTACTGAACCACCACCGATTTCTGTACCGTTAAGTACAATATCGTATGCCTTTGCACGTACTGCACCAGGGTTAGTCTCAAGCATATCAAGATCTTCATCCATAGGCATTGTAAACGGATGATGCATTGCCACAAATCTGTTCTCTTCATCAGACCATTCAAACTGTGGAAATTCTGTTACCCATAAGAATCTGAATTCATTCTTGTCAAGAAGTCCAAGCTGGTCTGCAAGTTCAACTCTGAGTGCACCAAGAACATTCCATACAATCTTATTCTTATCTGCCGCAAAGAGAAGTAAATCACCATTTTCTCCATCCATTGCCTTGATAAGTGACTGCATTTCTTCTTCTGTCATAAACTTCGCAAATGATGATTTAACTGTTCCATCTTCATGAATAGCAATATAGGCAAGTCCTTTTGCACCATAACCCTTTGCAAAATCAACAAGTGCATCAATCTTTTTACGAGGCATTGCACCCTGACCCTTAACATTAATACCACGTACTGAGCCACCATTTTCAATAGCACCTGTAAATACTCCGAATCCACAGTTTTTAACTATATCTGTAACATTTTTAAGTTCCATGCCAAATCTCAAATCAGGCTTATCTGAACCGAATCTGTCCATGGCCTCCTGCCATGTCATTCTCTGGATTGGAAGCTTAACTTCAACTCCAAGAACCTCTTTAAAAAGGTGTGCAAGAAGTCTTTCATTTACATCAATAACATCATCTACATCAACAAAAGAAAGCTCCATATCTATCTGTGTAAATTCAGGCTGTCTGTCTGCACGTAAATCCTCATCACGGAAACATCTTGCAATCTGCATATATCTGTCATAACCTGAACACATGAGCATCTGCTTAAAAAGCTGTGGTGACTGCGGAAGTGCATAGAACTTACCAGGATGAATACGGCTAGGTACAAGATAATCTCTTGCTCCTTCCGGTGTACTCTTTGTAAGCATTGGTGTCTCTATCTCAAGGAATCCTTCATTGGCAAGGAATGCTCTTGTAAGCGTGGCAACCTTGCTTCTCATAATAATATTTGACTGGATATCAGGTCTTCTTAAATCCAGACATCTGTACTTTAATCTCAAATCTTCCTTCGTATTGATATTAGCTTCGATTGGAAATGGTGGTGTCTCTGATTCTGAAAGAATTCGGAGCTGTGATGCAACAACTTCTATATCACCTGTTTTAAGATTTTCATTTACTGCACCTGAACGCTTCTCAACCTTTCCGACTACAGCTATAACATATTCATTTCTAAGTGTATATGCTTTATCAAATCCTTCTTTTCCAACTGAATTTTCATCAAATACAATCTGCAAAAGGCCGCTTCTGTCCCTCAAATCCACAAATATAAGCGAGCCAAGATTTCTTCTTGTCTGAACCCAGCCCATAACTGTTACAGTCTCGCCTACATTGGCAGCTGATACCTCCGTACATCTATGTGTTCTTTTTAAGCCTACCATTGCTTCAGCCATTACTAACTTTCCTCCTGTAAATAACATAATTATTATTTATTATAACATGTTATTTAATTATAACATATTATTGTCAAAAAATAATCTTTTTCTTTCAATCATTTCATCAATTCTTGAAATATAGCTTGTCAGGTCTTTTACATTCTCGACACGCTCTATCCGCGGATTCGGTTGATCCGCATCAAATACAGCTTTTGTTGATGCACCTGCACCCATGGCTATTATTGTCTGTTTTTCCTCCATAATAAGAATATTATAAATACATTCTTTTCCAGGAACAGAATAACCTACATTTTCAAGATTTCCTGCCATATTTTTCTGACGATACATATAATATGGCATACAGCCGATATCACCGGCATACTTTTGTGCAAGACTCACAGTTTCATCGCTGTTTTCAAACTTCAGGTCTTCATATTTTTCACGCCATATATTGAGAGCGGCTGCCCTCTTTATCGCAAGTGAATGAACAGTCAGACTCTCCGGCTTTAATTCTTTTATTTTGTCAAGTGTATACCGCAGTTCATTAATTCCTTCACCCGGAAGTCCAAGAATAATATCCATATTAATATTATCAAAGCCAACGCTTCTTGCAAGTTTAAAGGCTTCCTCAACCTGCGTGGCACTATGTCTTCTTCCGATAATTTCAAGAGTCTTGTCATTCATCGTCTGCGGATTTATAGAAATCCTGTCAACACCATGTTTTTTTAACACTTCAAGCTTCTGTACCGTCACACTGTCAGGTCTTCCCGCCTCTACAGTCAGCTCTTTTACGGTACTCATGTCAAAGTCTGCTTCAAGCTCATTAAGCAGCCTGTCAAGCTGTTCAGGTTCAAGCGTGGTCGGCGTTCCGCCTCCAAAATATACTGTATCGAGACGTCTGCCTTTCATTCTGTCCGCAACAAATCTCATTTCTTTGACAAGTGCATCAAGATACAAATCAACTTTGGATCTGTTAGCTGCAAGTGAATACGATGTAAATGAACAATACAGACATGTTGTCGGGCAAAACGGAATTCCTATGTAAATACTGTAACCATTTGTATAATCAATGTCTTCAAGAATCTTTTTCTCTGTCTTTGCGACCTGCATTGCAAGTTCTGCTTTATCATGAGACACAAAATGCTTTTCTTCAAATTCTGACATGATCTCCTCATCAGAATTACCAGCTTCTAACATTGAATATGCAATTTTACTTGGTCTTACACCTGTAAGATATCCCCAGGGGAGATTTTTTCCCGTATCACCCTGAAGCTTTAAATACAGATTTTTCTTAAATCTGTCATGTGCCTCTTTCTTTGAAACGCCTTCACACATTGAAGTATCTGCATATATAACCGTATCCTCATCCGTAAGCCGGGAGTCGTCTTTTAAGAGCGATGTCTGCATTCTAGGATAAAACGACTTTATAAGCACTTGTGCATCATCATAAAAATCAGAATTCCGCAAATCTACATAAATCATATTTTTCTCATTTCTGTTATTAATTTTTTATATTGCAGCCAGACAGATATTTTACTGGCAATATGGATTATATTTCTTTTCATGGGCAATTGATGTGCTCTCACCATGCCCCGGAAATACAACTGTATCATCAGGCAGTAAAAACAATTTATCTTTTATGCTTGAAACAATATCCGAAAAACTTCCCGTTGCAAAATCTGTCCTTCCAACTGATTCAGCAAACAAAGTATCACCTGAAAAAAGCACAGATGCATCTTTAACATAATATGACACACCGCCTGATGTATGTCCCGGCGTATGGATTACTTCTATATCTATTCCGGCTGGATTAATATGTTGTTTATCTTTAATCCAGACATCTGCCTCAAGTGTTATCTTAGCTCCCATATGAGCCGAAAGATTCTTGTATGCATCTGCCAGAAGTTCCTTTTCATGCTCACCCGCGTACACTTTTATTCCATATTTAACGGCAAGCTGCCTTGCTGCACCTATATGGTCATAATGGCCATGAGTTATAAGTATTGCACATGGACGACATTTGTTTTTTTCAATCAAAGCACTAATCTGTGGCTCATTGCCAGCCGGGTCAATTATAACTGCTTCGTCTGTATCTTTGTTTATCAGGAGATAACAGTTTGTTGAAACTCCCGGTATTACCGTATAATCCATTTTTATATTCATATTATTTCTCCAGTTCTTAATCAGCCTGCTGTTCTTGCTATATCTGTAACGCCTTCGATATTTCTAAGCTTTTCTACAAGCCTGTTAAGCTCATCTTTTCCATGTATGTCAAATCCAAGATTAATTGTTGCAATACCTTTCTTATTAACACGGCTGTTCATAAATTTAACATCTATGTTAGCTTCTGTAAATATTCTTGATATATCTACAATAAGTCCGGTTCTGTTAGCTGCAAAAATATTAATCTCAGTGCTGTATTTATCAGCAGATGAATCAACCTGCTCCCATTCAGCCTCAATGAGACGTTCTCTCTCATTTTCAGGAAAATTAATAACATTTACACAGTCTGTACGATGTATTGTAACACCTCTTCCTCTTGTTACAAATCCGACAATCTCATCACCCGGCACCGGATTGCAGCACTTTGAAAATCTTACGGCTACATCATGTATGCCTTTGACTACTATACCACCACGCGTTTTTTTATATTTATCTTTATTCTTTGCTTCCTGCTGTACAATGCCTTCCAGTACATCATTGTCAGTAACTTCGGCTTTCTTGCGTTTTTCATTTTCCTCAACAAGCTTATTGACAACCTGACCTTCCTTTAATCCGCCATGTCCGACAGAAGCCAGAAGTGAATTCCAGTCTTTAAAGCCATACTTGTTAAGCGTCTTTTCCTGATTTTCAGGTTTCATAATATCAGAAAGAACAATACCTTTTGTCTTACAGTAATTAGTTATAAGTTCCTTGCCCTTTAAAATATTATCTTCTTTTAACTCCTGCTTAAACCATTGATTAATCTTGTTTCTTGCCTGCGTGCTCTTGACAATATTAAGCCAGTCACGGCTCGGTCCTTTTGAATTCTGCGATGTGATAATCTCAACTCTGTCACCGCTCTTTAATTCATAATCTATGGTTACAAGTTTGCCGTTGACTCTTGCACCTACCATCTTATTGCCGACTGCACTGTGAATGCTGTATGCAAAATCAACAGGGCATGAACCGGCCGGAAGATTCTTGACATCACCTGTAGGTGTAAAACAATATATATTATCTGAAAAAAGATTCAAATCACTCTTAATAGAAGAAAGAAATTCTTTGTTATCAGACATCTCTGTCTGCCATTCAAGCATCTGGCGAAGCCAGCTAAGCTTTGCCTCTTCATTGGAAGGTGCACCGCTCTTGCCTTCTTTATATTTCCAGTGTGCCGCAATACCATACTCAGCAGTTCTGTGCATCTCATAAGTACGAATCTGCACCTCAAACGGCTGTCCGTTAGAAGCAATCAATGTTGTATGAAGCGACTGATACATATTAGGCTTAGGCATTGCTATATAATCCTTGAAACGTCCCGGGATTGGCTTATACATCTCATGTATTACACCGAGTGCGGCATAACAGTCCTTTACTGTGTCAACCTTGATTCTTACTGCAAAAATATCATAAATCTGGTCAAGTGTCTTATTCTGGTTGACCATCTTTCTGTAAATAGAAAAGAAGTGCTTTACTCTTCCGTCAATCTCTGCCTCAATTCCGGCATTGCTTATGTGCATTCCGACTTCTTTTATAATGCTCTTGATAAATGCTTCCCTGCCGGGTCTGTTGAGATTTACCTGCTCAACAAGATCGTTGTATACATCAGGCATAAGATATTTCATTGAAAGGTCGTCAAGTTCAACCTTAATCTTTGAAATACCGAGCCTGTGTGCAATAGGAGCGTATATTTCCATAGTCTCTCTTGACTTTTCAATCTGCTTAGCCGGTGACTGGTATTGCATTGTTCTCATATTGTGAAGTCTATCGGCAAGCTTTATCATAATTACACGGATATCTTTTGCCATAGCAAGAAACATCTTACGAAGATTCTCTGCCTGGACTTCTATTTTATCATGCTCATAGTTGAGCTGTGTAAGCTTTGTAACACCATCAACAAGAAGTGCAACTTCAGAGCCGAATTCTTTTTCTACATCTTCACTTGTCATAACTGTATCTTCAACTACATCATGCAGAAGACCCGCTATAATCGACTCCTTATCAAGCTCAAGTTCTGCAAGTATAATTGCAACACAAAGAGGATGAATTATATATGGCTCCCCCGACTTTCTCTTCTGTCCTTCATGTGCCTTATAAGCGACCTTATATGCTTTCTCAATATCAGATAAATTCGATGATGGATGATATTTTTTAATCTCTGTGATTAAATCCTGATAAAGCACCTCCGGGCTTGTGAAATCCGCAGGAGTATCCACCGGTCTCTCAACTTCTTTTGTTTTAATATTCTTATCCTGTTCAAGTACAATCTTTTCCGGCATACCATTACCTCCGCTTCATCATCAGCTCCAGCTGTGTCTCTTTCTAGTTTTAATATTAATTATATATTCTACCATCTGAAAATACAAGTAGTCAATTACTGTATAATCCCTTGTTTTTCACGAAAACTGAGCATTATACATACTGTAATAGAACTGTTTTTTATCAAGCAGTTCCTGATGTGTTCCCTGCTCTACAATATTGCCGTCTTTTACCACAAGAATCCTGTCTGCATTCTGTATTGTAGACAGTCTGTGTGCAATGACAAAGCATGTTTTATTTTTCATAAGTTTGACCATTGCACCGGATATATCCGCCTCTGTTACTATATCAACATTTGACGTCGCCTCATCAAGTATGAGCATTGACGAATCAAGAAGCATTGCTCTCGCAATCGTAAGCAGTTGTTTCTGTCCTTTTGAAATATTTGTTGCATTTTCAGTAAGCACAGTATCATAACCATCAGGCAGACTTTCAATATATCTGTGAATCTTTGCTGCTTTAGCTGCTTCTATAACCTGCTGCCTTGTAGCATGTTCATTACCATATGCAATATTTTCGTACACCGTTCCGTTAAACAGCCATGTATCCTGTAAAACCATTGCAAAAGATTTTCTTAAATCCGACATTTTATAATCCCTGTAGTTTTTATCATCAATGCTTATCTTGCCGCTGGCAATATCATAAAAACGCATAAGAAGATTAATTATTGTTGTCTTTCCGGCTCCTGTTTCACCTACTATTGCTATTACCTGTCCGGGTTTTGCTGACAGACTTATATCTTTAAGTATCATCTTATCTCTTACATACCCAAAGCTTACATTATCAAAATCAACTTTTCCTTCTACATTACTAAGGCTGACTGCATCAGGCTTATCTACAGGCTCTTTCGGTTCATCAATAAGCCTGAACACCCTTTCTGCCGCTGCAATTGCAGACTGGAATTCATTCAGTACATTTGCTGCCTCATTGATAGGACCTGAAAATTTTCTCGAATAAAGTACAAACGAAGAAATATCGCCAATTGAAATCTTAGCTCCAATGTATAATACAGCACCAAAGACAGATATGCATGCAAGCGAAAGATTATTAACAAAATTAACACACGGACCTGTCATGCTTCCGAAATACTCTGCCTCATAATAACATTTTACGGCATCATCATTATTTTCTTTGAACTTGTTAATAGTATTTTCTTCCCTGTGATATGCTTTTATTGTCTTATGCCCGCCTATCATCTCTTCAACAAATCCGTTGAGACGTCCAAGTGCTGCTGAACGCTCCCGAAACAATGGTCTTGTTTTTCCTGTAATAAACTTTGTTATAAGAAATGACAAAGGTATTGTTACAACAAATATAAGTATCAGCATCGGAGATATCGAAAGCATCATAAAGAACGAGCCGACAACCGTTATAACACTCGTGAGTATCTGCACAAGGTCAGTTGAAAGCGATGTATTTACTGTATCTATATCATAAGAAATTCTGCTTAATATCTCACCTGTCTGATGTTTATCAAAATATGATACCGGAAGTTTCATAAGGCTGTCATAGACATCTTTTCTCATCTGGTAAACACATTTCTGTGTTATATGTATCATAAGGACAGAAAGTATATAAGACATTACTGAAGATGCAATATAAAATATTGCCATCAGAATACAGTAATGCGTGACTTTTTTAAAATCCACCTGACCGGTACCGGTTATTGCATCAATCGCCTGACCTGAAAGCTTTGGTCCGATAAGTGCAAAAACATTACCCGCAATTGATAAAAATAACGCTGCTGCCATGAGATATTTATATCTCATAAGATATTTTGACAGCCTCAAAATAGTACCCTTTTTATTGATACTTCTGCTGTTTTTATATATCTCTTCCGCACTTGTTCCCTTTGCAATCTTTGGTCCCATACGGAACATATCTGCACCTGTTTTTGCCATGATAACACTTTCTCCTTTACTGTGTTATTCCGCTCTGAAGACTGCTTATTCTTGCATAAATTGCACATGTTTTAAGAAGCTTATCATGATTTCCGCATGCTGCAATCCTGCCTTCATCTATAACAATTATCTTATCACAGTCAAGCACTGAACTTACTCTTTGTGCCACTATAATTGTAGTTGTGTTTTTTCCCATTTCATCAATATTTTTTCGTATTGCTGCATCAGTCTTGTAATCCAGTGCACTTGAAGAATCATCAAGCACAAGAATCTCAGGATTTCCCGCAATCGCACGCGAAATTAACATTCTCTGTTTCTGTCCACCACTAAGGTTATTTCCTCTTATTGCAAGAAATGAATCGTATCCTTCATCCATCTGGCTTATATGTGAATCAATACATGATGCTTTTGCTGCTTTTTTCATATTCTCGTCAGTTATATTTCTTCCAAGTTTTATATTTTCCGAAACACTGTCTTCAAATATAATGTCATTCTGAAATACAGCACCGAATTTCTCACGCAGAACACCCACATCATAATCACGAATATCTTTTCCATCAATGAATATCTTTCCTGATGAGACATCATAAAATCTCATTAAAAGATTGATAATTGTTGTCTTTCCAGAGCCTGTTGCACCAATAATTCCAAGCTTCTGGCCTTTTTCCAGTGAAAATGAAATATCAGAAAGGTTATCAACGTTTCCATTATATGAGAAACTCACATTATCAAAAACAATATACGGAAGGCTCTCATCACAGCTTTTATTATCATTAGCATCCTGATTCTTAATGCCAGACCGGGCTTGTAATATTTCTTCTATTCTTTCGGCAGATGAACCGGCTCTTGAAAACATAACGAAAAGACGTGTTATTGAGAGCATGGCATTAAGGATTATTGTAAAATATGTAAGAAATGCAATAATTTTACCAGGTGCTGTAAGTCCGGCATTTACACGGACTGCCCCAACAAATATAATCATTACCCAGCCAACATTAAGAAGGAAATTCATAACCGGATTGGTAAGTGCCATTGTTATACCCGCTTTTTTCTCCTTTTCAACAACATCCAGATTGATATTTTCAAATCTCTCACGCTCATAATCACCTTTTGAAAGTGCCTTGATAACTCGTATTCCTGTAATACTTTCACGCACACGGCCTATCATGACATCACTTGCCTTCTGATGCGTGTTATAAAGAGGAATGCCTTTTTTAGCAACATATATGACTACTATTGCAAGAAATGGAAGTGTTGATGCAAGTATTGCCGAAAGCACCGGATCAAGTGTCATAGTAACAATAATCCCGCCAATAAGAAGAATCGGTGCACGCACACCCATTCTCTGCATAGAATTCATAATCTGATGAATATTATATGTATCACTTGTCATTCGTGATATAAGTGTGCTCTGAGAGAAGTTGTCTACCTGTCCGCACGAAAGATTCATAATTGCCGTAAATGTATCATTTCTTAAAACACGCATTGAATCCCTCGCAACTGATGAAGCCATTCTGTTTGCTGTCACATTGCCGAGTACCGCAATAAATGCACAGACAACCATAACAAGTCCCCACTGTACAACTCTCGCAATATCTGCCTCAGGCACAACTTCATCAATAATATATGCAAGTATCCACGGAAGCAGCAGATCCATTACTGTTCCGGAAAATTTAACCATAAACCCCACTACCATGCGTGGGAAGTGGGGTTTCATATATCTGAATATTAAATTCATACTTCAGCGTATGTTCTTTCCATAAATTCTCTTGTTGCGACAGCATTTTCAGGCACCGTATTTTCAAGCGTACAGTGAACATATGGCTTGTATTCTTTTACCTTCTTTAAGAGAAGCGGATAATTAAGGCTTCCTGTTCCGGCAGCAATAGACTTTAACTCATTGCCCTCAACGACATAATCCTTGCAGTGGACTACAGCTATATCATCTCCGAGAAGTTCAAATGCCTTTTCAATAATCTCATCCTGTTTATCGATATTATCAACACAAAGAAGATTTACAGGGTCAAATATAATCTGAAGATTAGGTGAATCAATAGCATCCAGAACTTTTCTTGCTCTCTCAACTGTGTATACAATATGCTTCCACACCGGTTCAATTGCAAATATAACACCAAACTGCTCTGCATATTTTACTATAGGTCTCAGATTTTCTATAAATGTCTCAAGTGCCTCCTCAGAATGATTTGCCGGTTCGTACTTGTATTCTTCGTTAACGGCACCAGTCTCTGTTCCAACAACTCCACAGCCTAAAATACTTGCAAATCTTATATGTGCCTTGTATTTTTCTACTATCTTTTTATGCTGCTCCGGATTAGGGTTGCATAAATTAAGATAACAGCCAAGCACAGCCACATCAACTTTATTTTCAGCACACAATTCCTTGATATACATTGCAAGTCCAGGTGTCATTGTGCTTATCTCCGGCTTAAATTCCTTAATTGACTTGCTTAGTGCTATATGCATGCAATGAAATCCCTGATTATGTATATTGGGAATCAGTTCATCAAGCGGTGCATATTTTACATCATGAGCTCTTATACCTATTCTCATATTATCCTCCATTCCGGCACATATAGTGCATTACCATATAATCAATATTTTAATATTACTACGGTTTTTTGGTCTTTGCAAGACATGGCGGATTAATACAATCCATTTTCTGACAATGCATTGTAATATGTAATAACAGGGATAAAACTCTGAGCAAATCCCTTTGTGCTTGCACCGGCACATATCACTGCATCATCAACAATTTTCTTGGCACCGTTTGTCGTTGCTGCCTTTGAATCAATTGTTTTGTCGAATGTCTTTATTCCTGGTTTAAGATACTTCACATCTCCTGTGAGTTCATAAGCTATTGCAAGAGATTCAAGCAAAAGCGTATTATTACCAAGTCTTTGCAGACTCGGAAGTTCTTTATAATAAAATACTCCACATCCAAGTATACAGTTTTCAATAAGATCATCAACAGCACGGATTATCATATCTTTGATATCTTCACGCGGAAATACTCTGTAATATCTCATAACACTGCCAATCGCAACAGAAATCATAAATCCTACACGTATTGTTGTATTGTCTGTATATGGTGCAAGCCAGTAGCCATATTCTTCTTCCCATTTCTTAAAGCTGTCAACAATCCATTCACATTTGTCAATCCACTTTGATTCACCGGTCTCAACATATAATGCCGTCAGTGCTCTTAGTGCCCAGCCTGTTTCTCTTGCATTTGCCTCACCCGGAACAGCATACATTGGTGTATCAAGAAGCTTTAATATATTATTTCCAATTCCAACAGCCGTAGTTAATGCTCTTTCGTCGCCTGTAAAATGATAATAATCAAAAAGGCCTTCAACCCACTCATGCGAACACACCATAATACCATTCTTGCAATGTCCTGCCGTATGTTCCCACTGACCGCCGATTCGTAACGGATTATCACTGTAATGGCACACATCTACATCCATCTGATGCTCTGTTGAAACAAGAAGATAGTCAAGGAAACGTCTCACACCGGTTCTTGCATACTCCAACGCACATGAATGTGGATAATCATATTCATTATTACTCCACACTGTCTTTCCGTTGCCTCTTCCCTGCTGTGTATAATTAGAATCCCATGTATCGCCCCAGTTAAGCATGCCATAACATCTTGCATGTTCGTCAGCTCTTCCTATAAGAAACATCTCAACATCATCATTTAACTTATCAGGGAAAATATCCGGCATAACTCCGGCATTTTTAAACACCTCAGGAGAAATATATGGTCTGTCAGGCATCTGGTAAATAAGACTTCTGTTATCAATTTCAAGAATCTTCTCATCTGCAGCATGAAAATGCATAAGCATTTTCTGTGTTCTTGCCATTCCCGGCTGCATGATAACCTTGTCTTCTCCCTCCGGAACAAGCATAACAGCAATACCTTCACTGTCTGACTTTACTGCCTTTGGGTAATTTTGCTGTGCCTGATATACAGTTATGCAGAGTCCACCTTTAGCATCTGTCCTGTCAGCAAAAAATGTACCATACAAAACTTCCGCAAAATGCTCATTTGCCTCTTTCATAAGATAATGTGCATCTATATGGCGGTTTACTTCTTCTCCATTTTTTCCTATATAAAAATCTGTCCTATAATTAGAGCTTCCCACCATCGTCCTTACATCCAAAACAGGTGCTTTCTCATCAAAAAGTTCAAGTTCATGCGTTCCCCTTGTATGAAAAACAGGTCCGGTACAGCTTGTATTATCTGTCATTATATCGCCACATCCTGTAGAATCCGGCTTCTCATCAAAATTCATAGGTTTCATAATATCACTAAGGCGGCTTGAAGAATCAGCTTTTGCATAAAATACAAGTGATGCTATATCAAGTTCTTCCATGCTTGTGTTTATAATTCTATATGAAAGTTCAACCCACGGTTTTCCGGCATATGCATTAATTCTTATCTCAAACTTTATCTTTTTATCTTTATCTTTTGATACATTTACGCCTTTTGTACACAAAGACACACACACCTGACCGCACTCTATTATATTCCATTCTTCAAGTTCTATATCATAACTTGTTCCATCAGCTTCTTTAAGATATGGGCCGACAAAATTTTCATTTGTATATATCTTATTTCCATCATTAACTTCCTTAAAAATGTATGAGGCATAATCTTCAACCTTAAACTTTAACGCACCCGTATCAACTTCTATTCCTGTACTACTCTCAGTACATAAAATGTCCGGATTATCATTGACATCTTTGCAATCAAGTTCACAATATACTTTTGTGCCCTTATTTGCCGGCAGATCAGCCATAAACCTTACAAAAAGATATCTTATTGATGTGTCATCATATCTTGATGTAACCTTTGCCTGTGTAGGAACCGGTTTTCCATCCTGCATAACGCATACATTATCTTTAGAATATATTTTTCCTTTTTCTACCGGAATACATATTGTACACGGTTCTGCAATCCTTGGATATCTGTAAAGTTTGTCAAAATTAATCTCTATCATAATGCTGTCTTCCTTTCATGTAAAAGTCTTATTTATGTTGTTATTATTTTAACATATATTCTGTATTTTTCCACTGAACTATAGATATTTATATATATTTTTACAGATTTTTAAACCTATTCAACATACTTTTTTTCTGTTATAATATGTAGTGCTAATTAACGTAAGATTGGAGACTGATCATAATGAACTATGCAGAAATCAAATATTGTGATGTAGCCAATGGTCCGGGAGTACGCACATCTCTTTTTGTAAGCGGATGCAGCCATCACTGTCCCGGATGTTTCAATGAAATCGCATGGGATTTTAATTATGGGAAACCATTTACACAGGATACCATTGATTCTATTATCGAATCTTTGAAACCGGATTATATACAGGGGCTTACACTTCTTGGCGGTGAACCATTTGAATACAGTAACCAGAAAGGTCTTCTTCCTCTTGTAAGACAGGTACGTAAAGTCCTGCCACAAAAAGATATATGGTGTTTTACCGGGTTTTTATTTGATAAAGATATCATAGAAAACATGTGTAAAAAGTGGAAAGAAACCAATGAACTGCTAAGTTATATTGATGTTCTTGTTGACGGACGCTTTGTTGAAGAGCTTAAAAATCTCAATCTCAAATTCAAAGGCTCTGAAAACCAGCGTACAATCCTTGTAAACGAATCATTGAAAAGCGGCAATGTCATTTTATATGACTTTGATAAATAAACCTTTATTATTTTTAAGAATGGAGACTATTAAAATGAAACAGACTGTAAGATTAAAAAAGTTAAGAGAAGATGCCATTATTCCAGCTTATGGAACTGAGTTTGCCGCTGGTGCCGACCTTTATGCATGCATGGATAAAGATATAACTATAAATCCCGGCTGCACCGAATTTATACACACAGGAATTGCACTTGAGATTCCAACAGGCCTTGTCGGTCTTATTTATGCAAGAAGCGGAATGGCTTGTAAACGTGGACTTGCTCCGGCAAATAAAGTAGGGGTAATTGATTCCGATTACCGTGGTGAAATCATGGTTGCTTTATATAATCACTCTAGCGAAGCCATTACTGTATCAAAAGGTGAACGTATCGCACAGCTTGTACTTGCACCTTTTATAACTGCCGATTTTACAGAAGCTGATTCATTAGAAGATTCTGTCCGCGGCGAAGGCGGTTTTGGTTCTACAGGAACACACTAATCCACAAAACAAATAAAAAACATGCAAAAATCCACAGACCATAAACATCTTCGTTTATGTCTGTGGATTATTTTATGCAGACAGCAAATTCTTTGCTGGCAGATGCCTACTTATATACAGCATTATCCATTACGATATCCTGTGCTTTCTGAATAATCATATTCTTAACAATCTTATCTTTACCATACTTCTCAACAAATGAATCTTTATCAGAATATCCTCTGTCTTTTGCAAACTGAGGAAGCTCCCCTTTGTAATCATAATCTTTAATTGATATATTTTCCTTATCGGCAATCGCCTGTAAAATCATCTCCTGGGCAACAGCCTTTTTAACATAATCATCAAAGCTCATATTAAATGTCTTCTGGCAGTACTCATCAACTGTTATTCCCTGCATCATTGAATAAAACTTAATTGACTGTTCATAATCACTTGTCTTTGTTGCAAGATAATCCTCCGGATAACCTTTGATTGTACATCTTTCCTGAAGCTTTGTAAGAACAGCTTGTTTCTTTGCTTCAGTTACCTTTTCATCAATAGTATCCTGAATCTCATTCTTGATACTCTCTCTGTATTCAGCAACTGTATCATAATTGTAATATTCTTTTGCATAAGTATCTGTAATCATAGGCACATTAGGCTGTGCAACTGTTTTTACTGTAATCTCAAATACAATCTTACGTCCTGCATACTCAGGTGCATCGCTGAAATCTTGTGGAACTGTAAGTGTAACAACCTTGACATCACCGCTCTTTACTCCGTAAAGTTCATCAACAAACCCTTCAACCGTGAATGTATCTTTTCCAAGTACAATAGAGTAATCATTATCACTGAAACCGGATACCTGCTCACCACCGATTGAGCCCTTAAAATCAATTGTAACTTTATCATCAGCCTGGGCAGCTCTTGTTGTTTCAACATATGTTGTATTGCTCTCAAGATCATTCTGTATTCTTGTATTGATAAGATTGTTCTCTATTGCATCAGCATCAACGCTTACCTCTATGCCCTTATATTCTCCAAGCGTAACATAATCTTCCGCTTTATAATCATAAGTAACTTTAATCTTTGTATTACATGCTGTCATGGAAACCATCATAGCTGCTGACAGCAAACCAATACTTATCTTCTTTAAAATATTCTTTTTCATATTCACTCATCCCACACTTTCATAATCATGAAAGGTCTCTTCAATCAGAAACCAATCTAGTAGATAATAACATATCTTTCAACATATGAACAGTGTATATATCATTTTTCACATTTATTTCACAAACTTAAAAGAGGCCCGCTTCAACGATATATAACCGTTAAAGCGACAGCCCCTTCAACTTATAACTTAATATATAATTAAGCAACCTTAGACTTTGCTAACTCAGCAAGCTTTGCAAATCCTTCTGCATCATTTACAGCCATCTCTGACAATACTTTTCTGTTAAGGTCAACATTAGCAAGCTTTAAACCATACATAAATTTGCTGTATGATAAACCATTGATTCTTGCAGCAGCATTGATTCTTGCAATCCATAACTGTCTGAACTGTCTCTTCTTCTGCTTTCTGCCCTTATAAGACTCTGTGAGAGCTCTCATAACAGACTGCTTAGCTACTCTATACTGCTTTGATCTTGCACCTCTATAACCTTTAGCGAGCTTTAAAACTCTGTTGTGCTTTTTCTTTGCGTTCATTCCGCCTTTAATTCTTGCCATTTTATATTCCTCCTTCTATACCATTTATCTGATTAAAGATAAGGCATAATCTTCTTCATTGTCTTAACATTAGTTGCATCAGTCATTGCTGCGTGTCTTAAATTTCTCTTTCTCTTTGTTGTCTTCTTTGTAAGAATGTGGCTCTTATAAGCTTTCATTCTCTTTAACTTACCTGTACCAGTTACTTTAAAACGCTTTGCAGCGGCTCTTTTTGTTTTTACCTTTGGCATAATAAACCTCCTGAATTTTTAACATGTAGTATTTATATTTTAACGTTTTTCAGTTAAAAACATCATCATGCTCCTGCCTTCCATCTTAGGAGCCTTTTCAACAACGGCTATATCACTTAGCTTCTCAGCGAAATCTGTAAGAATGTGTTTGCTGCTCTCTACATGAGCCATCTCACGTCCTCTGAATCTCAATGTAACTTTTACTTTGTTACCCTTCTCAAGGAACTTTCTTGCAGCGTTGCTCTTTGTATTAAGATCATTGACATCAATATTTGGAGAAAGTCTTACTTCCTTCGTCTCTATTGTCTTCTGTTTCTTCTTAGCTTCTTTCTCTTTTCTGATTAATTCGTACTTATATTTGCCATAATCAATCAGCTTACATACAGGTGGCGTTGCAGATGGTGCAATCTTAACAAGATCAACATCAGCCTCTCTTGCAAGTTTCATGGCATCCTTTGCTGACATAATTCCAAGCTGTTCTCCGTCAGCTCCGATTAATCGGATTTCTTTGTCCCTGATTTGTTCGTTAATCATTAAATCGCTAATAACAGTGCACCTCCATAAAAAAAGTGGATAGCAGCAGCCATCCACATACATCACAAAATAAAGACCTGTTATAAGTCATATATTCATAAAGTATAAACCCGAGTCGCCCTTGCGCTAAGGTGAGAGTGGACACTCTGCTTCATTAAAATTCACATCTTTTGTATCTTATCATCATTTGACAGATGTGTCAATAGGATAAATGAAAATATTTTTAATTTACACATTCACCTATATAGTGATATTATATATATGAATATAAAATATTGCAAGCAATTTTATGTTATAAAACAAGGAGGATTTTATGCGTCAATATCTAATTTCAACCGACACAACAGCGGATCTTACTGATGATTTCGTCCGTGAAAATTCTATCGACATACATACTCTTTTTTATGCTTTCGGAGAGCAGCTCTACGGACCTGGAAACGAAATGCCAGTAAAAGAATTCTATACACGCATGCGTAACGGAGAAATGCCTACTACAATGGCATGTAATCCCGAAGACGTTGCAAAAATTTTCAAAAAAAGAGTTGAGGAAGGCTATGATATCCTTCATATTGCTTTTTCTTCAGCACTCTCCAGCAGCTACAACAACTGCTGCATAGCTGCCAGAGAAATAATGGAGGAATATCCTGAATCAAAAATTATTGTAATTGATTCTCTTGCCGCTTCAATGGGAGAAGGGCTTACTGTATATCGTGCTATCCAATTAAAAAACGAAGGAAAATCCATTGACGAAGTAGCTGATTACATTAATGCACACCGCCGCAATTTTGTTCATTTCTTCACAGTCGATGACCTTCATCACCTCTACCGTGGAGGACGTGTTTCAAAGACAACAGCTATTGTAGGAAGTCTTGCCGGTATCAAACCTATTCTTCATGTAAATGATGCAGGTCAGCTTATACCTGTAGGCAAGGTCAGAGGAAGAAAAAAATCTCTTCTCACACTTGTATCAAAAATTGATGAACTCATGGGTTCATATAAAGACGAGACAGATGCAATTTTTATCGGTCATGGCGACTGCCTTGAAGATGCAGAATTTGTAGCATCTAAAATAAGGGAAAAATACAATCACAAAATTGTAATAAACACAATCTGCCCGACTATCGGAGCACACTCAGGTCCGGGAACACTTGCATTGTTCTTCATGGGTGAATCAAGGATTTAATTCCGCAATACCTGAAAGTGCAACATATTTTCCGGAAATCTGGTACCATGTTGCAAAATCAACAACACCAGTCTGAGGCATATCAAATATTTTCTGGAATTTTCTTACTGCTTCCGCCGTTTGCTCGCCGTATATTCCATCCGGCTCAACCGGCGGAATTGCATTATAAAATTCACCAATAAGATTAAGCTGCTCCTGAAGCTGGCGGACTTTTTGTCCTGAAGAACCAATGTCAAGATTGTATCCCGGCCATGATGCAGGAATCCCGCTTATCTCCTCAGCCGTGTTAATATACATTGAATCACCGTAATAATATCTTAATATATCTATAGCACTATAATTCTGGTCTCCAAGATATTTGCTTCCCCACTGGCTCATCCAATCCGGACAGCTCACCCTCTTCCCATCGCAATACTGAGTAAGAATCGGCTGTTTTACATTTGGTCTTGAAAGATACTGGTTAAATATGTCATCAACAATATTCGATATGCTTGTAAATATATTTCTTCCGTAAATCCATTTATGGTCAAATGCCGTAGATGATGTGATTGTAAATTCATATCCTTTATTTCTGTAAAACTCTGTATACACCCTGTTTAATGTAAACGACATAATTGCAAGCACGTTAGCTTTTATCGTTTCAACCGGCCACGTTGAATATATCTCACTGCTTGCCACATTCTTAATATAATCAGAGTATCTCACATAATAATCTGAAGCTGTCGGGTCAGCTGGCACACCATCGTGGACAACAACTGTTTCAGGAACAACAACTTTACTAAGCACAATCTCACCGCTCGTATTTACAGGCTGTATCTCATTTTCAGGTATCTTTGGAGGATACGTTCCAAAAAGAGTATTTGCCGGAATCACAACTACATCTGACGCGGCATCGCTTTCCGTCTGTCCTCCGAGCGATGCCTGCTGTGTACTGCTCACTCCCGAAAAAATTTCAGAACCCGATATAAGCATATCAACATATCCTGATGCGGTAATTTTTACATTATACTCTGAATATGGCTGTGAATCCTGTGGCTCCATGCTATATTCAACCGGAGGTGCAGGAAGTGCTATTGTCGGTGTAAGTCCACTGTCATCAGTAACCAGTTCCTCAATAACACTGTCCGGCCGGCCTGTATATGAAATTTCCACTCTCGCATTCATAACAGGTCTTTTTGTCCGTCTGTCAATTACATTTACTTTGAGATTACCTCTGTCAACCGCATTTTCCGGCCTTTCAAATGTATGCACATAATTAATATTCATAATATTTTCCCATTTATTTTTTTACCATTCTATGCTTCTTTTTGTCCTACAATGAATCATTTAATCCGATTTGAATATAATAATGTGAATATTGTTTTGTAATAAAAGGGGAAAACATGTCTGATATAACTATTGCACTTGATGCAGGCCATGGAGGTTGTAGATAACGCAAGTGATGAAAACAACGAAAATACAAGGAGAAAGGCAACTGTTGTACCTATTAAAATAGAATATGTGTGAGAGGACAAGCCTTTCAATAATGTAGACGTTCAGAAATGAGCGTCTATTTTTATACCCAAAATGAAAGGAGCATTAGATTTTATGAAAAAGATGTTAAAACGATTGTGTACGGGCTTCTTAGCTCTTGCAACTG
>OGIK01000731.1_pt1 | contig 37836 bp, 48 predicted proteins | sample 1571781 | NCBI WGS metagenome assembly OGIK01 (sample SAMEA2581956, study PRJEB24529) | metagenome | biome: Human gut stool | place: China | collected 2011
ATACCTCACTTTCTGTGGGTATTATTGGCATTTACACGGTTCGGCATTCAGCCTCGTTTGGTATATTGAAAATGGAATCCCAATCAATCTGTTTCCTTAAGCAGCTCATTTATGGAAATTCCAAACACTTTTGCTATTGCATGAAGTTCGGTGTCGATTATGAAGCGTTCGCCGCTTTCCATTCGCTGCACTGCATTCTTGTCAATGACAAGTCCATGACTGCGGAGCCTGTCGGCTACTTCACGCTGGCTTATTCCAAGCGCTTTGCGCCGGTTATGAATTGCAATGCCAGCAATATTATTTCTTCCGGATTCTGTACGATTTCCAAACATTTTTATATTCCTTTCATTATTGTAATAGTGGATATGTTTACTGTGATCTGCCAAATATGCATTTGAAGCAATGCAGCGTTGCAAAGCAGTCTGCAAGGCTGTTGTGAGCAGACATTGTTATGCTGTTCCAATCGAAATGGTAGTACGCGGCGCAGGTCGTGAGCTTCTGCCATTTATATTCACCGAAGTAGTCGCTCCACTCTCCATAGATTTCTGCGAAAATCGGCATTATATCAACGATTTCAGCTCTTTGGGGGATAATCAATCCAACAGCCGTTATGAAGTCCGCGTCAAAAGATGTATTGTAGCCAATAATCGTATCTGCGGAGTTTAGTATCCGCTGAATCTCAGCTGCTTTCTCAGCAATGCTCGGTGCGTTCGCAACAATATCTGGAGAGATATTATTTACAGCCTGCGCTGCGCTCCACGACCTGTGCAGTGGATGGAAATAGCTGTCGAACAGCTTCTTACCGCTTTCGCTGATTATGGAAAGCTGCAAGATTTCATCTTCTCCTGCACATAAGCCTGTTGTTTCTGTATCTATCACGATACCGCCCGATGTTTCAGCAGGGAGCTCAACAGACTGGGTAATAGTAAGAACTTTTTCTCGCTGCTCGTCCAATGCAAGGAGCAGTCGAGCCTGTTCCTTTTCTTGTTCTCGTTCACGTCTGAGCTTTGCTCTGCGTTTGGCGGCTTGGGCTGCCTTACGTTCGCGTTCTGGCTTAAAATATTCTGCCAGCTCATCAGAACTTGCAGCTCTGACTTCCTCTGGCAGAAGATAGCGGGGAAGAGTACTGACCGAGCCAGTAGAAAATCGAGAGGGACGGAGTTTCTTGCCACAGTCCTCGGACACCGGAAGATATCCTGCTTTTGCCCACTGGCGTTCGGTTTTCAGTTCGTCTTTAAAATCCTGAAAAGATAATAAAATCGACTTTGAGCTTTGCCATCTTTCGCTCTTCATGATGCACCTCCTATAGAAAAAGGCTGGACCATTAATCCAGCCTTTTTGAAATTAGATTATCTTGAATTGATCCAATGCCTCGGCAGCTCGACGATCCGCGAATTGCATCGAATGCGTATATGTGTTGCACGTCGTTGTTAGCATACTATAACCTAACCGACATGATACCTCTTTCATCGAAGTACCTAAACTAATCAGCATAGAAGCATATGTGTGCCGGAGAACATGAGGAGTAAACCTAGGTATTGATGGATTACTGTCGCAAAATTTACGACACCATATTGTGAGAGTATCTGGATGAATTGGCTTACCGTCATCTTGGCAAAACAGCTTCCTGTTTAGCAGAAGATTACTTCTCACATTATAATTATCTTGATACCATTGTTTGTAATCAAGAATTATACTTTTTACCCAGGGGCTAATAAGAAATGTTCTATAGGAAGATTCAGTTTTAGGCTGCTTCTGGAAAACACCACTTTCTGGTGTATAAAGAATTGCTCTTCGTATCGTCAGAAGATCTTTTTCTTCTTGTAGATCTCCAAATTCCAATCCAGCAACTTCGCCGCGCCGTATTCCGGTCAGTACCATGAGGAGTATAGCGGTTCTCATTCTTATATCAATCTCTCGATCAAGCGTAAGAATTGATATCAGTTTTTGAAAATCGCTGCACTGCAATATTGCAACCTCATGTTTTGTTACTTTTGGTGCTTTCATTCTATCTTTGCAAGCTGGATTTGATGGAATCAATTGATCCCTGACTGCCTGCTGCAAAATAACAGAAATAAGTCGGTAATGGTGTAATATGGTTTTTTCGGATAAGCATTTTCCGGTGCGTTTATTTACACCGTATTGGGATATCTTCCCAAGGAATTGCCGCAAATGATACGGCTGTATGTCTTTAAGCGGAATATGTCCTATTCCCATATTGATTCTTTTCAGTAAATCGCGATACCTGGATATTGTCTTAACAGCAAGTATGCTGGTATTTTCTTCTATCCACACATCTGCATATTCTGAGAAAGTGGAATTGGAATCAAAACAATATTCTGCTGGTATTTCTGTTGGAACATAATATAAGTTTGTGCTTGGTGCGTCCATATTAATTTGGTAACCCCTTCTTTACTAATTAATATAGCAGCTGCTATTTAGAATTATATCACTATCCAATGTAAATGTCAATTTTTGCAGGGAAAAACTCATAACCCGAAGGTCGTCAGTTCGAATCTGGCTCCCGCAACCACTTGTAAAGCCTTTATTCATGCGGTTTCGCTGAATAAAGGCTTTTCGTTTTATATGCCCTAGATACGGTTTTATAGCAGTTTTTATAGCAGTTGTATTCCTCAGACCTGATTACAGCACGGTTTACGCCCTCTTGATCCTTTCAGGAGGGCGTTTTCTCTTTATTCACCAAAAACTCAGCCTGATAGTTGTGCATTTTTATTCCTTTATTTGCCACTGCCATTCCCCGCTCTACCCGCCCCACACGGCTAGTCTTTTCTTTTTCCGGTAAGGCTGATCGATGTTTTCGTAAACAGCGTTCATGTTTATGATGATAAAATCATCGTGCTGTTCAACTACAAGGACGGCGAAAAGTGCATCAGCCTTGACGAACTCGGTGATAAAGAAAAAAGCCGAACACTCAAAATAAGTGTTCGACTTTAATTAAGTCTGGTGACCCATCCGGGAATCGAACCCGGGACACCCTGATTAAAAGTCAACGTAAAATTATGCCTGTAAATGGCTCTGCTATGCGGTTTCGGTGTCTGAATTGACACCCCTTTTGACACCCCTAGCTAAATAATCGTTGAGCTTTTCCATGCTTCTATTTTGGTGTTCTGAATCGAGATGAGTGTAAATATCCATAGTCACCTTTATGTCAGAATGCCCCGCCTGCTGCTTTGCTGTGAGCACGTCAACACCGGCTAAGTACATATTCGTAATGAACGTATGCCGCAGCCAGTGAGCCGTAATTCGGGGAATCATGAACGGTATATTTTCCGGGTCGAAGCGTGTTCCAGGGCGGTGCAGTATGGTCACGTCAACGTCCGGATGTTTTTCGTGGTATCTTTTCTGATATTCCAGATTGTGCTCAAAATCTCCGTATCGGACGTTCAGCTCCGCGAGGTAGCTTTCCCAGAGCTTGCGCCACGCGGTTTCTGTCATGAGATTCCCGCTTGCGGCGGGGCATACCAGAAATGTCGTCTGAGGTTGTTCACGCAGGAAGTCAGCCAGCCTGTCGGGGATATACACCGTTCTCATTGCCGCGTCAGTTTTGCCGCAGTTCTTCACCCCGGGCTTGCCGGATTTCATTTCGACCGCCTTGTTGATAGTGATTGTCTTTGCTTCAATGTCGATGTCCCGCCATGTCAGTGCAAGGAGTTCGCCCCGTCTAAGCCCCGCGCACATCATTATCATCGCGGGGAGCTGTGCGCGGTGCGGGGTGTTGTAAATCCATTCCTGCTGAGCTGCGGTCAGTGCTTGCCGCTTTTCCGGCTCTCTCTGCGCCTTGGGAAGCTTCACGCGGGAAAATGGGTTATACTCTATTACCCGGTTATCTACTGCCATATCGAGGATTTCACGGGCAATATCGCGCGTGATTTTCAGAGTTCGCTCGGAGTAGAACTTGCCGCTCTGATTCTTTTCCAGCGACATATCTATCAGCAGGCTCTGCAGATCCATTGCGCGGAGTTTAGATACTTTCACATTTTCGAGATCTGCGAGCTTTCCGGCGTAAATTTCACAGCTCTCATACCATTTTGCAGAGGCCTCTGTTTTCTTGATTTTCAACCAGTTGCGCCGCCAGTAGCCGAATGTGTCGTTTTCGGCCATGAGGTCGATACCCTTGCCAAGTTTTGTCTTGGCGTCGATAATTTTTCTTTGAAGCTCTGCGTTCGTATCTGCATAGACATACTTGTACTTCTTCTTTCCGTCAGTCCCGGTGCTGATGTACACCCGGGACTGCACTCGTCCGTCAGCGCGGGCTGTGTTTTTCATTCTTGGCATAGTGTCCTCCCTTGACAGGTGCGGACCTTTCGTGCTATAATATATCTGTTGGCGCGAAAGCGTCCACAATTGTTTGCATAGTGTTATTTTATATGTTTACCCTCGCGCAAGCGGGGGATTTTTTTATGTATAAGCTGGATCAAGATACTTTTCACATTCATCTACACCAGTAAGAAAGTGCAGCTTCCCGCTGCCGCCGAGCTCTGTGTAGTCATATCTCGGCTTTCCGTGATAGGTGGAAACTCTGAGCCTGCCTATAGCTTTTCCGTCACGCACCACTTGAATATTCGTCACGCCGTAAACATCAGAAGCACGATACTCATTTCCGGCTGGGAGACTGCTGATGATATCGTTCACCCCGGTGCCGCTCTGAGGAACCTGCTCAGTCGGAGCAGCATCCACGGATATCACCGCGCCCATGACTTTCAGCATGGCTTCTTTGGTAGCTGCGCGGTGCTTGTCTATCATCTGCGCGGTAATGCGATTTCCGGTCTTTATTTCCGGGCGGGAAAGAAAATACTTGACTAGCTCGTCGCTGGGGTTGATAAGGTCACTGCGGAGCGTTTGTTCAACTACCTTGAGGTATTTCAGAAATACAGCTTTTGTGAGTATGTCCTTGACGTTGAAAACTGATTTATGGAACTGCTCCAGAGACGAAAGAAACAGCTCTTCGTCATCTTCAAGAATGTTGAAAGAGAGAAAAGGCTCATCGTCCATAACGTTCGGGGCATTGATATCGCTGAAAAAGCTGTATGTGATTCCGTTTGTCAGGACTGCAAGACGGCAGCGGTTTGTTGAGAAGTACCGATAGAGCTGTCCCTGCTGCTGTTTCTGGAGTTTCAACCCGGCGCGTTTGGCTTCGATGAGGACCGTGGGCTCTCCATCGTGCAGGATAACATAGTCTATCTTCTCGCCTTTCTTTCCGGCGACATCACAGGTGTACTCCGGGATTATTTCTTCCGGGTCGAACACATCATAGCCGAGCAGAACGAGAAACGGCATGATTATTGCGTTCTTCGTGGCTTCCTCGGTCATGGTGTCGAACTTGTCGGAATATTGCTGTACTTTGTTCCGGAATATGTGGAAATCGTCTTTAAACATGGTGTTCGCGCCTCCTCAAAGTACAACATTCTGGGATACTGTTATATTTTTCTTCATAGCGTTTACCGCTTTGCTCGCGGCACCCCATTCAGAGATGTCAACCGCAGCGACTATTGTTTTGTTTTCATCGCCAGAAACATAGGTTATTATCAGTATATTTTCTTTTTTGTTCTTGGGGCGCGAGGCAATGATGGCGCCCAGAGCGCCAAACATTACAGCGCCTGCAATTGCCGAACCAGCAGATGCGCCTACCAGTTTGTTTTTTTCGGTAAGCTCGGCGGAAACTATCTTTTCATACGGCAACTCAAACGTGCTCTGTTCCTTTTTGAAAACTATCCTGGTATCGTATGCGCGGGCATAGCACTGCACTTCGCCAAGAGGCAGCCCTGAAAGGTGAGTGCAAGGGAATGCGGATATAACCTGCTTTCCGGGAGGCGCTGCAACAACACCTGTGCACTTGGTGCATAACAGAATTATTCCTATTATGACGAATATTGCGCCGATAAGCGCCGCTATAGTTCCAGCTCCTGACAGTGCGGCAATAACAAGTCCTATTCCTATTAATAATGACAATAATCCTAATACCATATTAATCACCTTTCAAACTATGTAATACCGCCCTTATCCGGGGCGGCTTTTTTGCTGCTCGATCCACGGCTTGAAAGCCTCGAACACCTGCCGCTCTAACGGCGAAGTGAGAAACTTCCCGCGCCCTCGCAGCTCTTTCATTCGCTTGGCACGATACCCTGCGGCTTCCGCTGAGATATCGCAGATACGGGCTATTTCCTCCGGTTCGTAGGCTTCCAGTCCCCAGAGCACGCAGGCAGGAGCGAGAAGTCTCGCCGCGAATTCGTCCGCCTGAGTCTCCGCAGGTTCGCGCCTGTCCGAAGCTGTCCGAAAATGTCCGGATTTGTCCGGCGCCAGCTCATGCCCGAGCAGGATATGCCCGAGTTCATGAGCGACCGTGAAGCGCGTGCGCCCCCGGACTTCTTCATCTCGATACACTATCTGCCAGTTCCCCGCGCTGTCGAGCAGCGTACAGCCGGAGATTTTTGGGTCCAGCACCTGAATGCTGCTGTTTTTCACGACTTTGATACCATAGAACGCCGCCACTTTCAGCACCTTAACCGGCATTGTTGTCGTATTGGTGCGAATGAGGCAGTTCCACGACGCGTCGCGTGCATCTTTATAAAGCTTATAGGAATCTATAATAATTCACCTCCACAGGATATTGTACCCTGTGGAAGTCGAATTATAGCGCTTTATCAGATGTCATTGTCGGGGTTCTGCGTTTCGTCCGGAGCTTCGTCCAGGCGCTTTTTCTGTTCCGGCGTCAGCATCATGACTCCGGGCGGCCGGTCGTCGGAGCTCCGGGCGATAATCGAAACAGGTGAAGAATTTTTTGATATGCTTTTTAACTTCTCTATTACCCTTGGCTGGCTGTCGGCTGGCAAAGATACAAACATATCAATAATCTTTTTTTCGGTTTCCGAAGCACTAACAAACCTTACGGCTTTAACCGTATTCGGCGAAGCGTCGGATTTTTCAAGAAGATCGCCCGGAGATACTCCAAGCGCGTCAGCAAGTGCAACGATTTGTCTTTGCGAGCAGTCCCTTTTCCCGCTTTCGATACAGCTTATTGTTGAGCGGCTAGTATATCCAACTTTTTGAGCAAGTTCGTCCTGGGATAAACCTTTTTCAATTCGGATTCGTTTCACGTTATCACCGAGAATTGACATTTAATCACCTCCTAACACATACTATTATATCACCATGTTTGCTATTTGTCAACATAAATTGACTGTACATTTTCAACAAAAATTGACGTATGTTTTTGTGCAAACTTTTTTGTAATAAAATGTTGACAGTGAGCAAACAAAGTGCTATAATGTAAGTGTTGACAGAGAGCAAACACGAAAAGAGGTGATAAAAATGACAGATACCAATAAGCTCCGTCAGTTTATGGAAGCAAGAGGCTATACGGTAAGGCGGCTCGCTTCTGCAGTAGGCATTTCCCATGAAGCAATGTACCAGAAGATAAACAACGAACGTGGATTCAAGGCTTCTGAAATAATGAACATAGCAGAGGTGCTTGGGCTTAGCCGTTCCGAAAGAGATAGCATATTTTTTTGCCGCTGATGTTTGCTACTAGCAAACAGATTAATTTCAACAAGACGATAAAATCTGCGAAAGGGGGTGAGAAAAATGGACAGCAAGAAGATTGAAGAAGCCGCAAAGGCGCTGGAGGGTCTGTCGTATCATGACTGGCAGAAAATCAAGATGAGCGTTGACGTAGTTTTCGCAAAAAAGAAAGGAGAGTTCGAGCGGGAACTCAAACTCTCCTCCGGTGACGAAATAGTTAAAACTATTCATCAACAATTTGGATAAACATCGGGTTTATCCGGTATGTCTTTCCACGATAGTAAATGTGTACATAGTCTAGATTGTAAAATGAGTTTTCCTCACTCTTTTTACGTGTTTCCGGTGCATAAAGTTCAGCTCCCTCTTTCCACCAAAGAGCAGGGCTCTGGTCTTTTTCAATAAATTTGCAGTCGGGGTCATCGTTAAGGCATACCCAATTGCCGAGCAGGCAAGCGTAAATCTTAGTCATATTTTTCACCTCCTTTCAATGCCATTATAGCACAAGGCGGTGAGAAAAGCAACCTAAAAATCAACGAAAGGGGGTGAACATCATGTTCAACAATCGCACAGAGGACGGCAGAAACAACATCGCCGGAATCAAGGTCGCAGAGCTTCGCAAGGGGCTGAGGATATCTCAGCGGGAACTTGCGGACAGGCTCGCGGTCATAGGTCTGGACATAGACAAGAACGCAGTCCAGCGTATGGAATCCGGCGAGAGATTCATCACTGATATTGAGCTCGGATACCTGGCGAAGGTATTCGGCGTGACTAACGAAGAACTTTTAATAAGGAGGAGCTAAAATGCGGACAAAGCCGCGAAAGCCCTGCACCTGGGACAAAATCGACGTAACGTTCGGCGTTGACTACGCAGCACTGCTGTTCAACGTCAGCCGCCGGACGATACTCAACTGGTGCAACCTTGGCGAAATACCCGCAAGAAAAGTCGGCAAGTTCTGGGTATTCGACAAAGAGGTTATCAAAACTTGGGTAAGCGAAAAGGAGGCAAGCCAGTCATGAAAATTCTGATAGCCTGTGAGGAAAGCCAGACTGTATGCCGTGAAATGCGCCGACTGGGGCATGAGGCGTATTCCTGCGATATACAGGAGTGCTCAGGCGGACACCCGGAATGGCATATCAAGGGCGATGTTCTTCCGCTTATCAACGGACGGTGCGAATTCGTCACCATGGGCGGCGAGCAGCATGAGATTTCAGACAGATGGGATATGCTGATAGCGCACCCACCGTGTACATATCTTTCAGGCGTAACAACACGGCATTTGTCGCTGAAAATGACGCCGCCAGAAAAGGTTGTTGCCCGAATGTGGAAGCTTGCTGAAGCCGCTGTATTCTTTATGCAATTTGCGCTTGCTGATTGTGAACGCATATGCGTCGAAAATCCTCTTGGCTTTATGTCCACACTTTGGAGAAAGCCAGACCAGATAGTACAACCTTATTATTTCGCCGAAAACCCGGACGATATAGAGAACTACCAAAAGAAGCGCACCTGCTTCTGGCTGAAAGGGCTGAAACCGCTTCAACGGACAACTCAACTTGCGCCGCCTCAGCCTTACGGATACACTAAGAGCGGACACCCTATTAACTTTGAAGAGGCTGGCGGGAAAATAGCTGGGGTTCAGCACGGTGAAAGCCGTGCCAAAGCTCGTTCCAAAACATTTCCGGGAATCGCCCGGGCAATGGCGGAGCAGTGGGCTGGGAGGTGCGAGGCGTGAAGAAATACATACCCTACGCAATAGCCGCCCTAATAGGTTTCCACCTGCGTTGGCTCGTATCTACCGCGAACGGCTGGAGCTACTCCATGAATGGCATGGACATCATGATGGCAGCCACCTGCATTATTATGGTGTGGTCGTTCAAGGGAGCATTCCTCGGGGAAAGGAGGACAAGCAATGTACACGCCAGAGCAAAGGGACACAGCGGTCGAGCTGTACCGCAGAGGAAACAGCCTGAGGACATGCGCTAAGGCGATAGGCTGCTCGCACGGCATAGTCCGCAAGTGGGTCAGCGAAACAGACGTACCTGTAAGGAGATACGGCGCGCACGTCTACCCCGAAGATATCCGCGAGGAGGTTCTCAAAGCACACCGCGAGGGACTTTCGCTCCAGGATATAAAGCGCGGGTTCGGCTGCGCACCACAGACGGTTATTTCATGGGAAAAGAAAAACCGCTCCTGAACGGCAATTCGGGAAGCGGCAAACAAAATTAACTACATGCCCATTATAACATGGGCGAAAGGAAAAGTCAAGTGAAAAACGTATACGAGCAGATGGAGGAACAGAACGCGCGGGAGAACGTAGCGGCGTTCCTCCAGAAGCAGGCGCTGCCTTACGAGGCGAAGAAAATAGCCGCTAAGCAGCGCGTCCTCGAATACTACCACGAGATGTGCGATGTCCGGAACGCGAATGTTCACGTTTCAGTCGGAGGTCTGGACAGCATTACGCTGTTTATCTTCATTCGAGACTACTGCCACCTCGATGTGCCGGGAATATCCGCGAGCATTCTCGAGGATAAGTCGGTGCAGGCGGTACATAAGCAGCTTGGTATTGAGGACGTGAAGCCCATCAAGAGCAAGGTGGCTGTTATCAAGGAGTTCGGCTTCCCGATTCTCTCAAAGGAGATAGCCACGAAAATCGAGCTTTTGCAGAACCCGACAGAGGATAACAAGACCGTCCGCCACGCTATCATCACCGGAGAAACCGGAGAATACGGCGGCTGGCAGAAAGACAGCCGCATGAAACTCTCACAGCGCTGGCTGAAGCTGTTCGGCGGCTACGAGAACGAAAACGAGGGCGTGAACTACGGCAAGCCGGATTTCAAGGTGTCCGCGGAGTGCTGCTACTACCTAAAAGAGAAACCCTGCGACGACTGGGCTAAATCTCACAACAGCTATCCCTATCTCGGGCTTATGGCGAGCGAGGGCGGGCGGCGGCAGAAAGCGCTCATGCTGCACGGCTGTAATTACTACGGGAAAACCACTATCCGGAGCGCTCCGTTTGCGCCGTTTTCCCGGCAGGACTTACTCAGGCTTGCGCTGGAACTGAACGTTCCCGTTCCGGAGATATACGGCACGATAGAACGCAACGCAAAGGGCGAGTACTACACCACAAAGGCGCAGCGGACAGGCTGCTCGATGTGCGGTTTCGGAATCCAGCTTGAAAAGCGACCGCACCGCTTCGACAGGCTCCGCAAAGCAAATTACGGTGAGTGGTATTACTGGATGTACACCGTTGGCTGGGGAAAAGTCCTCGACTATATCGGCGTAAAGTGGGAGGACGAGGTCATTGAATACGAGCAGACCATGCTCCCAGGATTTTTAGACTACATTTGGAGGGACAAATCATGATAAAGATAACCAACCTGGAACTAGAAAACATCAAGCGCATAAAAGCGGTGCAGCTCACCCCGTCGGAGAGCGGTCTGACAGTCATCGGCGGGAACAACGGTCAGGGCAAGACTTCCGTGCTGGACGGTATCGCGTGGGCGCTGGGCGGCGACAAGTTCAAGCCCTCGCAGCCGCAGCGGGACGGCTCGGTAATTCCTCCGCACCTGCGCGTGACCCTCTCGAACGGGCTTATCGTAGAGCGCAAGGGCGACCGGGGAACCCTCAAGATAACCGACCCGAACGGCGGCAAGGGCGGTCAGCAGCTCCTCAACGAGTTCATCGGGCAGCTCGCGCTCGACCTGCCGAAATTCATGCAGGCGACCAGCAAGGAAAAGGCGCAGACCCTCCTCCGGATAATCGGCGTGGGGGACAAGCTTGCCGCGCTGGAGCAGCAGGAGCAGAACGCCTATAATCAGCGCCGCGCCGTCGGGCAGGTCGCCGACCAGAAGCAGAAGTACGCCGACGAGCTCCCGGACTACCCCGAAGCACCCGCCGAGGAGGTCAGCATTTCCGAGCTGCTCCGCAGTCAGCAGGAGATACTCGCGAAGAACGGCGAAAATCAGCGCCTGCGTAATAACCGCGATATCTGCGAGCAGGAATTACTCCGCGCCCGGCAGGAGTACGACCGCGCCGCGGAAGTCCTCGCCCGCGCACAGCAGGCAGCCGAAACCGCCCGCAAGTCCGCCGCCGACCTCACGGACGAAAGCACCGCCGAGATCGAGCAGAGCATACACGACATCGACGTTATCAACGCGAAAGTCCGGGCAAGGCGCGAGCGCGACCGCGCCCTCACGGAGGCGCAGGAGACCCGCGAGCAGTACAACGAGCTGACATCGAAGATAGAGGATATCCGCGCGCAGAAAACCGCCCTGCTGGACGGCGCAGACCTCCCGCTGCCGGGGCTTTCCGTGCAGGAGGGCGAACTCACCTACAACGGCGCAAAGTGGGACTGCATGAGCGGCGCGGAGCAGCTCCGGGTATCTGCGGCGATAGTCCGCAGGCTGAACCCGCAGTGCGGTTTCGTGCTGATGGACAAGCTGGAGCAGATGGACGCCGCGACCCTCGCGGAGTTCGGGGCATGGCTGGAGCAGGAGGGCTTGCAGGTCATCGCGACCCGCGTAAGCACCGGGGGCGAGTGCAGTATCATCATCGAGGACGGCTATGCGAAGCCGACTGAACAGCCTGCAAATACAGCCGCTACAGCCGCGCCGACAATCACCAGCGCAGGCACGGACGCCGCCCCGCAGAGGGCAACCTGGAGTAAAGGAGTATTCTGATGGATTTCAACATTTCAACCGGAAAAGTACACACCGCCGTTAAAACGGTGATTTACGGCGCGGAGGGTATCGGCAAAACGACCCTCGCGGCGCAGTTCCCAAGCCCACTTTTCATCGACACCGAGGGAAGCACGAAGCAGCTCGACGTAGCGAGATTACCCGCGCCGTCAAGCTGGGAAATGCTCCTCCAGGAGCTGGATTTCGTGATAAGCAAGCGTCCCTGCGCGACCCTCGTTATTGACACCGTGGACTGGGCGGAGCAGCTCTGTATAGCCGACCTCTGCGCGAAGAACGGCAAATCCGGTATCGAGGATTTCGGCTACGGCAAGGGCTGGGAGTTCGAAAAGGAGAGCTTCGGGAAGTTCCTGAACAAGCTGACCGAGGTCATAAACGCCGGGATAAACGTCACCCTGACCGCGCACGCGGCGCTCCGGAAGTTCGAGCAGCCGGACGAAATGGGCAGCTACGACCGCTGGGAGATGAAGCTCGGCAGCAAGACCACGAACAAGATATCCCCGCTGATAAAGGAGTGGGCGGACATCGTGCTGTTCTGCAACTACAAGACCGTAGTAGTCCAGACGGACAAGGAAGGCAAGAAGCACAAGGCGCAGGGCAACCGCCGCGTAATGTACACCCAGCACCACCCCTGCTGGGACGCCAAGAACCGCTACGGTCTGCCGGAGGAAATTCCGATGGAGTACGCGCAGATAGCGCAGATCTACGCGCCTGTTCAGCCCCTTGAAACTCCGCCCGCGCCTGCTACGAGTACTTCCGCGACGGAAGTTCATCCGGGTATTCCGCAGAGCCTCGCCGACCTGATGAGTGCTTCCGGGATAACTGAACAGCAGATTCGCGCGGCGGTCGCGACAAAGGGCTACTTCCCGGAGGATATGCCGATAAGCGCCTACCCGGAGGATTTCGTCAGCGGCGTTCTGGTCGGTGCGTGGAAGCAGATTGTTGATTTCATCAACGAACAGAAATACCCGTTCTGATTTTGCAGTAAAATGCAGTATTTTACATGCTAAACTCGGTCAGGGAGGAAAGAAAATCTCCCGATAAAATTCATAGGAGGACACCACACAATGTCAGAAATCATCGAAAGAGAATTAGGCTGGGACGACGAAATATCCCGCGAGAGCGACTTCACGATAATCCCGGAGGGCGACTACGACTTCACCGTGACCGGCTTCGAGCGCGGACGTTACGACGGTTCGGAGAAGCTCCCGCCGTGCAACATGGCGATAGTTACCCTCGCGGTAACGCTCCCGGACGGAAGCGCCGCGAACCTCAGGCACAGACTTTTCCTGCACACCCGCTGCGAGGGACTGCTCTCCGCGTTCTTCACGGGTATCGGACTGAAGCGCAAGGGCGAACCGCTCCGCATGAACTGGAACGCCGTCCCCGGCGCGCACGGCCGCTGCAAGATAACCGTCCGCAGCTGGAAGGGCAAGAACGGCGAGGATATGCAGTCGAACGACATAAAGAAGTTCTATGACCCGTTTGAAAATTCATCTGCACCTGCGCAGAACGTCCCGCAGACCGCGCCCCAGAGCGCACCACAGTCACAGCCGCAGTATCAGCCCGCGCCTCAGCAGTACGCACAGCCGGTTCAGCAGTACGCTCCGCAGACCGCCCCCGCTAATCAGCCCACCGGCGTATTCTCTCCCGGAAAGTGGTGAGCGCATGGAAAATCAGCTCACTTTACTTGAGCCCGCCCCCGCCGAAACTGCGGTCAGACCCGCGCCGATAGCGCTCCGACCCTACCAGAACGAAGCGAAAGCCGCCGTGCTGGAACAGTGGGAGCAGGGCGTACAGCGCACCCTGCTCGTGCTCCCCACCGGCTGCGGCAAGACGATAGTTTTCGCGAAGATATCCGAGGACTGCGTGAAGCGCGGCGAGCGCGTGCTCATTCTGGCGCACCGCGGGGAGCTCCTGGAGCAGGCGGCGGACAAGATACATAAAGCCTGCAATCTCAACTGCGCCGTCGAGAAAGCCGAGGAAACCTCCCTCGGCTCGTTCTGGCGGATAACCGTCGGGAGCGTGCAGACCCTCATGCGGGAGAGCAGGCTCGCGCGGTTCCTGCCGGATTACTTCGATACTATCATAATAGACGAGGCTCATCACGCCGTCTCCGACAGCTATCAGCGGATATTACAGCACTTCAGCGGCGCGAAAGTCCTCGGCGTGACTGCGACCCCCGACCGCGGCGACATGAAGAATCTCGGTCAGGTGTTCGATTCCCTGGCGTATGAGTACACTCTCCCCCGCGCTATCCGGGAGGGCTACCTCTGCCCGATAAAGGCGCTGACTATCCCGCTGAACCTCGACCTCACCGGGGTTTCCGTCCAGGCTGGGGACTTCCGCGCCGCAGACCTCGACACCGCCCTCGAGCCGTATCTCTATCAGATAGCAGACGAAATGCTCCGCAACTGCGCCGACCGGAAGACGGTGGTGTTCCTGCCGCTGGTCAAGACTTCCCAGAAGTTCCGGGATATCCTCAACGAGCGTGGCTTCCGGGCGGCGGAGGTCAACGGAAATTCCGACGACCGCGCGGAGATACTCCGGGATTTCGAAGCCGGAAAGTACAACGTGCTCTGTAATTCAATGCTCCTCACCGAGGGCTGGGACTGCCCCTCCGTGGACTGCGTGATAGTCCTCCGCCCGACAAAGGTGCGCGGACTTTACTGCCAGATGGTGGGCAGAGGAACGCGGCTCAGTCCCGGCAAGAAAGACCTGCTGTTACTGGACTTCCTCTGGCATACTCAGCGGCACGAGCTGTGCAGACCCGCGCACCTCATCTGCGAGAGCGACGAGGTAGCGCAGAAAATGACGGAGAACCTCGCGGCGGCGGGCTGTGCAATGGACATCACCGAAGCCGAAGAAAGAGCGGAAACCGACGTAGTAGCTCAGCGGGAGGAGGCTCTCGCGAAGCAGCTGGGCGAAATGCGAAAGCGCAAGCGCGCGTTAGTTGACCCGCTCCAGTTCGAGATGTCGATACAGGCGCAGGACTTGTCCGGCTACGTCCCGTCGTTCGGCTGGGAGATGTCCCCGCCGTCGCAGAAGCAGCTCGACGCGCTGGAGAAGTACGGAATCTACCCGAACGAGATAGAGAACGCGGGCAAGGCGGCAATGCTCCTCGACCGCCTTAACAAGCGCCGCATGGACGGACTTTCTACCCCGAAGCAGATACGCCTGCTGGAGAACAAAGGCTTCCTGCACGTCGGGGAATGGACGTTCCAGCAGGCGAGCAATATGATAACGAGAATCGCCGCGAACGGCTGGCGCGTACCGCACAGCGTAATTCCCGCAGAATACACGCCAGAATAATTCGGAATTCGGAATGCGGAATGCGGAATTTCGGTGTCCGCTATCGCGGACGTATTTCGATCGTATCGAATTTAAATCAGTCCCGCGGAGCGGGACACATTCATTCCGAATTCATAATTCCGAATTCCGAATTTGAAAGAAAGGTGCTTATGAATCTAACAGAATGTTTAAAATACATAGACCCCGCGTCGCTGGACTATCAGACCTGGGTGAACGTCGGCATGGCGCTGAAGCAGGAGGGATTGCCCTGCTCCGTGTGGGACGACTGGAGCCACTCCGACAGCCGCTATCATTCCGGCGAGTGCGCGAAGAAGTGGGAGAGCTTCGGCGGGAATCCGAACCCTGTCACCGGGGCGACGATAGTCCAGCTCGCAAAGGAGCGCGGAATGCCCGTCGCGGAAAGCCGCGCACTGGATTGGGACGACGAGATATCATACGAAGCCCCGGAGGAGCACGTCGTGGTCAACAGAAACTGGGTGGAGGGGCGCGAGATAAACCCGCCCGCCGACTGGAATCCCGCGCGGGAAATAATCCGCTACCTGGAAGCGCTGTTCGAGCCGGAGGACAAGGTCGGCTACGTCATGCAGAGCTACGAAAAGGACGGCAGGTTCATTCCCGCGAACAAGGGCGCCTACGACCGCACGGCGGGTCAGCTCATCGCGCACCTGTCGAAATGCGGCGGCGATGTCGGCGCTGTCCTCGGGGACTACAACCCGCGCGCGGGGGCGTGGATTCGCTTCAATCCTCTGGACGGCAGGGGTATCAAGAACGAGAACGTAACGGAGTTCCGCTACGCCCTGGTGGAGAGCGACAACGTCGACATCGAACAGCAGAACGCTATTATCCGCGAGCTGGAGCTCCCGGTCGCGGCGCTGGTCTACAGCGGCAAAAAGAGCCTGCACGCTATCGTCCGAATCGACGCGGAGAACTACGAGGAGTACCGCCGCCGGGTGGATTTCCTCTACCAGATATGCCAGAAGAACGGCTTACAGCCCGACACGCAGAACCGCAATCCCTCGCGGCTGTCGAGGATCCCGGGCGTACAGCGCGGCGAGAACCGGCAGTACATCGTCGATACGAACATCGGCAAGGCGAGCTGGAACGAGTGGCGGGAATGGATAGAGGGCGTGAACGACGACCTCCCGGGCTTCGAGAACGCGGCGGATTTCTGGAACGACATGCCGGAGCTTGCGCCGCCGCTTATCGGGGGAGTTCTCCGGCAGGGGCACAAAATGCTCATCGCGGGACCCTCAAAGGCGGGCAAGTCGTTCGCGCTGATAGAGCTGTGCGCGGCTATCGCGGAGGGTCGCGAGTGGCTCGGCTGGAAAGTCGCCCAGGGTAGGGTGCTGTACGTCAATCTGGAGCTTGACAAGGCTTCCTGCGAGCACAGATTTGCCGACATCTACAACGCGCTCGGCTGGAAGCCGGAGAACCTCCGGAATATCGACATCTGGAACCTGCGCGGCAAGTCCGTGCCTATGGACAAGCTCGCGCCGAAGCTGATACGCCGCGCCGCAAAGCGAGATTACCTCGCGATAATCATAGACCCTATCTATAAGGTCATCACCGGCGACGAGAATTCCGCCGACCAGATGGCGCACTTCTGCAACCAGTTCGACAAGGTCTGCACGGAGCTTGGCTGCGCGGTGATATACTGCCACCATCACTCAAAGGGAGCGCAGGGAGCGAAGCGCAGCATGGACAGAGCCTCCGGCTCCGGCGTGTTCGCCCGCGACCCGGACGCGCTGCTCGACCTCATCGAGCTGGGGCTCCCGGAGGCGCTCGTCAGGGAGGAGCAGAACAAGGCGGTGTGCAATATCTGCTATGACCTGCTCGTCCGCAGCGGCAAGGCAGGCGACATTTCACAGGACGACATGGTTACGGCCAAGGCAATGCGGGAGCACGTCAGAAACGCGCTTGCGGGGGATTCCCTGCGGCAGGCGGAGGAAAGTATATCGGCGGCGGAGAAGCTGGCTGAAAGCCGTTCCGCGTGGCGTATCGAGGGCACTCTGCGAGAGTTCCCGAAGTTCCCGCCGGTGAATGTGTGGTTCGATTATCCGATACATAAGATAGATATGTCGGGGGTGCTGAAAGACGTCAACGCTGACGGCGATATCCCGCAGTGGCAGAGGGTCGCAGAGAAGCGCCGCGCACAGGCGAAAAAGCAGAACGACGGCAACAAGGTGAAATTCGAAAATGCGCTCGCAATGGCGAACATGGGCGAACCTCCGACGGTGCAAATGCTCTCCGATTATACGGAGGTCAGCGAGCGTACTATCCGCAGATGGGTGGATAAATATGGTTACTGGATTGACAAAAACACTATGGCAGTTGTCAAAAAGTCAGACGGCGGCACGTCAGAATAACGTCATGTCAAAATGCCGGAAATTGACGGCGGCACGTTATTTTATATGCCGCCGCCGGAAGTGGCACCCATTTATATATAGTCGTGCCGACCATACCTGTCATGTGCGTACGGTAGGACACCGCCCTGGGGGTCGGCGGTGTCCCCTACACGCACACGACAATGACCCCGGATTTTTTCTCAGAAAGGAGAATGTAATTTAATGGTAAATTCAGACATGCAGTTCTTCCTGCCGATGATACCGCCGACGGTTACGGCGCAGGAACATAAAGTCACAGTCCGGAACGGCAGACCGCGCTTTTACGACCCTCCGGAACTCAAGGAAGCCCGCGCGAAGCTCACGGCGCACCTCGCGAAGCATAAGCCGGAGAAGCCGTACACAAAGGGCGTACATCTGGAGGTTCGCTGGTGCTTCCCTCTGAAATTCAAGCACCGCGACGGCGAGTACCGCACGACCCGCCCGGACACCGACAATCTCCAGAAGCTCCTCAAGGACTGCATGACTGCGGTCGGGTTCTGGAAGGACGACGCGCTTGTCGCTTCGGAGCTGTGTGAAAAGTTCTGGGCACAGATTCCCGGAATATTCATCAAAATCGAGGTGCTCGAATGAAGCTCGAAGAAGTAACCAAGGCAGCGGAGCAGGGCGCGGTAGTCCTGCACACGCACATGGGGATAACCTCCAGGTGCAGGATATCCGGAGTTATCACGCGGTACGCGAAAGGCGGCTGGACGTACTCCCTGGAGCTGATGGACGTAAATACGCCCAGCGTGATAATCGCCGCGCTGGACGAGGTAGAGGTGGAGAAAAATGCGTGAAATACTTTTCCGCGGGAAGCGGACGGACAACGTCGAGTGGGTCAAGGGCTTCTACGTTTGCATACCTGATACACACTATATCATGACAGGAAAATTTGACAGCCTTACGAATGGTATAATCAACAGTGAAGCGTACAAAGTTGACCCCTCGACCGTCGGTCAGTTCACCGGGCTGGAAGATAAGCTCGGAACAAAGATATTTGAGGGAGATGTCATTGACGACCTCGGTGTTGAATATATCGTGGTCTTCGATAGCGACTACGCGCAGTTTAGGGGCAAATTTGATGGTTGGAACGCTGAAATCAGCCATATTGCAAGCAGATGTGAAGTTATCGGTAATATTCACGACAACCCGGAACTGCTGGAGGTGAGCGGGAATGAGTAAACACACCTACGCAGACAGCACGCTGAAAAGCTGGACAAAGGACGAACTTATACACCAGATACGGATTCTGGAGCGTAATCTTGCGGTAAAGCAGGAGCTGGTCAACAATCAGGCAAAACTGCTTGAAACATGGGCACCAGTGGTGCGCTGTAAGGACTGCGAACACTGGGGAACACGAAAGGCTGACGGATATGGTTTCTGCTGCATATGGGGAACGAGCGTTAAAGAAAATGCCTTTTGCAGCTCTGGTGTAAAGGAGGACGCGAAATGACTAACGAGAAATTGAAAGAAATTAAAGAGCGCTTGCTCGCAGAGAACGACAAACGGCGCCGTGTGGAACAGGAACAAGTCGATGCTTGTGCGAGATATTATGAGCGTGGCGTAAACGACGCGCTTACAGCGGTATCGTTTGTGCACTCCGAGCAGCCCGCAAAGGAGGACGTGAAATGAGCGAATACATAGACAAGAGCGAGGCGGTCGGTGAGGGCTATCTCCAGGGCTGGTACATTAGCTCTGTTTCGGAAGATGATGAGCCAGTCTGGACAGAGGCTCACATTGAGGAACTGGCGAATGATTTCATTGTCATTCCAAAAGATACGCCTGCCGCTGACGTTGCACCAGTAGTGCACGCCCACTGGAAAGGCTACCATACGCAAGACCCGTACTGCTCTAATTGTGGGTTTTCTTATGACCGCGAGGAAGGCGAATATGCCCAGACAACAGATTACTGCGGCAACTGTGGGGCAAAAATGGACGAAAACGAAGTTGAAAATCTTGAACGCTATATTGATATGGACAGGCTATTAGGAGAAACCGTGAACACAATAATTTTTTCGGATGCACTAAAAGGGCTGCGAGCCCTCAATAGCGGCAGCGTTGACACTTGTATAACATCGCCACCGTATTACGTTTTGCGTGATTATGGGAACAGCGGGCAGATCGGTTTGGAAAGCACACCGGAGGAATACATACAGCGCCTCGTTGCTGTTTTTAGAGAGGTGCACCGGGTACTTAAACCGGAGGGCACGCTGTGGGTGGTTATTGCAGACAGTTACGCCGGCAGCGGTAAAGGTGCGTGGAACAATAAGAACAGGCAAAAAGAAACTTATGTGCTTGATCCCGGATCAGCTCCAACCAAGACGCCAAAAACTTTTGACGGGATAAAAGCAAAGGATCTTATGGGCATACCGTGGATGTTAGCCTTTGCCCTGCGTGCAGACGGCTGGTATTTACGGCAAGATATTATATGGCAGAAAACCAACCCAATGCCGGAAAGCGTGCGGGATCGCTGCACAAAATGCCACGAATATATTTTTCTGCTTTCAAAAACACCCCGCTATTATTTTGATGGTGAGGCAATAGCCGAGCCCACAGCAGAGAGTACAAAAAAAAGACTTTCGCAAAATATTGAGGCTCAAGCTGGATCGCAAAGGGCTTACGGAAAAACAAACGGGCCGATGAAAGCGTGTGCACCGCGCTATGGCGGCAAAGACAGACGAAATAAAAGAGATGTTTGGACGGTAAGCACCAAACCGTATAAAGGTGCACACTTTGCCACATTCCCACCAGATTTAATCGCCCCCTGCATTTTAGCTGGCTCACGCAGCGGTGGTACCGTTCTTGATCCGTTTTGTGGCACAGCCACAACTTTACAGGTTGCAAACCAACTGGGGCGCAACGGCATCGGTATTGAGCTTAATACCGATTATGAGCCACTTATCAAAGACCGGCTCGGTGAATACAGAAAAATAATAGCACCAGAGGAGGTAAACAACAATGGCTGATGTTAAGCTGAAGTCCTGCCCGTTCTGCGGGGGCGAGGCATATTACAGAACGCCTACACACTTAAAAGGGACCGCTTTCGATGTAATGATGGTCGAATGCAAACAATGCGGCGCCTCGCCATACGCGGTAGAAGTTTATGAAAATGATACCGAAGAAAACAAACGTAAGACAATTTCTGAGTTTTGGAACAGGAGGGCTGAATGACCGCAAAAGAATACCTCTCGCAGTACAAGGACCTGAACGACAGCATAAACGCGAAGCTGGAGCAGGTCGGGGAGCTTCGCAGGAAAGCGCAGACGGTAAGCTCCGGAAGCTCGGACGGCGCGCGCAGCTCCACGCCCCGCGACCGTATCGGCGAGATAACCGCCCGGATAGTCGACCTGGAGCGCGAGATAAACGAGGACATCGACCGCAGCATAGACCTCCAGCGGGAGATACGCGCGGCGATAGCGACCGTCCCGGAGGTGCGCCTGCGCACGCTGCTGGAGTACAAGTACATCAACCTGCTGACCCTCGACGAAACCGCCGTCCGCATGAATTACAGCTATCCGCAGATATGCCGCCTGCACGGGCGGGCGCTCCAGCACGTAAAGATGATATGGAATGATAGCTGAAAATGTGCTATACTAGTATCATGAAATACTGAAAAGCGCCCGAAGCAATCGCCCGGGCGCTTTTTCTATGCCGAAAGGAGGAACCACCATGACCGAAAAGCAGAAGCGTTTCTGCGACGAATATCTGATAGATCTGAACGGGACCCGCGCGTATAAAGCCGCATATCCGAATGTGAAATCAGACAAAGCAGCCGGAGCAGCTTCGGCGCGTTTGTTAGGAAATGTTAGCATTCGAGCCTACCTTGACGAGCGCCTAGAGCAGCTACACAACGAGCGCACCGCCGACGCCGCCGAGGTCATGGAGTACCTCACGGCGGTGCTGCGCGGCGAGAGCGAGGCTTCCGTCGTAGTCGTCGAGAGCGTAGGCGACGGCTGCTCCGAAGCCCGGACGATCACGAAGCCCCCGGATGAGCGCGAGCGCCTGAAAGCCGCCGAGCTTCTCGGCAAGCGGTTCGGGCTGTTCACCGACAAGTTGAACGTCGAGGGGAATATCCCGGTGGTGATAGCAGGCGATGATAAAATTGCAGACTAATGCGAAGCAGATATACCTCCCGGAGCTTGTCGGCGGCGGCTACGGCGAATTCTGGCGGTTCCGGGGGAGATACCGCGTATGCAAAGGCTCCCGTGCGAGCAAGAAGAGCAAGACCTCCGCGCTGTGGTTCATCGTAAATCTCATGAAGCACCCGGCGGCGAACCTGCTGGTAGTCCGCGCGACTTACAACACGCTGCGTAATTCCTGCTTCACGGAGCTGAAATGGGCGATAGCAAGGCTCGGCGTCCAGCAGTACTGGCAGATAAATCTCAGTCCCCTGGAAATGACCTACCTCCCGACCGGGCAGAAGATTTACTTCCGGGGTCTGGACGATCCGCTGAAAGTCACCTCCATCACCGTTGACGTCGGAGTCCTCTGCTGGCTGTGGATAGAGGAAGCCTACGAGATCGACAGCGAGGAGAGCTTTGACACCCTCGACGAGAGTATCCGCGGGCAGGTGCCGGACGGGCTGTTCAAGCAGATAACGCTGACGTTCAACCCCTGGAATGAGCACCACTGGCTCAAGAAGCGTTTCTTCGACGCTCCCGACAGCGACGTCCTGGCAAAGACCACGAACTACCTCTGTAACGAGTTCCTGGACGACGCAGACCTGCGTGTTTTCGAGCGCATGAAGCGCGATAATCCCCGGCGCTACCAGGTCGCAGGGCTAGGGAACTGGGGCATGGTGGACGGTCTGGTGTATGAGAATTTCCGGGAAGCCGAGTTCGAGCTTTCCGACCTGCCGGGCACGGCGCGCAGCTTCTTCGGCCTGGACTTCGGCTACACCAACGACCCGACGGCGTTCTGGGCTGGTATGGTTGACGAGAAGTCAAAGAAAATATGGGTGTTCGACGAGATGTACGAGCGCGGAATGAGCAACGAGCGCATTGCAGAGCGCATAACAGAGATGGGCTACGCAAAGGAGGTCATTACCGCCGACAGCGCGGAGCCTAAGTCCATCGACCGCCTGCGCACGCTGGGTCTGCGGAGAGTCCGCGCCGCTCAGAAAGGCAAGGACTCTATCCTTAACGGCATCGACCGCATACAGGATTACGAGCTGATCGTTCACCCGCGCTGCAAGAACTTCCTTGTGGAGATCTATAACTACACCTGGGCAAAGGATAGGTTCGGACGCACAATAAACAAGCCCATCGACGATTTCAACCACCTCATGGACGCCATGCGGTACGCGCTGGAAAGCGATACGAAACACGCCAGAATACTCAACAGAAAGGAGATGGGCATTTACTGATGATAAAGCCCTTCACGATATCGCGGGAAACTCCGGTCACGCCGGAAGCCGCCTGCAAGTTCATCAAGGATCATACCCTGCACATGCACGCCAGATACGACCTGCTGGAGCGCTACTATGAGGGCGATCACCCGATATGCGGCCGTGAGAAGCGCTCAGTCCTCGCAAACAACAAGCTCGTCTGCAATCACGCGAAATACATCTCAGACACTTGTGTAGGCTACTTTGCGGGCAATCCGGTGAAGTATTCCTGCGATGGCATAGAGCCGCTCCTGGAGCTTCTGAGAGCCGCTGACAGCGACACTCAGGACATAGACCTCGCGCAGAAGGCTAGCATATTCGGCACGGCGTACGAGTTCATCTACACCGACGAGGACGGACAGCCCCGGCTGTATTCCCCGGACCCGCGCCAGGCGTTCGTTATCTACGACGACACGGTGCGGCAGAAGCCGGTCGCAGGGGTGTATTATTACAAGCTTCACGACAGCGTCACGAACCAGGATACCGGGTATTCCGTGTATCTCTGCGATACTGAAAATGTCATGCATTTCACGACCGACACGGGCTTTTCTGTCACGGGCGGGGCTGAGAGCAGACCTCACGGAATGGGCGGGGTGCCGCTTATCGAGATATACAACAACTCCACCTGCGGCAGCGATTTCGAGCCGGTGCTGTCGCTCATCGACGCGTACAACGTCCTCCAGAGCGACCGCGTGAACGACAAGGAGCAGTTCGTCGAGGCGATACTGCTTATCAAGGGTTCAGTCCTCGGCGACGATAACGACGAGAAATCCGAAAGCTACAAGGCGCTCCGGGAGAACGGCCTGCTGGAGCTCGACGCAGACAGCTCCGCCGAATGGCTGACGCGGCAGTTCGACGAGAACAGCGTGGAGGTGCTCCGCAAGTCGCTGGAGCAGGATATACACAAGTTCGCGAACGTCCCCTGCATGAGCGACGAGAGCTTCGGCGGGAACGCTTCCGGCGTTGCAATGCGCTATAAGCTCCTCGGGTTTGAGCAGATAACGAAAATCAAGGAGCGCTACTTCCGGGAAGGTTTGAAGGAGCGCCTGCGGCTTCTCTGCAACTGGCTGAGCACCACCGGGAAAGCCGCTATCAGCAGCCGGGATATTTCGATACAGTTCACCAGGGCGCTGCCGGTCAACGAAACCGAGGTCGCACAGCTTGTTTCCGAGCTGCGTGACATGGTTCCGCGGGAGATCCTGCTCGGGCTTCTGCCCTTTGTGGACGACCCCGAGGGAGCCGCTGAGAAGGTCAGGGAGCAGCAGAACGATTTCCCGAACCTCCCGCCGGATATGACAGATGAACAGCCGTGATTACTGGGAGCGCCGCGCCGCTCAGGACATGTACGACCGCATGGGCACTGCCGAGGAAACCGCCGCCGAGATGAACGCGGCGATAAATCAGACCTCCGCGTATCTCGAAAAGGAAGTCAAGGCGGTCATGCGCGGAATGCAGTCTTTCGGTATCTCCGAAGCGGAAGCGAAAAAGATACTGAACGCCGCCGGTGACGGCACGGCGCTCCAGAGGCTCCGGAAAGCGGCGCAGCAGGTCGGCGACCCTGATAAACGCGAAGCGCTGCTGAACGCGATAAACAGCGCCGGAGCGTACCGTTACCGAATAACCCGGATAGAGGAGCTGAACAGGGATATCAACCGCCAGTGTCGGGAGCTGTACAAGACCGAGAACCGGCACATCACGTCCGCGCTGCGGAATGTCGCGGAGGACAGCTACTACCACGAAATATTCAGCATTCAGAAAGGCACGGGGCTGGGGTTCAGCTTCTCAAAGTTCCCCCGGCAGGACGTTGACCGGATTCTGCGTTCCAACTGGAGCGGCGGAAATTACTCACAGCGTATCTGGAAGGACGTAAGCGGCATGACGGCTAGGCTGAAAAGCGAGCTTCTCGTCAGTATGCTGTCGGGGCGTTCCGGCGAAAAGACCGCCCGGATATTTCAAGAGCAGTTCGGGGTGAACGCGTTCTGCGCACGGCGCATAGTCCGGACGGAGAGCGCATATGTCGCGAATGCCGCGCAGAAGTCCGCATATTCCGAAGCTGGAATCGACCGCTATAGGTTCGTTGCTACGCTTGATTCACGCACCTGCGAATGCTGCGCCGCCCTGGACGGCAAGGTGTTCGACCTCGCAAAGGCAAAGCCCGGCACGAACTACCCGCCCATGCACCCGTTCTGCCGCTCGACCACCATCGCGGACTTCGGCGATGAGGAGCTTGCAGGTCTGGAGCGCCGGGCTAAGGACAAGGATGGGAATACCGTTAAGGTGCCTGCGGGTATGACTTACGAGCAGTGGAAGCAGGGGCTTTCCGGGAACGGCGGCGCGGTTCAGCTTACCTTTGACGATATGAAGAATTCTATTGACAAATCCGGTGAAAGTGGTATAATAGATGTAATAGAACAGGCAACTGGTGCGAAATGCGAAAAGCCAATACCAATTGAAAACGCCGTAGCGGGCGCGAATCCATATTATTCGCAGAGCGCAGATTATCGCGTGAATTGCCAGCGTTGCGTGCAAACGTATGAACTGCGCAGGCGTGGGTATGATGTCATTGCAAAGCCTAAGCCATCGGCAAACAATACTGTTACCTGGGGTTCGGAATGCTTTATACCAAAAGACAAAATCCAGGAATCGTGGAAATCTTTTACGCTTAACCTTTCACAAGCGGCTGTTAAAAATGAGATTCAAAGCTCTCCCGACGGGGCGCGGTATGCTATTTATGTGAAATGGAAAGGCAGAGGAAAGGGCGCTCATGTATTTGTAGCGGAAAAGTTGAATGGTTCAGTCAGGTATATGGATCCGCAAACCGGGCAACAAGATGTTGACCATTATTTTCAAAAAGGATCTCCTGGGAAATTTGGCTTTTTCAGAATGGACGACAAGAGCATTTTAGCTGATTCTGCAACAATTCAATCTATTGTGGAGGTGAAGAAAACATGACTGAAGCTGAAGCAAGGGAAATTTTATCGGCATATCGCGAGTATGATGAAGAAACTGATTCGGAATATGGCTTTCGGATATTAGAATGCATTGAGCAGTCCGGTAGTGGGTTTCTGTTCAAGTGCCAGCCAGATGAAAGCACTGAAGTATGTATTTTAGCCGTCTATCCGGGCGGGCTGGTATTAACTCCTCCTACATAAAGGGGTTAAGTGAATGAGTGAATTTGACAAAGCTCTTGAAACCTACGATCAGACATTCGATGATTCGTTTCCTATGTCGGCGATGGCGTGTACGTCGCCTGACGAGATCGTGAGCATTATCAGTAAATGTGTTTCCGAAAATAAGGACGTTTATGATATGGGGTATTTATCTATAGACGGCATTTATTGATTTTTCTTGCACCCCGCGCCAAACAGGGTGCTTTTCCATTCCAATAACCAAGCGCTCCGACGGGGCGCTATTTTTATGCCATGAAAAGGAGAAGCAAATGGCAACAAGCCAGAACAAAGAAAAGTTTGAAGATTATGAGGGCTTCATCGAGAAGTTCAAGCCCAAGAAAACGACCGACGACTGCTATACACCGCCGCTTGTGTATGAGGCAATAGCGGACTGGGTGGCGAACGAGTACAAACTCGACAAGTCGAAGTTTATGCGTCCGTTCTACCCTGGCGGCGACTATGAAAAGGAAGATTACAGCGGCGGTGTTGTTGTGGACAATCCGCCGTTTTCCATACTCTCAAAAATCGTGCGCTTTTACGTTGAGCGAAATATAAAGTTCTTCCTGTTCGCTCCTACTCTGACAAGCTGCCGATATGGTGACTTTTGCACGGTACTTCCGGTAGGCGTTGATATAGAATACGAAAACGGCGCGGTTATCTGCACGTCGTTCGTTACAAACCTTGAACCGCACGAGATAAGGGCGCGGACTTCTCCAACGCTTTACAAGGCGGTCGATGAAGCGAATACCGCAAACACCGCAGCGCTTAGAAAGCGCGTTCCTAAATACTCATATCCTTTGGAGCTGGTGACAACGGTGGCGATTTATCCCTATGCAAGGTACGGAATAGAGTTCGTTGTTCCCCGCTCCGCAAGCGTGCGTGTTTCGGCTCTGGATTCCCAGAGAGCGGCTAAAAAAGCTGTTTTCGGCTGCGGCTGGCTTGTATCGGAACAAGTCAGAGCAGAACGTGAGAAAGCAGAACGTGAGAAAGCAGAACGCTGGCACCTCAGCGAACGGGAGCTTGAAATAATAGCTAGAATCTCAAACGAATAATCAAGCGCTATGCGAGAAGCACGGCGCTATTTTATTGTCCGAAACACGCTGACGACATTAAAAGCCGCGCGGAAAATAGTCATACGGACGTTAAACGGAGGTAACTATGGCAGACGAACAGAATACTCAGACCACACAGGCAACGGAGCAGACCGCAGCTTTAAGCGGTGGAGGTGATCCTAACGTATCTGCCCCCGAATCGGAGGGGGAGACCAAAACCGACAAGCCCGCTGAAAAGACGTTCACCCAGGCAGAGCTCAACAAGATCATCGCGGAGCGCCAGAAGCGCTGGGAGAAGAAAGCTGCGGACGAAAAGGCGGAGGCTGAGCGCGTAGCCGCTATGACAGCAGACGAAAAGTCGAAGCATGAGCGCGAGAAGCAGGAAAAGGCTCTCGCAGACCGCGAGGCGGCTCTGACGAAGCGGGAGCGCACCGCCCTTGCAAAGGAGTACCTCGCGGAGAAGAACGTCCCCGCCGCTCTGGTAGGGGCTGTGGACATCTCCGACCCCGACGGTATCGAAGCAAGCGCGGCGGCAGTCGCAAAGGCTTTCACGGACGCAGTCAGCGCGGAGGTAGCAAAGAAGTTAGCCGGAGCTCCCCTGAAAAAGGGCGACCCCGGCGCAAAGGACCCATTCCTTGACGGACTGGGAGTTTAACAGGAGGTAATTTTAATGGCAGTAAATCTCGCAACAAAGTATTCTGACAAGGTCGACGAAGTATTCAGGCTCGGAGCGCTAACCACTTCGATGGCTGGCGGCAAGTACGAATTCACCGGAGCACAGACCGTCAAGGTCTACAGCATGGGAACCGCTGAAATGAACGACTACAAGGCGACAGGCTCCAACCGCTACGGCAACCCCGAGGAGCTGGAGGACACCACCGAGGAGCTGACCCTCACTCAGAAGCGTTCGTTCACGTTCACCATCGACGCCACCAACGCGGTGGATTCCCCGGCGGGTATCCGCGACGCGGCAAAGGCGCTCCGCAGACAGCTCGACCAGGTAGTTATTCCGGAGGTGGACGCCTACCGCTTTAAGACCGCCGCGAACAAGGCTGAGCACGTAGCGGTCAGCGCCACCAGCAACTCCACCGCATACAGTGATTTTCTCGCGATAAACAGCGCCATCAGCGACGACGAGGTGCCTGCGGTCGGCAGAGTGGCGTACGTTTCCAACGCGTTCCTCAATGCGATAAAGCAGTGCGACGGCTACACCAAGGCTTCCGAGCTTGCGCAGAACATGCTCATCACCGGGCAGGTCGGCGACGTCGACGGCGTGAAGATAGTCGCTGTTCCCAAGAGCAGAATGCCCGCCGGCGCTTCGTTCATCATCGCTTACGGCGAATCTGTGTGCTCCCCGGAGAAGCTCGCAGAATACAAGATCCACGACAATCCTCCCGGTATCGCGGGTCATCTTGTCGAGGGTCTGGTGTACTACGACGCGTTCGTCACCGAGAACAAGAAGTGCTCCGTCGGCGTTCACTTCGGCGCTATGGGCGAGATAAGAGCGTCCATGACCGCCGCCGGTTCCGGCAGGGGCAGGCTCAGGATCGCGCGCAACGCCGCCGGAAAACTGATGTACAAGGCAGACAGCTCCGTCACCGTCCCGAAGTTCGGCGCGGCGGCGACTGGATTCACCGAGGTCCCTGCGGACGGCATCATCTCCGCGACTGCCGGAAACAAGGTCGCTGTAGTTTCCGTTGTGGACGATAAGGTCGTAGCGGCTTCCGCCGTATTCGACGCGGCGGTCGGCGCATGACCCCGCTTGAGCGCTTCAAGCTCCTCGCCGGGATAACGGACGATTCGCAGGACGGGTTAATAACCGCCCTGCTGTCGGACGCGGAGGATTCCGTCCGCGACTATATCGGGCGTGATGTAGTCCCGGAAAGGCTCGTTTCCGTGCAGGTTCAGCTTGCAGTGATAGCGTATAACAAGCGCGGCGCTGAGGGGGAATCCTCCCGCAGCGAGGGCGGAATTTCCCAGAGCTTCGACGGACTTCCGCCGGAGCTTCTTGCGCGGCTGAAAAACTATCCCAGAAAGGCAGGGGTGCTTTATACGGCTGATTCAGAACAGGCTTAAAACGCTCCCGCTGACCCGTCCTGCGGCCGTGAAAAGCGCCTACATCGGCACCGAAACACGCTGGGAGCCTGCCGGAACTATCCGCGCGGAAGTCCAGCCGCTCTCCGATAACGCCACCGCCGAACAGTACGGCGTGAAGTTCAGCCGTTCGGTGGAGCTTTTCTGCGACATCGGCGCGGATATCCGCGAGCGCGACCGTGTGAAGCTCCCCGGCGGCACTTACGAGGTCAGAGGGGTGACTACCTACGGCAACGTCAGGAAGGCGGTGTGCGAGCTGGTATGACGATACAGGAGCTTATCAAGAAAATGCAGTCCATCCGCGCGGACAGCGGGAAGGTCCTCGACCGCGCCCTGCTCAGGGGCGGCGAGAAGATACGCGGAAACGCCGTCCTGCTCTGCCCGGTGGACACCGGAGAACTCCGGAACAGTATCCGGGTACAGCGGATCGCGCCGGGCGTAGTCACGGTCGGCACCAACAAGGAATACGCGATATTCGTGGAGTACGGCACCGGCACGCAAGGCGACCCGGGAGTGCCGCACACCGCAAAGCTGCTCTGGCGCTGGCAGGACGAACAGGGCAACTGGCACACCTCGCACGGGCACAGGGCGCAGTCGTTCCTCCGGGCGGCGGTCGGGAAGAACGAGGAAAAGAAGATATACGCCATTGTTGCGGAGGAACTGAGAAAGGCAATAGACAATGCTTGATATCAACATCATTATTCCGCCGCTGGTGGAAGATATCGTCCGGCTGGAGCCGCAATACCCGGAGATAGTTCCGGAATTCCCGCTGGCGATACTCACGCCGCTGGACATGGGTTCCGGCACGATAATTTCCGGCGAGGAACGGCTTGCGGCGGTGTCGTTCCAGGTGGACGTATACGACACGAAATTGCAGCGCTGCACTGAAACGGCGCTGAAAATCTCCGCGCGGCTGATATCCCGGGGATTCGTCCGGAACTCCGGCGCGGATATCCGGGAGGACGGACTGCACCGCCGTACGCTGACATTCAGCGCGGCGATAGACGAACACACAGGACTAGTTTACAGGAGGTAAATAATGGAGCTTTTAACAAAGGACACGCACCTTGATTTTTCTTCCGACGACGGCGCAACATGGCTTGAGCTGTACGGTCTGGAGAGCTACCCCGATATGGGCGCCGACCCGCCCAAGGTCAAGGTGACAAACATGCGCGACGCTAACGAGCGCTATATCGGAGGTATTCCCGACGTCAGCGATATGAAGTTTGGGTTTTTCTACAACAAGGAGAAAGACCCTGACGCCGGAACGGTGATAAAGAAGAATTTCGCAAAGCTCAAGGAGCTTGAGGAAGCTGGCGCGAAGATAAAGTGGAAGCTCAACTATCCCGACGGAACTTCCTACGCCTGGGAGGGCAAGCCCACCGTTTACATTAACGGCGGCAATGTCGGCGAGGCTATGAAGTACACTCTCAGCGTTACGCTTGAAAGCAAGCTTGAGTGGAACGGAGGTAACACATGACGGGAGCATATCTGAAAATATCTGATGAAAAGAGCCTTGAGCTGCGCTTCACTGCGCGCCGGGCTGAGAAGCTCGAATCCGAGCTTGACTGCGACCTGCTGCTGGGACTTTCCCGCTGCCAGAGGGTCGGAGTGCTGACACGGTTCATCGCATGCGGCGCAGATATCTCGCATAGCGAGGCGTGCGACGCGTACGACGAGTTCGTCGACAACGGCGGCACCATAGAGGACGCGTCCGAGGTCGTCATGACCGCGCTGAAGAACGGCGGATTCATCGCGAAGTCAGCCGTAGAAGCCGCAAAAAAAATCCAGGGGCAGCTCCTCGACCGTGCAGCGCGGGGGAACTGATAGCCCAGCTAAGAAAAACGGCGGTAGACTGCGGCGCATATACGGAGCAGTTCTACGACCTCACCCCGGCGGAGCTCTGCGACCTGAACAGCTCCGCCGTGAAGCGCCGCACTGATGAAGCCCGGAGCCGCGCGGTGTTCGCCTGGCATACGGCGTACCTGACCGGGCTTGCTGCGAATGCTCCGAGGAGCTTCCCGCAGACCCCGGAGCGGCATTTCGGGGCGCTCATGCAGGACGATACTCCGGCATGGAAGCGCTCGCAGGCGGCGATGGCGAGGATAGCGGCCGTCCACAATCAGCATTACAGGGAGGAGGAAAGCCATGACCGTTGAGGAGCTGAACATAGTCATTTCCGCGAACGACCGGAAGTTCAACGAAGCCATCGGCGATGTAATAGGAAGGCTGGACGACCTGGAGGAGCAGTCCAGACGTTCCACCGATGATATCGGGAATTTCTTCACGAATCTCGGGCACAAGCTTGCGGCGCTCGGTATCGGAAAGATAATCGGCGACAGCATAATGTCCGGCGGCGAGCTTGAGCAGCAGCTCGGCGGCGTGGAGGTCGTGTTCTCGGAGCATGCGGAATCCATGAGGAAAGCCGCTGCAACCGCGTACAAGGACATGGGGCTGTCGGAATCTGACTACCTTGCGAAGGCAAACAAGATGGGCGCTCTGCTGAAAGGCTCCGGCTTCGATACCGGGTACGCTTCGGCGATGTCGCAGCAGGTCATGCAGAGGGCTTCCGATGTGGCTTCCATCATGGGCGTTGACGTCAAGGACGCTATGGAAGCCGTCACCGGCGCGGCAAAGGGCAATTTCACGATGATGGACAATCTCGGCGTTGCCATGAACGACACGACCCTCCAGGCGTATGCGCAGGAAAAGGGGCTCGGCAAGCTCGAAACGACCCAGCAGAAGGTCAGCGCGGCAATGCAGATGTTCCTTGACAAGACGGAGTACGCCGCCGGGAACTACGCCCGGGAAAACGATACGTTCTCCGGCTCGCTGACGACCGCAAAGGCGCAGCTTGAGAACATGACCGCCGACCTCGGAACGCAGCTCCTGCCGACCGCGACTTCGCTTCTGACTATGGCGCGGGACGGTCTGGAGCTGATAACGCCGCTCGTCGTGTCGCTGGGCAACGGGCTGAACAGCGTGGCGCAATACCTCATAGGTCTGTCGCCGAGCGCAAAGACCCTGCTCGGGATAGCTGTGGGCGCCGCTGTAGCGATCCCGGCGGCGACTAAGGCGCATGCCCTGTGGACTGCCGCAAATGAGAAATGGAACAGCCTGCTCAATATCCTCATTCCGAAGGAAGCAAAGCGCGCGAATATAATGAAGGCTGCTGCGGGGTGGCTCGTTATTTTGGCGGGACTGTTGTCTATCGTGGCTTCGGTTGGAGCGACCGCCCGGGAGATGAACGAATCCGAAGGCGCTGCGATGGAGGATACCGCCGCCGGAGCCGACAAGGCAGCCGAAAGCACGGACAGCCTTTCTGACAGCATGGCGGGGCTGGGCAAGAGTGCGGATACTGCCAAGAAAAAGCTCGCGGACATCGACACGCTGAACATATTCGATTCCGGCAGCAGCACCGGCGGCGTGGATTTCAGCGCGATAGTTGACGGCGCAGAATCCGCGCAGGATTCCATCGCGGGGCTGACCGACGATCTCGCAGGCGTAAACAACAGCATGGACGAGCTGAATAATTTCAGCCTGGACGGGCTGGCGGATACGTTCTCGACTACCTTCGGGGATATCGGGACGGGGTTCAGTACGATGTGGTCGGCTGTGTTCGGCTCCGGGCAGGAACAGTATGACAGTCTCCTTGCGTGGAACGAAAGCATCAAAAAGCTCTGGGGCGAGGACTGGACCAGGTTCTGGAACGATATCGGCAGTACGCTCTATCAGGCGTTCGGAACAGACCAGAACACGGAAGAGCACAAGCAGGCGCTTCGTGATGTGGAGGATTTCCTGACCGGTATCCAGAACTCGGTAGAATCGTTCGCCTCACCGATACAGCAGGCGGCTTTCAAGGTCTGGGACGGAATATTCATGAGCCTGGGGAGCGCTCTGTACAGCTTTCAGGATAAGCTGATGTCTGTCGGAGCAACAAGCACGGGCGATTTTTTCTTTAAATACATCACGGGTCAGATCACTATTGACGACCTTGTCGACGTAATGAAGATAGACCAGATGTCCGGCGAGCTTGAAACGCTGTACGACGACATGAACTCCGCGCTCCTGGAACGCTTAAAGCGGGGAATGAATGCGGCAGACGCGTTGAACTCCGTCAAAAATGATTACCTTACCGACAGCGCAAAGCAGAAGTTCTTCGACGATAACGGATACGGTGATATGCTGAGTATCGCCTACGCTTACGGCTTGCAGCAGTCCCTTGAGGAAACAGGGCAGGTGCGCGGCTACGATTACGCTGATTATTCCACACAGCAGAGCAGCATTCCAGGTGCAGTATACAGCGGCGGAGCAATGACGGGTCCTGTTCAGCTCCCCGACAGTTCGGCGGCACCGCAGATAATAGAGTTCCACAACTATATTGACCTGGACGGGCAAATTATAGCGGAAAACACAACGCAGTATCAGAACAATGAGCAGACCCGTTCAAACGGCTATTGACGTTTGGGATAAACTGCAATATGATCCGTTTGATCCGGAAAGGAGGAACAATGTCCGAGAAAACCGCCTCGATCATAAAGATAGACGGCGTAGAAATGCCCACGCCGAGCAGCTTCAAGCCGCTCTATAAGGACTACGACAGCAAAAATTCCGGGCGGTCGGAATCAATGTATGCGACACGCGACATAATCAGGTCGGACGTCCGGAAGATGTCGTTCACCTGGATAGTGCAGACCCCTGACCTGCGGAAGATTCGCGAGGCTATAAAGCCCCCGAAGATACAGGTCAGGTTCTTCGACATCAACCAGCCCGCCGACGTTCAGTTCAGCACGATGGAGTGCTACGCCGACCCGAGCCGAGAACCGGAGGTGCTCCGCTGGGAGCCTTCCGACCCGGAAAAGAGCTGGTGGAGCTTCACCACGTCATTCACGGAGTATTGATATGTACAATGTTTCAGATACCTACAAGGAGCTTATAAAAGCGCCGGTCCGGTACACCGGGATAAGCGGCGCGGCAAGGCTCCGGGACGGCACTATAATTCACCTGACCGACGACAATATTGCCGCCGGTTCCCTTTCTATAACGCAGAAAATGAACGGCCGCGGGGACTTCCGCCCCGGCGGGGTGTACTCCGGGGAGCTTTCCTGCTCCCTGAAAGGCTTCGCGGGTAAGACCAGCGATCTTGACGGCGCGGCGATACGGCTCGCGTTCATTCTGTACCACGACAGCGATATGCAGGCGGCGAAGTCCGAGACGGTGCCGCTCGGGCGCTTCTATGTGGACGGCTCCTCGATCAAGCGCCGGAACGACACGGTAACGCTTTCCGCGTTCGACGGAATGGCGCTGTTCGATGTGGAGGCGACCGAGCGGGAAGGCACGCTGTACGAGCTTGTATGCGGAGCGTGTACCGCGGCGGGGGTCTCGTTCGGAATGACGCAGGCGGAGTTCGAAGCGCTCCCGAACGCGGCGCAGGCAGTGAAGATAAATACGGCGCGAATCCAGACCGAGCGCGACCTGCTGATGTATGTCGGCATGATGACTGCTTCGTTTGCGAGGATCAGCCGCAGTAACGAGCTGGAATTCGTGCCGCTCACATGTGAGAGAAACGACGGCGGCGTAATAGTCCCGGTGCGTGAAATAGCCGGGAATATCCGCTTCAATACGGATTTCTCGGACGATACGACCTGCATTGCGAAGCTGTTCACCAGGCGAAACGGCGCTGCGGTGTACTCTACAAGGGAGATATCAGCGGGCGGCAGCGAGAAGCTTGCGGTCATGGAGCTGAACGAAAATCCGCTGCTTGCGGAGCTTTCCGACGACGTTGTCGCGGGGGTGCTCAACAATGAGCTTTTGCAGATGTACAAATGCCTGAACCGCGTTTTTGATTCGAGTTTCACCGGCGACCCTGCTCTTGAGATCGGGGATTATGTCCGGCTGCGGGGCGGCGCTATAGACACCGACCGGGGATATGCAACGGGCATGATCACCTCTCAGATCTGGAGGTACCGGGGGCAGCACACAATAAAATGCAGCATGCCCTCGTCCCTGTCAGCAGTGGAGGAATCGGCGGTAGCGGCCTATTCTGCGGAGACTTACACAGGATCCAGGCAGCGCACGCAGCCCAAATCCCAGCTGGAAAAGCGCATGGACGCGATGGAAGCGGCTTCTTCCGGCACAGCCGAAAAGCTGCAGACTTCTGGGACAAATACTGCCGCCATAACCAATGAGTATGGTGGCATAACCACAACGGAAAATGGTGTAAAATCACTGAACATTGAAGCAAGCCCTAGCTGGAACTACTTCGAAATGAAAGCACCGCCGGGATTTTATATTCTAGCAAACGAAGACGGGTACAATATAGTACAACAGTATTCTGATGGCAAAGAAAAATGCATTAAGCTTAACAAAAATAATGGAATAAAAATTGTATCTGATTCGGGCGAGCAAATTAGATTAGAGCTGGTAAACAGTAATATGGGAATCTTTATGGATAAAGGTGATTTCGAAATATATTCCGCTGGAAATAAGCTGTATACAGCGGGTGGCAGCCTGTATTTTAACGGCAAAAAGGTACTTTTGGAGGGATAAATTATGACATCAAAGACTATCGCGCTCACGGGCGCGGAAATCAGGGTGGATTACGGCGGAGGCACTAACGTCTGGCTGAGGAATGACAGCACAGCAGTCGTGTACGCTTCGGCAGAGGCGGGTATATCAGCGGGAGCGGACGGAGTAGTCAGCATCCCGGCGGGGCAGGCTATGAGGATAGACGGTGCTTGCGGGACGGTGTATCTGCTCGGCACCGGCTCGGTTCAGCTTGTAGGCTCGGACTACACCGCGTGCCCTTTTAAGACGTCAGCACAAGGCGGCTCGGGTGCTGACAGCGTAGCCAGAGCCGCCATAGAAGCGCATGCGGCTGACGCGGATATCCACGTAACAGCCGATGAGAAAGCGTACTGGAATACGCTGAGCGGAAAGAACGATCTTGACAATCCGGACTTCCGGGTAAATCAGCGCGGGCTGAGCGAGTACTCCACCGGCTACACCGTGGACAGGTGGTATATCTCCACTGATAAGTGCAAAGCTGCTCCGGAATCCGATGGAATCCGCCTGACTGCTACAGCGGCGCTGACGTCAAACACCCACGCATTCTGGCAGAATATCGAATTCCCGCTTGCTCCCGGAAAGTACACGCTCTCGCTGAACGTTCTGGAGGTATCCGGAGTATGGGCCGCGCGTATCCGCACTGTGACCGCAGCCGGGGACTACGTTGACAGCTACTATACTCCCAGGCTTCAGGCTGGCATAAACAGTGTGACGGTAGATCTACCTGACAGCGAGTACATATCAGCGGTATCCGTGAGCCTGAACAAAGGCATCGAAATTGGAGATTCGCTTACCATTGAGTGGATGAAGCTGGAGAATGGCTCTGCAACACTGTTTGTTCATCCCGACCTGGCGACCGAGCTTGAGAAGTGCCAGCGCTACTACCAGATGCGCACCACAAACGACATCGACCCGCTGGATTTACGTCCCAGCATGAGGACAATAACAGACATCAAGGCAGTAGAAGGAGGATACGCATATGTCGCAGAATTATGATGAAATCATCGAACCGCGCGAAAATGACGAGCAGCGTGCTGCTCGGGAAAATCGGCTCAGAGCCGCCAAGATATCCCGGAGATTTTCCGAAATCGACCGGGCAAGAATACGCCCGCTTGCGGCAATAGTCGCAGGCGTCGGCACTGCCGAGGGCAAGAGCAGGCTCAAGGCGCTTGAGGAAGAAGCGGCACAGCTCCGTGCGGAGCTGGCGGAAATGGAGGAAACATGACTGTAGAGAACATCATCACAATTATCAGCGTAATCGCCGCGATATCCGGTATCATTTTTGGCGCGGCGGCGTTCGCGCGGAACAAACGGGACGATAATCGCGAGGACGGCTCATACCGCAGCGATATCGGGTACATAAAAGCAAGCATGGACGACATCAAGCGCAAGCTGGACAAGCAGGAACAGCAGTATCTTGACCTTGTAACGCGGCTTACGGCGGTGGAATCCAGCGCAAAGCAGGCACATCACAGAATAGACAGACTGGAGGGCAACAACCATGAAAATTGACTGGAAGAGAAAGCTCACAAGCCGTAAGCTCTGGGTAGCACTCGCAGGCTTCATCGCAGGACTTATCGTAGCGTTCGGAGGAAGCTCAGAAACGGCTGAGACCGTATCCGGCTGCATTCTGAGCGGTG
>OGIK01000761.1_pt1 | contig 36694 bp, 29 predicted proteins | sample 1571781 | NCBI WGS metagenome assembly OGIK01 (sample SAMEA2581956, study PRJEB24529) | metagenome | biome: Human gut stool | place: China | collected 2011
CCCATTTGGCGTTGACCTTATATTTTTCCGCAATCTCTTCGGCTGTGTAATACTCGGAGATGTTGAAGTCGTTTTTCGCAACCAGTCGTTCGTAAGGTTTGCTTTTGAGCATTAACTCTATGTCTGCACGCCTTACCAAAGCCATTCTTCCGCTAATTCGGGATGCTCTAAGTTTATCCTCTTTGACTAATTTATAAATGTACTGACGACTCACACCCATCAATCGGGCAGCCTGCGAAAAAGTGAAATATTCTTGTTTCTCCAAACTGGAGCGCAACTCCTGCATTTCCTGAATATGGCGCAGTTCCATTTTGCGCTCCTTGATACGATGTTTGTAACCTCGCTTCGAGCATTGAGGGCTACAATAACAGGTCGTTGTTTTCTGTGCAATGAATGGTTTTCCGCACCATTGACAAATTCTCTTTACTTCCATATTTCTATATCATTTTCTTTGTTTTTTAATTTCCCTTTTTGTCTACACATGTAAACCATTGTCAACACACGTCAACTAATGCGTCACTGTGACATTCGGGCTAACCGTGAATTTGTGTCGCGGTAGAAATATGATAGAAAAATATGGATAAAAACCGTTACTTCCAAATACGGATTGGAAAGTGTTAAAATAGAAAAGTCGCTGAAATACAGCGACTTTGTTCTGAATGGTTATAGTTGGTTATGGCAGATTCTAAGCCATCACTTGCCGATGCAGAATTTCGAGAATATTTGGCTGAGAATATCGTCGTTGGTGATTTCGCCTGTGATGGTGCCCAGGTGGTGGATGACCTGGCGGATGTCTTCGCTTAAGAGGTCGGCCGAACGATCGTCATCGAGGGCCGTGAGGGCTCGGTGCAGGGCGTCGAGGGCTTGGCGCAGGGCCTCCAGATGGCGGCTGTTCGAGATGACGGGATCGCCGTCGTAGATGCTTCCGGTGTCGAAAGTCGCGCGGAGTCTGGCAAGGAGCCGTTCGATTCCTTCGCCGGTTTTTGCCGAGATGAAAAGAGTGTCGGGGTTTGCCGACGATACTCTATATTCGATCCCGCAGCCGGAGGATACCTTCGATTCGGTGATACGTGCATCCGGGCTGTCGCATTTATTGACGATGAGCAAGCGAGTCTGTTCGGACGTAATCTGTATGGCGGGAGGTATCGGGCAGGTCGCATCGACGACCTGAAGTACGATTTGTGCGCGGCGGATCATCTCCTGCGTGCGGTCGATGCCCATCTGTTCCAGGCGGTCGGCGGTATCGTGCAGCCCGGCGGTGTCGATGAAGCGGAACAGAACGCCGTCAATATTGAGCGTCTCTTCGATCGTGTCGCGTGTGGTGCCTGCGATGTCGGATACCAGGGCCCGCTCTTCGCCCAGCAGACGGTTCAGAAGGGTGCTTTTGCCGACGTTGGGTTCTCCGACAATAGCGACAGCCACCCCTTTTTTGATGGTGTTGCCGAGTCTGAACGAGTCCGTCAGGCGGGTGATTTCGCTTTCGATGCGGTGCATCATCTCCCGCAGGCGTGCACGGTCGGCGAATTGAACGTCTTCTTCCGAAAAGTCGAGTTCGAGTTCGAGGAGCGAGGCCAGTTGCAGCAGTTCGTCGCGCAACGCACCCAGTGCCGCCGAATATCCGCCCCGCATCTGGGTCGAGGCCATGGCGTGCGAAGCCCGGGAATCGGAGGCGATCAGATCGGCGACGGCTTCGGCCTGCGCGAGGTCCATCCGGCCTGCGAGGAAGGCCCGAATGGTAAATTCGCCCGGTTGCGCCATACGAGCGCCGGAGCGAAGCAGGAGTGCGATGATTTCGGAGACGATGTAGTGCGAACCGTGACACGATAGCTCGACGGCATCTTCGCCCGTGTAGGAGTGCGGTGCACGATAGATGGCCGCGACTACGTCGTCGATCATTCTGTCCCCGTCTATGACTTCGCCGTAATGCAGGGTGTGCCCGGCGGCTTCGGCCAGCGGCTTGCGTCCCCGGAAGATACGGTCGCAGCAGGCGATGGCTTCGGGACCGCTCAATCGGATGACGGCGATGGCTCCGCCCGAAGCGGTGGCGGGAGCGACGATGGTATCGGTCGGGACGTTCATCGGAGAAGATTATCGGCGGACCGGGATCCTGAGCCGTTGGCCTTCCCGCAACTTGTTGGCGTTTTTCAGCTTGTTCAGCTTCATGATTTGTGCCGTAGTGGTTCTGTAACGACGGGCGATTGCACCCAGCGTATCGCCTCGCTTGACCGTGTAGGTGGTGTATGCGGGGGTGGCGTCCGCGAGTTTCTTCTTTTCGATGTTGGCCGGATTGATGTACTCTTTCAGATAGGTGGAGTCTTTCCGGTGAATCTCCTCTTCGCTGGCGATGTACTGGCAGAGGTAATGCTGGGGGAGTACCAGCGTGTAGCTTTTGATCGTAGCCGGGATGATGTCCATTTTGTATTGCGGATTGAGTGTCCGCAAAGTTTCGATCGGAATGTCGAGTGTCGAGGCCACTTGTCCCAAGTGGAGCAGGCGGGTCACGCGGATCGTATCGGTCGCCAGCGGCATGGGCGGGTTTTCGCTCTGGATACCGTGCTGCTGGTGGTAGGCATAGGCATAGGAGGCTCCGACGAAGGCCGGTACGTCCCCGCGGGTTTCGCGGGGCAGGTATTCGTAGATGTCCCAGAAGGTCGTCCCTCCGCCGGCGCGGGCCAGGGCTTTGTTTACGTTGCCCGGACCGCAGTTGTAGGCGGCGATGGCGAGTGTCCAGTCGTGGTAGATGCTGTAAAGATCCTTCAGGTAACGGCAGGCGGCGCGGGTCGCTTGCACCGGGTCCCGACGTTCATCGACGAACGAATTGATCTCCAGTCCGTAACTTTTGCCTGTCGCGGGCATGAATTGCCACAGTCCGACAGCACCCATCGGGGAGGTGGCCGTGGTCGAGAGAGCCGATTCGATGATCGGCAGGGCACGCAGCTCGACGGGCAGGTCGGCCTTGATGAGCTCTTCCTCGATCAGCGGGAAATAGTAGCGTGAGAGGCTCAACACCCGGTTGATTGTTCCGTAGCGGGTATCGACGTAACGGCGGATGTAGTTTTTGACGATCGGATTGAAGGGGAGTTGCCCCGGTGATACGAGTGCCCGCAGGCGATTGGCATAGACCGAATCGGGGGTCGTGTCACCCGAGAAAGCGAGGCTGTCGATATCGATATAGTCGTTGAAAAACGTATCGTAGGATTGCAGGGCCTGCTTTTCTCGCCAGAGAGCCACGAGCGAGTCGATCTGGGCCGGGGTGAGATTGCGGTTCAGTTCCGGACAGTAAGGCTCCGTTTGCTGTACGGTCGTTTTTTCTGTCACTGTTTTCTCCGGTTTGACCGAAACGGGAGTATGGGTCGATTTCGAAGCCTGCTTTTCGGTCTTGGCTTTTCTCTTGGCACGGCGCTCTTTGCGGCTCTGGGCGGTTGCGGTCGCGCAGCCGAGGAGGATCGAAAGAAAGAGGGTGCAGGCGAGGATCTTTCTCATGATGGAATCAGAAATTCAGGTTGAAGTTGAATCCGAAAGTCGGGCGGTGTCCGCCGACGGTCGGGGAATAGACGTAATTCACCGCCGGCGTGAACTCTACGCTTAAATCGTCCGAAATGTCGTAACTTTTCAGATGAGCGTCCACATGGGCGTCGATGATTTGCAGCACGTAAAGTCCGGCAGTGATGATGATGCACAAGTCGCGGTTGCGGCGGTAATTGTCCTTGAGGTTTTTGAGAAATTCCGCTGAGTACTTAGTACCGAATTCGCCCTTGGCTACAGGCGGGTCGGGATGGTGCTCCGGGTCTTTCTGGTGCTCTTCCAGGGCTTTGTCGTAGGCGCTACGATCGGAGTAGGCTTTCTTGAAACGCTTGTAGCCGCGATTGTTCCAGTCGATGGTATAGATCGTGGTTGCCAGTCCGCCTACGACGAAAGGCAGTTTCCAGTAACTTTTGTTATAGACTTGTCCGGCACCGGGGAAGATCGTGGCCAGTGTCGTGGCTTTCTTTACGGGGGAGGCGTCGTAGCGGTAGTTGACCGCCGCATCGCCCAGGAAGTAAAGGTAGGAGGCGACCGTAAGCCCGAGATAGATCTGCCTGCGCGTATTGCTGCGGATCATACGGGACTGTACGTCGTCCAACTCCTCCGTGCGGGCCGTACCGTTTTCCAGCAGGGCGTTGTATTGTCGTTTGAGAGGTTTGTAGGTGTTGTTTTCGTGGAAGAAGAGGGTCAGTCCCGCACCTACCGTTCCGTAGAGGATCGGCAGCTTCCAATATTGCTTGTTGTAGATCTGTCCGAAACCGGGCGCTACCAGCGAGATCCAACTTACGCCCGACAGCGAGATGGTATCGCGCCGGGGGCGGAGGTCTTTTCGGCCTGCGAGCGAGTCGGGCGCTCCGAGTGCTGCGGGCAGGGAGTCGGTTTTCAGAAGCAGGGCCGAGTCGGGGACGAATTGCGGGTGCAGTCTCGCAGCCAGCGAATCCCGGAGCCGCAGCGAATCGATGCCCGAACGCAGCAGCGAATCGCGCAGGGTACTGTCCTGAAGCAGAGAGTCCACCCGCATCAGTAGCAGAGAGTCCGTAAGATGGTTTTTGGCCAGGCTGTCCGGTTTGGGCATCAGACCGCTGCGCACGAAAGTTTTCGCGCTACGGTAACGGTCCAACGGAACTTGGGCCGATGCTTCGCCTGCTCCGCACAATGCGAGAAAGGCGAAAAGCACCAACAGACGGATATATCCCCGGGTGTGTTTCATCTATTTATTGTTGCGGATTTCGGCGGAAGCGCCTCTTTTCTCGAATTTTTCGATGAAGCGGTCGATGTCCCGGTCGTCCGAGAAGTCGATCACGATGCGACCGCCGCCGTTTTTCGAGCGTTTGATGCTGATCTCCTGCGAGAAGAACTTTTCGAGCTGTTCCACCAGCCGCGAATAGCTTTCGGGATACTCTTCGTCCTCCATGTTTTGTGCCGCTTCGGCGGGCTGCTCGGTGAGCGTGCGCACCAGCTCCTCGGCCTGACGGACCGAAAGGCTCTTCTTGAGGATCTTCTTAAGCGTGCGGAGCTGCAGCTCCTGCGGGGCGCCGGCGATGGCCTTGGCGTGTCCCATCGAAATCAGCCCCTCCTTGAGGGCCAGCTGCACCTCGTCGGGCAGCTTCAAGAGACGCATGTAGTTCGAGACGGTCGAACGTTTCTTGCCGACCTTTTCGGAGAGCGCGTCCTGCGTGAGGTTGCACTCCTCGATCAGACGCTGCATGCCCAGCGCGATTTCGATCGCGTTGAGGTCCTGCCGCTGGATATTCTCCACGAGGGCCATGGCGTGCAGGTTCTCGTCGTCCACCTCGCGGATATAGGCCGGGAGGGTCTTCAGGTCGGCCCGCTGCGCGGCCCGCCAGCGGCGTTCGCCGCTGATGATGACGTATTTGCCTCCGTCGCCCTTTTTCACCGTCACGGGCTGGATGACGCCCAGCTGGCGGATCGAGTCGGCCAGTTCGTCCAGAGCCTCCTCGTCGAACTGCGTGCGCGGCTGCGTGGGGTTGGGTATGATGTCGGCGATTTCGATTTCTGCCATCTGGCTCATCGGTTTGAGCTTGGCATCCACGGGATCGCTGCCGAAAATGGCGTCGAGTCCGCGTCCTAATCCCTTCTGTTTCATATCGGTATTCGTTTATTTGCTGCGTTTGCGGTTGCGTTTCAGAAATTCCCGGGCCAGGGCCAGGTAGTTTTCCGAGCCGACGGCCCCGGCGTCGTAGAGCATCACGGGTTTTCCGTGCGAGGGCGCTTCTCCCAAACGGATATTGCGCTGGATTATTGTGTCGTAGGCCAGGGGGCCGAAGTGCTCGCGGACCTCGCTCACCACCTGGTTGTTCAGGCGGTTGCGCATGTACATCGTCAGCAGGAAGCCCTCGATGTCGAGGCCGGGGTTCAGTCCGCCCTTGACCTTGCGGATGGTGTTGAGCAGTTTGGAAAGCCCTTCCAGGGCGAGGTATTCGCACTGCACGGGGATCAGCACCGTGTCGGCGGCCGTGAGGATGTTGACCGTGGTGTAGCCCAGCGACGGCGAGCAGTCGATGAAGATGTAGTCGAACTTTCCGCGCACCGAGTCGACGATGCGTTTCATCACGTGGTGGGCGTTTTCCATCTTCGGCAGTTCGGTGTCGGCGGCCACCAGGTCGATCGACGAGGGCAGCACCCAGAGGTTTTTCACGTCGGGACTTTGGAGAAGCACTTCGTCGGCCTGTTTCTGTCCGGCGATGCACTCGTAGATGCCTTCGAGGTTGATGTCGAAGCCCAGCCCCGAGGTGGCGTTCGCCTGCGGATCGGCGTCCAGCAACAGGACTTTCTTGCCCAGCAGGGCCAGCGAAGCCGCTAAATTGATAGCTGTCGTGGTCTTGCCCACGCCGCCTTTCTGATTGGCCAATGCGATTACCTTTGCCATGTTTGAATTCGGTTTATAAGCAGGCAAATTTAGTGAAATTAAATGGAAATCCATAACCGTAGCGGAAAAATGCTTATCTTTACGGTCGGAATGAATTGATAGCTATACGATACTATGGAAGAAAAAAAATCGCCGGCTTCCGCGGCGGAGTCCGCAGCTTCGGGACAGCCGGCCGCAGTCCCGGCGGCGGAGCTGCGTCCGGGCCGCCGGAAATTCCCGACCGTGGGCGACCTGTTCGCCATGCTGGGTATCGCCTTCGGGGCGCAGATCGTCGTGGGGACCGCAGCGATGGTCTTCCTGCTTTTCGCCGGGCACGGGCTTGATTTCAAATCGCTGGAGCCGGCTGCGCTGGGCAAGGTGATGGCGGCGCTCTATTTCTGCTCGATGTCGATCACGCTTGCCGGCATCCTCTGCTACCGCCGCGCGCGCGGCGGTAGCGGTCCGTGGGCGCGTTTCTCGGCCCGGGGGCTGAATCCCGCGCTGTTGCTGTGGGCCTTCGTGCTGATGTTCGCCGTCGGCGTGGTGCTCGAACCGCTGCTGCGGCTGATGCCCGAACTGTCGCTCGAAGTGGGCCGCGGATTCTGGACCATCCTCTCGCTGGTGATCTTCGCTCCGATCTTCGAGGAGCTGATCTGCCGCGGCGTCGTGCTGGGGTCGCTGCGCGGTAAGTTCGGCGTGACGACCGCATGGCTCGTCTCGTCGCTCTTCTTCGGCGTGCTCCACGGCCAGCCCGTGCAGGTGATCAACGCCACGGTCATCGGCCTGGTGCTCGGCTACGTTTACCTGGCGACCGATTCGCTGTGGTCGGTGATGATCCTCCATGCGCTGAACAACGCCGTGGCCTATCTGGCGCTGGCCACCGGGCACGGCAATGCGCTGCTGATCGACCTGGTGGGCAGCCGGACGCTTTACGTGCTGATTTACATCGCGGCGCTGGCGCTCTCCGCCGTGTCGGGCTATATGATGCTGCGCACGCTGCGGCGCATGAAGGAGGCGGAGAAAAATCCGTCCGCGGCGTAATAATCCGGCTCCGCACTGCGTTACTTACAAGTAAAAAACGTATCTTTGCCCTTCGGAATATGAATTTGCGAGCGAAAATAGCGGTCGCGGCGGGTGTGCTGCTGCTGGCGGGTTGCCGGGAGCTGCCGCGTTATTTTGCCGGCGACACGACCATTGCGCGGGCCGGCGGCAAGGACCTGCGGCTGGGCGACGTGCGGTCGGTGGTCCCGCAGGGGCTTTCGGGCGACGACAGCGCGGCCTTTATGAAGGTTTACATCGACCGCTGGGTGCTCAAGCAGCTCAAGCTCCAGGAGGCGGAGACGCTCTTTTCCTCTTCGGCGGGCGACATCGACAAGATGGTGGAGGAGTACCGCCAGGCGCTGCTGATCCGCCAGCTGGACCAGCATTACGTCGACCGTTCGATCGACACGGTGTTCACCGCCGACGAGATCGCGGCCTACTACAACGCACACAAGGCCGATTTCAAACTCGACCGCACGATCGTCAAGGGGCGCATCGTCCGTTTCGGCGAGGGGTACCGGCAGGCCGCGAAGCTCAAGACGCTGATGGGGGCCAGGTCGGAGGCGCAGCAGCAGGATTTCAGGGACATCTGCGAGAAGAACGATTTCACGGTGGACGATTTCCGCGACCAGTGGATTGATTTCCCGGAGTTTTTGAGCTACCTCCCGACGCTGCGTTCGCAGAGCTACGATTCGGTGCTGGCGACTGCTGCCGTGCAGGAGATGCGCGACAGCCATGCGCACTATTATTTCCAGATTGATGCGGTGCTGCGCGAGGGCGAGCCGATTCCGCTCGAACGGCTGCGCGGAACGATCCGCCGCATCCTGTTCAACCAGCGCAAGGGCGAGATCATCCGCGCGCACGAGGAGGAGCTTTGCGCCCGGGCCGCGGAGATGGGCGAGGTGAAGATTTTCGCCGACGAGAAACCGAAGAAAGACGAATAAAAATAAAACGATAAACGAAACCAAGATGTTGAAAAAAGCTATGATGGCCGCGGCGCTCGCCCTGTTGTTCGCAGGCGCCCTTGCGCAGAAACGACAGGTGATGCTCGACAAGGTGGTGGCCGTGGTGGGCGGATCGTCGATCCTCTACTCCGAGGTGGACGACTATGCGCGCCAGCTGACGGAACAGCGCCGCCAGGAGGGTTACACTTCCGACCGCGACCCGATGAACGAGGCGCTCGAAGCGCTGATGACCCAGAAGCTGCTCTACAACCAGGCCCAGATCGACTCGGTGAAGGTCAACGACGCCGACATCATGGCGCGCGTCGAGGAGCAGGTGCAGCAGATGGTCGAGGCCGAAGGCTCGATCCCCCAGCTCGAAGCCAAGCACCACATGCCGATCTTCAACATCCGCGAGATCATGCGCCAGCGTTACGAGGAGCAGGCCTATGCCAACTCCATGCAGACCGAGGTGGTCGACAAGGTGTCGGTGATTCCGGGCGAGGTGGAGCGTTTCTACAAGTCGATCTCGAAGGACAGCCTGCCGCTCGTCGCCGACCAGTATGTCTATGCGCAGATCACCAAGTTTCCCAAGTCGATGACCGCCGCCAAGCAGCGTACGCGCGAACGGCTGATCGACATGCGCGAACGCGTGATCACGGGCAAGGCCAAGTTCGAAAACCTCGCCCGCATGTATTCGCAGGACCCCGGCACGATGATGCGCGGCGGCGAGATGGACCCCTCGACGCTCGAACAGCTCGACCCCGCATTCGGCGCGGCGCTGGAGAAGATGCGCCCCGGCCAGATTTCCGAGGTGGTCGAGTCGCAGTTCGGCTTCCACATCATCCAGCTTCTGGACAAGCGCGGCCGGCTCTATCATTTCCGCCACATCCTGCTGCGTCCGGTCTACACGACCGAGGAGCTGGGCGGTTCGCTCAATACGCTCGACAGTCTGGTGAAGGTGATCCGCAAGGATTCGATCACCTTCGAGAGGGCTGCGCTGCTCTATTCGGACGACGCGCAGTCGAAGATGAACGGCGGCATCGTCTCGAACCACGACATCCTGGAGCGTTTCAACGCCTTCGACGCCAAGCTGACCGTCACGAAATTCCTCAAGGAGGACTTCGGCCGTTTCAAGAGCCTCGATGACTACAACGCCCTGAACCGGCTCAAACCCGGCGAGATTTCGGAGGCCTACCTCACCGAAGACATGCTCGGCAACCAGATGGCCAAGATCGTCAAGCTGGTCGAGGTGATCCCCACGCATACGGCTTCGCTCAACGAGGACTACCTGCGGCTCGAAGAGATGGCCTTGCAGGACAAGCAGGAGCGGGTCTTCAAGGAGTGGCTTTCGAAGAAGATCGACGGCATGTACGTCTACATCTCGCCCGAATTCCGCAACGGGGAGTTCGAGAACAAACACTGGGTGAAATAGGCCGTGCGCAGGCTCTTGTCCATAGCCGTAGTGGTGCTGGCCGCCGCCGTGGTCGCGGCGCGCAGCGGCATGCAGGCGCCGGAGCCGGAGGGCGAGAAAAAGCTCATCGACCTCAAGTCGGACCTGATGGGCCCCATCGCCCCGGGCGATTCGGTGGTTTTCCTGGTGGGGAACTTCGCCGCACAGCACAACGGCGCCGTCATCACGTGCGACTCGGCCGTGCGTTACTCGGACATGCGCATCGAGTTCTTCGGCAACGTGCTCATCAACAAGAATACGACCTACATTTACGGTGACCGGGCCGAGTACGACGGCGAGCTGAACGAGGCGCGGGTCTACTCCGACATCGTCAAGGTCGTCGACGGCGACGCCACGCTCTACACCTATAAATTCCTGTTCAACACGAAGAAGAATATCGGCAAATTCGCCGACGGCGGGGTGATGCTCAACCGCGAGAACCTGCTCGAATCGGTCCGCGGCTACTACTATGCCGACACGAAGGAGCTGATCGCCGTCGACCGCGTCGAAATGCGCAACGACGAATACGAACTCAAGGGCGATTCGGTGGTTTACAACATGGCTACCGACAACGCCTTTTTCTTCGACCGCACCAACATCTGGAACAAGGACGGCGACTACCTCTATGCCGACCGCGGTTCCTACGACAAGGCCGATACGCTCTACATCGTGACGCGCAACGGCTATATCCTGACCGAAAAGCAGGAGATCTGGAGCGACAGCCTCCATTACTACCGCGCCGAGGACCATGTGATCCTGCGGCGTGATTTGCAGCTGGACGACGCCGAACACAAGGTGATCGCCTTCGGCGACTACGGCGAGTACTGGAAGGAGCCGGGAAATGCGTTCCTCACGCGCCGGCCCGCGGTGGTGAGTTACGACCTTTCGCAGGGCGACTCGCTTTTCATGCGCGCCGATTCGATGTACCTCTTCACGATCAATGAAAACGCACTGCGCCGGGCCGCCGCTGCGGCCAAAGCCGATTCGCTGGCGCGTCTGAAAACCGATTCCGCCCTTCTCGGGACGCCGCACCACCCGGCCGGGGAGCTTCCCGAAGGCCGTCCTGCGGCGGATTCGCTCGGAAGTCCCCGCGTTCCGGCCGTCGGTCCCGGTTCGCCGGAAGACGCCGCAGGGCCGGATTCGCTGGCCCGGCGGGAGGTCCCCGATTCGCTGCTGGGCGTTTCCGTCCCGGATTCGCTGGCCGTTCCGGCCGTCGATCCGCTCGACACGCTGGTCGGCGATGCCCGGAAAGCCTACCTCAAGGAGCAGGCCGCCAAGTTGAAGGCGGCCCAAAAAGCCGCTGCGGCCAAGGCCAGGAAGGAAAAACTGGAGGAGATCGCCAAAAAACGCCAGGATAAGACGACGGCCAAACTGCTGGCCCAGAAGGAGCGGGAGGAGCGGCGTCTCGCTGCGCGCAAACTCAAGGCCGAGTCGAAACTCCGCGCCCGTCAGGCCCGCGCCGCCCGCAAAGGCAAGGTGATTCCGGTCGATTCCACGGCCCTGCGCGAGATCGACTCGCTGATCGCCCGCAACGACCGGGAGATGGATTCGCTGCTGTTGCAGATGGCCGATTCGCTGGCCGCCGACTCGCTGGCGATGCGGATTCCGGCCGACTCGGTCGATTCGCTCACCGACTCTGCCGACTCGGTTTACCGCCTGATGAAGGGTTTCCGCAATGTGCGCATTTTCCGTTCCGATTTCCAGGCCGTATGCGATTCGATGACGGCCATCAGCACCGATTCGACGATCCACCTCTACATCAATCCCGTGCTGTGGAACCAGGGTAACCAGATCACCTCCGACGTGATGGACATATTCACCGAGAACCAGCAGATCACGCGCGCCGAGTTCATCGGCACTCCGATGATGGTCTCCCAGCTCGACACGGTCCATTACAACCAGGTGGCGGGCAAGCAGATGACGGCGTGGTTCCGCGACAATCAGATCTACCGCAACGACGTGAACGGCAATGCCCAGACGATCTACTACATGCAGGACGGCGAGCCGCCCCAGATCACGGGCATGGGCGTCATCGAGAGCGGCGACTGTTCGTTCTATATCGAGGACAAACAGGTCGTGACGATCGTCTACCGCAAGGACCCCGACTGGAACATCTATCCGATGGACAAGATTCCCGCCGATCAGGAGCTTTACCTCAAGGGGTTCAAGTGGGAGGGCGCGCGGCGTCCGACGCAGGGGGCGGTTTTCGACCGCAGGGTCCGGCCCTCGCAGCGCGAGGAGAAGAGGCATCTCGCACATCCGGATTTCCCGCTTCTGAAAGCCCTCGAGGAGCGCAAGAAGCAGCTGATCGAGGAGCGCCGCTGGGCCGACCGCAACGATCAGGTCGATGCCGCCACCGTGGAGTGGATGCGGGCGCTGGGCTTCGAGGTGGGCCAGCCTCGGGAATCGGGACCCAAGCTCTGAAAAATTGGAAAAAGGTGAAAAGACGCAAAAACTTTTCACCTTTTTTGTGCTATTTTTGCAGCCGGTTAGCCGTTAATGTCTGTTTTCCCATGAAGAAAAGTCTGATCGCCCTGGCATTCGGGACGTTGGCGCTCGGTATGGCGGAGTTCGTGATGATGGGCATTCTGCCCGACATCGCCCGCAGCCTCGGCGTCTCGATCCCCGAAGCGGGGCACCTGATCTCCGCCTATGCGCTGGGCGTCTGCTTCGGGGCGCCCCTCACGGTGCTGGTGGCCCGCACGCGGCCGCTGAAACACATCCTGCTGGCCCTCACGGGCCTGATCATTCTCGGTAACGCCTGTGCGGCGCTTTCGCCGAACTACTGGACCCTGCTGGCCATGCGTTTCGTCTCGGGGCTTCCCCACGGGGCCTTCTTCGGCGTGGGGTCGATCGTCGCCGAGCGCGTCGCCGACAAGGGCCGGCGGGCCGAGGCCGTGTCGATCATGGTCGTGGGCATGACCGTCGCCAACCTCTTCGGCGTGCCGCTGGGAACCTATATCAGCGGCGTCGTGACGTGGCGCGCCACGTTCGGGATCGTCGCCGTGTGGGGAGCCGTGGCCATGCTGCTCGTGAAATTGTGGGTTCCGGCTCTGCCCGCACTGCCCGATACGGGGATGAAGGGGCAGTTCCGGTTTCTGAAAAGCGCCGCTTCGTGGCTGGTGCTGGCGTCGGTGATGCTGGGCAACGGCGGCATCTTCTGTTGGTACAGCTACGTCAGCCCGCTGATGGTCCACACCTCGGGGTTCCGTTCCGAGGACCTGACGCTGATCGTCATGCTGGCCGGTTTCGGCATGTTTGCGGGCAATATCGTCGGCGGTCACTATGCCGACCGGTTCACGCCCGAGCGGGTTGTGCGTTTCACGCTCGGCACGGCCTGTCTGGCGCTCGTCGGCATCTTCTTCGGGGCGCATGTCCGCTATCTTTCGCTGGCGCTGATGTGTCTGACTACGGCCTGCCTCTTCTGCGTATCGTCGCCCCAGCAACTGCTGATCCTCGAAAATTCGCGCGGCGGCGAGATGCTCGGCGCGGCGCTCGTGCAGGTGGCTTTCAACCTGGGCAACGCCCTGGGGGCCTACGTCGGCGGCCTGCCGATCGGGCACGGGCTTGGCTATGAATATACGGCGCTTCCCGGCGCGGCTTTCGTGCTGCTGGGGATGACGGCCGCCATGATCTACATCCGTAAATATCCCCGGCATGAACAGCGATAACAGCGAAGAGATCTTTCCCGTGGTCGACGCGGCGGGGAACGTCGTCGGCAAAGCCACGCGCGGCGAGTGCCACGGCGGGTCGATGCTCCTGCACCCGGTGGTGCACCTCCATGTTTTCAATTCGCGCGGCGAACTCTATTTGCAGAAACGCCCCGCCTGGAAGGACATTCAGCCCGGACGGTGGGACACGGCCGTGGGCGGCCATGTGGACTACGGCGAGACGATCGCCGAAGCCCTGCGGCGCGAGGTGCGCGAGGAGCTGGGCATCACGGATTTCGTGCCCGGGGCGGTTGCGGTCTATCCGTTCCGCTCGGAACGCGAATACGAACTGGTCCATGTCTTCCGCACGGTCTACGACGGCGAGGTCCGTCCGAGCGGGGAGCTTGACGGCGGGCGTTTCTGGTCCCCGGACGAAATCCGCGAAAACCTCGGACAGGGTGTTTTCACACCCAACTTCGAAGGCGAGGCCGGATTGATTCTCGGGTGATTCCGTTGTCCGCGCCGGCGTCGTTTCCGGTTTTTCGGCCGCCGCTGCGGTTGAGGCCCGAAAGTTGATGCGGGTACGGGTATGCAGACACTTCTGAAACGTTGGACGCACGCCCTGCTCGAATGGCTGGGCCTGACTTCGGCCACCGGCGATGCGCTCGACCGCTGGGCGGCTTTCGTGCTCGTGGTGCTGGCCGCCGTGGTTTTCGACCTGCTGCTGCAACTGGGCATCGTACACGGGGTGCGGAAACTCGTGGAGCGCACCCGGGCCAAATGGGACGACACGCTTTTCAGCGTTCCGGTTCTCCGGCGCATGTGTCATATTTTGAGCGCCATTCTGCTGGCCGTCGTGCTCCCGGTGGTCTTCGAGGAGAAATCCACCGGGCGCGTCATCGTCCTGCGGTTCATGGAGGCCTATATCGTCTTTTCGGTTTTCCGCTTCGTCAACGCCCTGCTCTATGCCGCCTTCCACATCGCTGCGGCGCGTCCCGCCTGGCAGAACAAACCCATCAAGGGCCTGCGGCAGACGGCGCAGGGCATTGCGCTGCTGATCTGCACGATTCTGATTGTTTCGATCCTGCTCGACAAGTCGCCCGCCATCCTGCTGACGGGACTGGGCGCCTCGGCGGCCGTGCTGATGCTGATTTTCCGTGACAGCATCCTCGGCTTCGTTTCGGGCCTCCAGCTCGCGGCCAACGACATGCTCAAGGTCGGAGACTGGATTTCGATCCCCAAGTACGGGGCCGACGGCAACGTCGAGGAGGTGTCGCTCACGACGGTCAAGATCCGCAATTGGGACAACACGCTCGTCATGCTGCCGCCCTACCTGCTGACGACCGATTCGTTCACCAACTGGCACGCCATGCAGCTTTCGGGCGGGCGGCGCGTGATGCGCTCCGTGGCGATCGATATGACGAGCGTGCGTTTCTGCACCCCCGAGATGCTGGACCACTACCGTACGATCGACCTGATCCGCGACTACGTCGATCAGACCGAACGCCGCGTCGAGGAGTACAACGCCGCGCACGGCATCGGCTCCGGGGAACGGCGGATCAACGGCCTGCATCAGACCAACCTCGGGGTTTTCCGGGCCTATCTGGTCCGCTACCTCCGGAACGAGGTTCCGGTGAACAAGGATATGACGCTGATGGTGCGGCAGTTGCAGCCCACCGAAACGGGGCTTCCGATGCAGCTCTATTTCTTTACCGATACGGTCGTGTGGGTGGATTACGAGGGGATTCAGTCGGATGTCTTCGATCATGTGCTGGCCGTGATTCCCGAATTCGGGTTGCGGGTTTTTCAGAATCCGTCGGGGGAGGACGTCGCCTCGCTGCGCAATGCCTTTTTTCCAAACGCGCAGACACCCTCGCAGACACCCCCGCAGGCGTCACCGCAGGCCTCCTCACAGGCCGCCCCGCAAAATGCGCCGCCCCTGCATGCATCCCGGCCGGCCGCCCCGCAAAGGCCGCAGGCGGAACAGCCCGCCCCGGAGGAGGCTAAAGCACCAGCATCAGCATCACCTGAATGATGATCACGCGCAGGAACATGCACACGGGATAGACCGTGGCGTAGGATACGGAGGGGTTGTCGCCTTCGATCGTGTCGTTCACGTAGTTGAGCGCCATCGGGTTGGCCATGCTGCCGCACAGCAGTCCCGAGACCGATCCGAAGTCGACCTTCAGCACCCGCAGGGCGAACAGCCCCACCAGCACCACCGGCACGAACGTCAGGGCGAATCCGATGCCGAGCCACAAGGCCCCCTCGGGGCGCATGACGGTCTCGAAGAAGTGGGTTCCGGCATCCAGCCCGAGGCATGCGAGGTACATCGAAAGGCCCAGTGCGCGCAGCATCAGGTTGGCGCTCTGGGTGGTGTAGGTGATCATGTGGAGCCGGGGGCCGAACGTGCCGATCAGGATGCCGACGATGATCGGGCCGCCTGCGAGTCCCAGTTTCACGGGAATCGAAATCCCGGGGATCGCCACGGGAATGCTTCCCAGCGTGAGGCCGAGGATCAGGCCGATGAACACCGCCGCGAGGTTGGGTTCGTTGAGGCTCTTGACGGCGTTGCCGAGGATTTTCTCGACGTTGCGGATCGCCTCCGCTTCGCCCACCACGGTCAGACGGTCGCCCAGCTGCAAACGCAGGTCAGGGGTGGCCAGCAGCTGCACGCCCGAGCGGTACACGCGGCTGATGTTGATGCCGTAGGTGTTCCGCAGGCGCAACTGCGAGAGTTTCTTGCCGTTGATTTCGGGGCGTGTCACGAGGATGCGCTGCGAGATGAGCTGGCTGTCGACGGAGTTCCAGTCGATGTTTTCCGTGTTCCAGTCCTTGGTCTCCTGCTCGCCGAAGATCAGCCGCAGGGCGTCGGCCTCGCCGGGCGTGGTGATGACCAGGATCAGGTCGTTCTCCTGTAGGGTTTTGTCCGAGGTGGGGATCGAAACCCGCCCGTCGCGCCACAGGCGCGAAATGACGAAATGGTGGTGGCTCTGCGTCGCGATTTCGTGGACGCTCTTGCCGAAGACCGCGGGATTGGTGAGGTGGTAGCTGGCAATGAAGACGTTCTTGCGGTGTTCGGCGTCGGGTCCCGGCATGTCGCAGGGACGCACGAAGAGCTTGCGCAGGAAGACCACGGCCAGAATTACGCCTACGACGCCCAGCGGGTAGGCCACGGCGCAGCTCAACGCCGCTCCGTTGGCGTCGATGCCCATTTGTTGCAGTGTCTGCTGCGCGGCGCCCAGCGCCGGGGTGTTGGTCGTCGCGCCGCACAGAATGCCCGACATGTCGGGCATCGAGACTCCGAAGGCGTAGCTCATCGCCATGGCCAGGGCCGTTCCGAGCAGCACGATGGCGATGGCGGGCGAGACGAGCCGCAGTCCGTCGGCGCGCATCGAACTGAAGAAGCCCGGCCCCACCTGAAGGCCGAGGGCGTAGACGAAGATCACCAGTCCGAAACTCTCGGCATAGGTCAGCATCGCCGGGTCGAGCGAAAGCCCGAAATGCCCGGCCAGAATGCCCACGAAGAAGATGAAGGCCGTTCCGAGCGAGATTCCGAAAAAGCGGATCTTTCCCAGTCCGATACCGATCGTCGAGATGAGCGAAACCACCACGACGGCCTGCAAAGCCGAGTGCTCGACGAACAATTCTTTAAGCCATTCCATTCCTTCAACTGTTGAAACCGTTGCAAAAGTAGGTCAAATTTTCCGGATTGCCGCTTTTTTGCAGAACGAAAAGTGGTCCGTATGCGTCCGGGCGTATTATTTTGCCTTTTCGGGGTATGACATTTTGGTCGAGCCTTATTACAAAAACGCTCTACCTATTGTGGGTTGGGATAATTTGTCTACTTTTGTATTGCTGGGATAAACACAGATCATCAGTGACGCACGAAGGACTTTTCTGCCGGAGAAGGTCCGGGATCCAATCCGGCAGCCGCCCGGATTATTCAGGAACTTGATGTTCCGGGTAGCAGCGAGGGTGACCGTTTTAGGTCACCCTTTTTGTTTGAATTCGTTTATCAGAATCTCCCGTTTTCAGAGTTGCAACGGCTTCCCGCGGTGGAAATCGGGAATCTTCGACGGAAAACGAACTCGTATTTGGCCTGCACGGTTTGGGTGACGGCGAGCTGCTGGCTGCGCACGGCGAGCTGCGCCTTGCTGATGTCGTTGCGCGCGGCCCGGCGGTTGAAGATCGGGTTGTCGAGCGGGACGCCGGCGTATTCGCGGCTGTTATGGCGCATCTGTGTCCCGGACGGCCACCGCGTGTTCCGAGCCTTCGGGCCGCAGCCGCTTCGCGGGGGCGGTTCCCGGTTCCCCGGGCGCATGACGGATCACGCCGGTCGTGCGGCGGCCGTCGGGGGCGAAAAAGAGGTGATTGCGGAATATCTGCCTATCGGTAAAAAGGCCCGCCCGGTCTTTTCGGGGACCGGGCGGGGGTTTATGCTTTGAGGCGCAGGAACGAATAGCCGAAGCGTTCGGCTGCGGCGCGTTCCAGCTCCTCGCGGACCGAGGGGTGCGCCACGGCTATCAGCGCCCGGGCGCGTTCTGCGAGGTTGCGGCCCCGCAGGTGCGCCACGCCGTATTCGGTGACGACGTGCTGGACCATGTGGCGCGTCGTGACGACGCCCGCGCCGGGCGACAGCAGCGCCCTGATCTTCGATTCGCCCTTGGGTGTGGTCGAGGGGATGGCGATGAAGGTCTTGCCGCCTTCGGACAGCGCCCCGCCGTACATGAAATCGTGCTGGCCGCCCACGCCCGAGATGATGCGCATTCCGACCGAGTCGGCGCACACCTGCCCCGTGAGGTCCACCTCCACGGCCGAATTGATGGCCATGACCTTCGGGTTTTGCCGGATGCGGAACGGGTCGTTGGTCCATGCCACGTCCTTCATCACGAGGTCTTTGCGGTAGTCCATGTAGTCGTACAGCCGGCGCGAGCCGAGGGCCAGCGAGGCCACCGTCACGCCGGGCATCACCGCTTTCTGCGAGTTGTCGATCACGCCGCTTTCCAGCAGCGGCAGCACGCCGTCGGTCATCGCCTCGGTGTGCAGTCCCAGATGCCGGTGGCCGCCGAGGGCCGCCAGTACGGCGTTCGGAATGCCGCCCACGCCGATCTGCAACGTCGCCCCGTCGGGAATCAGTTCGGCGATGTAGCTGCCGATTTTCCGTTCCGTTTCGCTCGGCACGGCCGTCGGGACCTCCACCAGCGGAGAATCGACCTCCACGGCCGCCGCCAGGCGCGAGGTGTGGATCACGGCGTCGCCGTAGGAGTAGGGCATCGCCTTGTTGACCTGCGCGATGATGGTCTTGGCGCACTCCACGGCGGAAACCGCCAGATCGGCCGAGACGCCGAACGAGCAGTAGCCTTCGGCGTCGGGCGGCGAGACGTTGATGAGTGCGACGTCGAGAGGCAGCGTGCCGTCGCGGAACAGCGCGGGGATTTCGCCCAGGAAGGCCGGAATGGTCTGTCCGTAGCCGTCGGCCAGCCACCTGCGGATGTTGTTGGCGACGAACAGGCTGTTGACGAGGAACGACTCCTTGTATTCGGGGCGGCAGTAGGGGGCGTCGAAGGCTCCCACGGCGAAGGCCGAATAGACCGTCACATGCTCCAGTTCGCCGCCCCGTTCGGCCATTGCGGCCACGAGCGCTTCGGGGATCGAGGTGCTGCCCTGAATGTAGACGCTGTCGTTGGATCGGATGAGTTTTACCGCCTCCGCGGCAGTCGTGTAGTGCATGTTGTCAGCGGTTATTTTCTGCAAAAGCGGTTAAACGTTCTTCGAGCATTTCGAACTGTTCGGGGCGGTTCATCTGCGAGACGCAGACGCGGATGCCGCTCTGGCGGCTGCCGGTCGAGGTGAGCGAGATGGCGCAGATGCCGTAGAGCAGCAGCTCGCTCAACAGTTCGGCGCTGGTCATCGCGCCGTAGCCGACCGTGTAGAAGAATCCGTCGCTGACCGGCTCGTCGCGGTCCTTGTCGTAGACGATGCGGAATCCGTGGCGGAGGAACGTCTCCTTGGTCAGCCGGGCGCGCCGGGCGTACTCCGAGGCTTCGCCCACGAAGTCCAGTTCGCCGTCGGCCGCCGCGCGGAACATTGCCGCCAGGGCGTGCTGCGCCGAATGGCTCGTGCCGGATGAGGCCGCATAGAGAAAGACCAGTACGTAGGCGTCGCCCAGCCGTCCGATGTTGTAACGCCGGCGCAGGGCGGGGTACTCGCGGCGGAAAAGCGCATCGGAGATCGCCGCCACGGCGATTCGCTGTCCGGCGTAGCTGAATATCTTCGACCCGGAGACCAGCAGGATGTAATTGTCCGTGTAGCGGGCCACCGAAGCCTGGTAGGGGGCTTCGAAAGGCCGTCCCAGCGGTTTGCGGAAATCCATGCAGAGGTAGGCGAGGTCCTCGATGACGATGGCGTCGTACCGCGTGGCCAGCTCGCCGATCGTGCGCAGCTCGTCCTCCGTGAGGCAGATCCACGCCGGGTTGTTGGGGTTCGAGTAGACGATGGCCGCCACGTCGCCTGCGGCGAGGACGCTCTCGATCTTCGGCCCCAGCTTTTCGCCCCTGTAATCGTAGATGTCGAACGACTCCGAGGGAATGCCGAGAATGCGTACCTGACTGCGCTGCACGGGGAATCCGGGGTCGATGAAGAGGATTTTGCGCCGCTGCGGGTCGAGCTGCGAGCAGAGCAGGAATGTGGTGAAGCTGCCCTGCATCGACCCGACGGTGGGGATGCAGCCCCGGGGGGCCACCTCCACGTCGAGGAAGGCTTTCAGGAAGCGCGACGCCTGCGTCTTGAGTTCCGGAATGCCGAACATGTTGGGATACTGCGACGCGACGCCCGCCTGCAGGGCCGCGCATTCGGCCTCGACGCCCGCCCGTTCGGGCGGCAGCCCCGGCACGCCCATTTCGAGGTGGAGGAACTCCACGCCCGTGTCGCGCTCCATCGTGCGGGCGATGTCGCCCGACTGGCGGATCGTGGCCTGCGCGATGTCGGCTATGTCCATCCGCTCCAGCGCGGAGCGCAGGCAGGACCTGTCGAACGGTATTTTCATGGCTTTGTCTGTTTTTGGGTCGCTTCGTAGCCGGCGCGGAACGCCGCGAGATTCGTTTCGACGACCTGCCCGCCCTTGCGGGCGAAGATGGCGCGGATGCCGGACTCCAGTTTCGCGGCGTCGATTCCGAGCAGCGGCGCGGCGGCTCCCAGCAGCGCCATGTTGGCCGAGCGGGGCGCCATGGCGGCTTTGGCGACGGCGTCGGCGTCGAGGACTACGGCGTGCGGGAGTTTTTCCAGTTCGCGCCGCAGGGTCTCGCCCTCCGGGTAGTTCGGGATGTTGATCAGCGGCGTGATGCCGGTGATTACCCATCCGTCGTCGGCGAGCCACGGCAGGTAGCGCAGCGCCTCCATCGGCTCCATCGAGACGATGAGATCGGCCGCGCCGCGCGGGATGAGATCCGAACGGATGGCCGACGACGAGATGCGCAGGTTCGACTGCACGTCGCCGCCGCGCTGGCTCATGCCGTGGACCTCGGCCTGCTTGATGTGAAGCCCGTCTTCGAGGGCGGCCCGTCCGATGACGGCGGCGATCGAGAGGATTCCCTGGCCTCCTACGCCCGAGAGTATGATGTCGCGTTTCATAAGCCTTTACTTTTTAGCAGCGTTGTGTCGCTTTGCGGTCTGGATACATTCTCTTCGCGGGATGATCACCGAGACGCCCCGGTGGGCGATCTCCTCGCGGATCACGGCCTTCATCTCCTCGCGGTTCTTGGGCAGGGGCACGACCGTGCGGATATGTGCGGGATCGACGCCGATGCCGGCGCAGATCTGTTCCAGACGGCCCGTTCCGGCCGAATCCTGCCCGCCGGTCATGCCCGTCGTGAGGTTGTCCGAGATGATGACCGTGATGTCCGCGCGCTCGTTCACGGCGTCCAGCAGGCCCGTCATGCCCGAATGGGTGAAGGTCGAGTCGCCGATCACGGCCACCGAAGGGTGCTGGCCCGCGTCGGCCGCGCCTTTGGCCATGGTGATCGAGGCCCCCATGTCGACGCATGTGTCGATGGCGTGCAGCGGCGCCAGCCACCCCAGCGTGTAGCAGCCGATGTCGCTGAAAACCTTGCCCGCGGGGTATTCCTCGCGGATCACCTCCGTCAGGGCTGTGTACATGTCGCGGTGTCCGCATCCCTGGCAGAGCGCGGGCGGGCGGGGTACGACGATTCCGCTTGCGGCGTGCGTCCGGCGGGGCGCCATGCCGAGGGCCGCGCGCACGCTGTCGGGCGTCAGCTCCCCGGTGCGGGGCAGTTCGCCGGTCAGGCGTCCGCGGATTGCCACGGGATTGGTCAGCACGCCCCGGACGATCTCTTCCACGACGGGCTGGCCCTCTTCGAGGATCAGCAGCGTGCCGCACTCGGCGGCGATACGGCGCACCAGCGTGCGGGGCAGCGGGTACTGCGCGATTTTCAGCACCGGGTGCGGACATCCGTCGGGGTAGTTCTCCATCAGGTAGTTGTGTGCGATGCCGCAGGCGACGATGCCCAGCCGTTTGTCCGGACCCTCCGTATAGGCGTTGAACGGGCTGGCGGCGGACTCCTCTTCCAGCCGGGCGTAATCCTCCAGCAGCGTCTGGTATCGCACGCGCGAGTTTCCCGGCATCAGCACCCACTGGCGGGGCTGTTCGGGATGGCTCAACGGGTTTTCGGCGCGCGCCTCGCCCGTCTCGACGACGGCCCGCGAATGGGCCATGCGGGTCGTCAGGCGCATCAGCACCGGAATCCGGAACCGTTCCGAGAGGTCGAAGGCGGCCTTCGCCATGTCGTATGCCTCCTGCTGGTCCGCAGGCTCGAAGGTCGGCACGAGGGCGAATTTCCCGTAGAAGCGCGAATCCTGTTCGTTCTGCGACGAGTGCATCGAGGGGTCGTCGGCTGCCACGACCACCAGCCCGCCGTTGGCTCCGGTCATCGCCGAGTTGACGAAGGCGTCGGCCGCCACGTTCAGCCCCACGTGTTTCATGCAGACCAGCGCGCGCTTGCCGGCGAACGACATGCCGAGCGCCTCCTCCATGGCCGTCTTTTCGTTCGACGACCACGTGCGGTGCACGTTGCGCTGCGCAGCCAGGGGATGCTGCTGGATGTATTCCGTGATTTCGGTCGAGGGTGTGCCCGGATAGGCATAGACACCCGACAGTCCCGCGTGGAGCGCCCCCAGTGCGAGGGCTTCGTCTCCGAGTAAGAGTTCTCGTTTTGCCATGAGCTTACGGTCTGGTTCACTTTTTACAAATTTAGGAAAATTTAATTAAAATCCAATATTTGGAGATAATTTATCAGACATTCGGCTGGAATCGGAAAAAATATAGGTCTCGACCCGGTTTCTGGTTGAAAAATGTAAAATGCGCTCCGGGACGCCGTGCGGCCCGTATCCGGCCTTTCGGCTTTTCCCGGAGGCGGGGACTTTGCGGAGCGGAATCTGCGGGGCGTTCACGAAATCGCCGGAATTGTTTGGTTTGATTGGTTTTTTTGCGATCTTTGTGCTGCAAAAGAATAACCCATGAACAACTCGCCGAACATCAAACAGGTGGAAACCGTCCTGAAATACATCAAGAATGAGCTTTATTCCGGACGTTTGCAGCCGGGCGAACGCCTCCCGGCCGAGCGGCGGCTGGCCGACATGTTGGGCGTCGGCCGCGCCCATGTGCGTGCGGCGTTTCAGAAACTCGAATTTTACGGCATCGTCCAGACCTTCCCCCAGAGCGGCACGGTGGTCGCCCAGGAGAAGATGCAGGTGCTCGAACGCATGATCACCGACGCGCTTCAGATCAGACAGTACGACTTCGCGTCGCTGGTCTACGTGCGTGTGCTGCTCGAAATCGAGGCCATCAAGCTCTGCGCCCGCAACCGTACGGCGGAGGATCTGGAGAACATCGAACGGGCGCTGGAGGAGTGCGAGGCGAAATTCTATACCGAGGAGCGTGTCTCGAAGGACTTCGCCTACCACCAGGCGCTGGCCCGCGGGGCGCACAATCCGGTGATCGCGTCGATGCTGCTGGTCATCACGCCCGACGTGCTGCGTTATTACCAGCGTTACCGTGTCTGCACGGTTCCGCAGGAGGAGGTCTATTTCGAGCATCGCGAACTGCTGCGCTGCGTCCGCGAGAAGGACGAGGAGGGGGCCGTCGCGATGCAGCGCCGCCACCTCAAGTCGTTGAGCGAATTCGCTGCGGCCTTCAACGACGAGAACCATTTTCTCGAATAGCGCTCCTGCCGTCCCGAAACGACAAACGGCTGTCCCCGGAAGGACAGCCGTTGCTGTGTTTGGTTGCGTCACGTGCTACCCGCAGAGCCAGTCGCGCAGGATTTCGGGTGTTTCCACCTCCCGGCAGCTGACCGAAGCGAGCAGTTCGCGTCCTTGTTGCGTGAGTGAGTAGTACATCTGGCGCCGGTCTTCGTTGCAGAGTTCGCGGGTCACCAGTCCTTTCTGTTCCACCGAGCGGAGCACTTTCGAGGTGTTCGACGGCGTGAGTCCCAGCAGTTCTCCCAGCTCTCCCGGGCAGAGACGCCCGGTTTTCGAGAGGCTGCACAGCGTCATGCCCTCGTTCAGGCAGATGCCGTAGCGTTTTTCGAACGCGCTTTCGAACTGGTGCACGGCGCGCTGAAGGTCGCGGATCTTACAAAGTTTGTCCATGTTCCTTCGCTTTATATACCGCCTGCATGCCGCAGCGTTTCACGCATTTGCCGCATTCGATGCATTTTCCGGGGTCGATCCGCGGAAGGGAGTTCCCCTCCTGCGAGATCGCGCCCGCGGGGCAGATCGGGATCAGCGGGCAACGGTGGTTCTGCGGGCATAGCAGGGCGTCGACCGTCAGTGCCATTATTTACCCAGCATCACTTTGTCGATGGCCTCCTTGAGCGAAGCCTTGGGCAGGGCGCCCTGGGCCATCTGGGGTTTGCCTTCCATCGGGATGAACAGCAGCGTGGGGATCGAGCGGATGCCGAACGCCGCGGCAAGCTCCTGCTCCTCCTCGGTGTTGATCTTGTAGATGTAGATCCGGTCCCCGTATTCGGCGGCCAGTTCTTCGAGCACCGGTGCGAGGGCCTTGCAGGGACCGCACCACGAGGCGTAGAAGTCGATCAGGGCGGGTTTGTCACCGAGGTATTTCCACTCCTCGGGATTTTTTTCATAGTCGGCGACCTTCTTCAGAAAGTCGGCTTTGGTCAATGCGATCGTTTTCATATTCTTTGCGTTTTTGTTGTTTGTCTGTGCCTGGCTTCCGGCGGCGAAGGCCAGCAGCGCGAAAGCGGTTATGAGCAGTTTTTTCATCTTGTTTTTTATTGTTCTCTATCAATAACGATGCAAAGATAGAATTTATTTTCCGATAAAACAAATTTCCAATGGAAAATATTGTGATCTGATGATTCACTGATTTGAAAACGGCGGGTTTCGCCCGCGGGAATTTTATGTACTTTTGATGTCAACCGACGCACGCAGCGCGAGCAGAGACCGCTTGCGGGCTATGCCGTGCCAGAAGGAGGAAAACGAGCGTAGCGAAGTTAAAAGCGCCAAAACCATCCGCATGTCGCTTTTCGCGGCAAAAGCGGCAGAATGCCCCGCGGAAGCTATGCATTTTATTCGATACTTCTAATATTATACTTCGTAATTTCGGATAAAAACGCCTGCTGGCGTTCATCCTCCGGGTCGTAGTCGAGTCCGTCGGCCTTGCGGGCCTCCCAGACCTTCATGTAGATGGGTTTCGAGCGGGTCGGCGGACGGTTGACGATTTGCAGCGACGTCGTGTCCAGCCCCAGCACCGAGGCGATGACGGCGCGGATCGGCTCCGTCAGCTCGTCCTGCTCGGCGAGGATCACCGTGTTGAGCGCCACCTCGTATTCGTGCAGAATGCGTTCGGCGCTGAATCCCGCAGCGTAGTCCAGTCCGCTCAGCGTCCGGAACCACGAGTGGGCCACGACGATGTCGCCGACGGCCTGTTCGTGCAGCGCCTGCCAGTCGCCCTCGTTCTGCGCGGCAATGGGGATGAAGCGCGAATTGTCGTCCTCGCCGCCGTCGCGGATGACGAACATCACCTGCCCGGGGTTCCCGGCGAACTTCTGTTCGGCGAGCCGCACGATGCGTTCGGCCTCGGCCTCGTTGTCCACCGACGAGTCGAGCATCATCACGCCCGACAGCTGGAACGAATTGTCGAGGCGCGAGATGTTCCAGCGGTCGGTCTTCCAGGCGATCGCCGAGACGCTGAACCCCGCGATGTAGGGCGGCACGCCGTAGTGTTCGAACATCGGTTCGTAATCCTTGTAATGGACGATCGAGCGCAGCGTGCCGTCCTCCTGCGCTTCGAAGTCGGGGTAGAGCGGCAGCGAGCGCGCCTCGGCGGGCTTGAACGCCGCCCAGTCGTGGTGCAGCAGGATGTGCTTCGAGTCGCGGGCCACGCGGCAGCGCGAAGCGTCCTGGTGGTGGAACGCGAGGAACGAGTGTTCCGCGTCGGTCACTATTTCGAGGAAGGCGTTGCCGAACAGGGCCTTGTCGAAGGCCAGCTTGTTGAGCACCTGCCGCAGGCTCTCCCCGTCGCCGTTCACACGTCGGATGAAGGCTGCGAGCAGGGGTTCATGCCCCTCGTCGCAGGAAAACCCCTTGCCCGAGATGTAGTCGGCCTTGTCGTTGATGATGCGGCGGTGCGTGGTCGAGCGGCGCGACATAAGGGCCAGGGCTGTGGGGAAGAGGTTGTCGTCGCCCCAGCGCCAGAATTTGTCGCTTTCGACCCGTGCGGCGCCGAGCGTGAGGTAGGGGTCGTCGCGGCGGACGGCCTTCATCAGCGCCGTTTTCTTGAGTTTCTGTTTCGTGTTCATGGGTATTGGTTTGAAAAACAGAGGCTGCCGGACGGGTTGCCGGACAGCCTCTGTCGGTTATTGTTCCCGGATGGGCGGTGCCGGGGCCGTATCCTCGCCGGCCAGCGTCAGGACGAGGACGGGACGTGCGGCGAATTTCGTTTGGGATTCGTACCGGATCTCCGTGAGCCGCAGGGGTTGCTCGGCTCCGAATTTTTCCGACCTTCCCGCCAGCAGGAAGACGCCCGATGCGGTTTCGATGCGGGCGACCGTGCCTTCGGTCGCGAGCCGTGCGAGCTGTCGTTCGCCGAGGCGGTCCCGGATTTCTTCGGGATCGGCGACCAGCGTGAGCGTATGGCGGAAGCGCGGAGGTCCGTCCGGATTCAGGTTCTCTTCCCGGAACGACGAGGACTGTTCCAGGATCAGCCATTGATCGGCCGATGCCCCCGCTCGCAGCGTCAGCCCTGTGCAGCAGCCGTCGCCGTAGGTGGCCGATACGATGTCGGAGGCCGGGATCAGCCAGACGGCTTCGATGCCTCCCGCAGGCTTTAGGGGCCGGGCGTAGGGAGTGGTTCCGGACATGGTCAGATGCGCGATGCGAATGCGACCAGTCCTTCGTCGAGCACGTCGCAGCCGGCCATGAAGACGGCGCGCTGGCGGTTCTCCATTTCGTCGGGGTTGTACCACATGCGGATTTCGTTGCCGGGGAAGTCGGCCGTATTGACGGCCAGCACCAGGTTGCGGCGGTCGGTCAGGATGCAGAACGACTTGGGTACGGGCGACGAAGAACTCAGTTTGGCCAGGTAGGACGAGATGCGCAGATCCACGACGGGAATGCCGTGATACAGCAGGTTTTGACGGCCGTTGATATAGTCGGTGTAGGCACCGTCCGTGCTCATGCTGTCGAGGTGCTTCTCGTAGGCGCTGTAAACGTCCGACGAAACGAAGAAGGCCAGTTGCCCCTCGGCTTTAAGGTCTTTCAGGCGTTCGTCCGCATTTTTCCAGAGATCGTCGAACATGGCGACCGAGTTGGCCGGTGTGTTCATGGCGTCCGTTTCGTAATTGTAGGTATAGACCTTGTTGTTGTTCGAGTAGGTGGCGATGGTTTTGAGAAAGCCGTCGAAGGTGTTCGCGCCGCTTTCGGCCGACGTGTCGCCCACCCACATCGTCGAGCGGATGCTTTCGGCGATGGCCTGTTTGAAGAGCGTGGTTTCGGCCTCTTCGAGTTCGGTGCCCGTGAGATCCTCCATATTGACCTCGGGACGGTTGGTAATCAGCTCATAGACCAGCGAGAAGTAGTCTGCGGCCGAGTAGCCCAGTTCGGCTTTCACGCGGTTGAGAGGGATGGTTTTCTGGAGTTTTTTCGAGCCGGCGCCGCCGCTCCAGCCTGCTGCGGTGAATTTTTGCAGGATGTCGGTTTTGGGCTCCCACATCTGCACCGTCGTCGGTACGGGCATGTTGTAAAGGACGCGGACGCCCAGGTCGATGGCCGAAGGACCGCTCAGCATCGGGCGGAAAAAGATCGTTTCGAGGTTTTTGCCGGTGTAGGTTTTGGCATTTTCGAGTGCGCTCATAAGATAATTTGATTTTTGGTGATTGAATGGGTTGTTCGAACGAATGGAATCGGTTCGGGTGTAGCAGTTTTGCGGAGGGTGTCCGAAGGCGGGGCGCCGGATCCTCAGCGGGCGGGTTTTACCGGATCAGTTGCTTTGCATCTTCGGCATAGGCTCGCTGGTTGGCCGAGGGAGTCGTTTCTCCGATCGACGGATCTTCGCGGGGGAGCGTGCGGGTCGGAGCCGCGAATTGCTGGCCTTCGTGCAGGGCGAGTTCCGAAGTGCGGGGGCCGGACCCTTTTTCCGGGTCGCCGAAATGGAGGATGTTGCGGTCGGGGGGAAGGGCGTCTGCCGGACGGACGAGTCCCAGCTTGCCGAGCAGCTTGCGCCATTGTCCGGCCGGCGTCGCCTGTGCCGCAGGCGTTTTTTCCGTAGCGGCGGGTTCGATGATCCGATCGACGAGTCCGGCGGCGAGTGCCTCCTGCGGAGAGAGCCAGCGGCCGGAGCCGTTGTTTTCGGCCATCAGGAGGGTGAACTCCTCCGGAGTGCGGCCAGAACGGGCGGCATAGACCTCCGCCAGGCGTGCGTCGGTTTTGCGGAGCAGGTCGATGCGGGTCGCAAGCTCTTCGGCATTGCCTTCGGCGGTGCAGATCGAATTGTGGATCAGGTAGAGGGCGTGGGCCGATATTTCGCGGCATCCCTCCGATGCGGCCTGTGCGATGACTGTGGCCGCCGAAGCCGTATAGCCGTAGCAGCGGGTGACGATGTGTCCGTCGAGCGACGAGAGGGCCTCGTAGATCAGCAGGGCGTCGTTTACGTCGCCGCCCGTCGAGCGGATATTGACGACGATTTCCGGGGCGTCGATTTCGCGCAGCCGGTCGAGGCTGTCCCGGAATTTTTCGTAGGTGGCTACGCGCGACGAGGGTTGGTCGAACTGCCACTCCTCGGGGACGCCGATCACCCCTTCGATGTCCACGAAGCAGGTGTCGTTGCGGTTGGTGATTTGAATGTCGGATTGCATGGAAAGTTGTTTTTTGCCGGCTCGCTCGCCGGCGTTCGGAATGGGGTTGGCTGTGGGCGGGATCGTTGCGGTTTCGCGGCGTCCCCGCTCCGGCAGGAGGGTTGGGCGGATTTTCGAGGAGTGCATCCCGTGAGAGTGCGGGGAGTCGTACGGCTGCGGTCCGCGCGGATGAAGGACGGTCGAAGGGCTATCCGTTGGGCAGACGGGTGAAGGTGCAGCGGGTCGAGGCGGCCGAGGGGTCGTAACCCTCGATGCGGCGGAGCGTGCAGCGGATCTCTTCGCCGCCGATGCGGAACAGGAACGTCGAGGCGATGCAGGGGGCGAGGCGCTGTATCTGAAAGAGCCGTTCGATGTCGCACGGTTCGAGCCGCAGGTGGAGCGTGAGGTGCTGGCAGAGTTTCTCCTGTTCGGCCTGGGTGTCGTAGAAGCGGTGCAGTCCCTGTTGTCCGTCCCGGTCTTCGAAGCAGAGCGTGAACCCGTTGTCGGGATCGTTACGGTGGAATGCGGCCAGGGGGTAGCTGTCTCCGGTGGAAGGATAGCCCCAGCGCTCGCCGGCGGGCAGGGGCTGCATGCCGCAGTAGCGGACGATGCGGGGCGTGAAACTGTTCCGGTCGGTGGTGTCCGGGGCGTCGCGGTCGCCGACCCGCAGGACGAGGGCCGAAGGTGCATCCGCATAACATTCCGTTTCGCTGACCGTCGGCGAGAAGAAGGGGTTGGCGAGGTTTCTTTCCCGGTCGATCGCCGCCGCCGAGTCATTGACCAGACGCCACTGGCCGAAGGGCTCTTCCAGGGTCGCGTTCAGCCGGGTCACCGCACCGTCCGCCTCCCGGTACTTGTAGATGCGGACACGTTCCGCATCCTGTGCCGCATCGCCCAGCAGGATCGGCTGCGAGCGGTCGATCCGGGAGCTCCAGTCGAAGGTCTGGCCGAGGCGGTAGAAGTCGTCGGCCGGTTCGACGTAAACCGTGCGGGTTTCCTCGTCGGTGTAAAAGCGCAGATTGAACAGGTGCCGCAGGGCGTCGAGTACGACCCATTTGCGGACGCGGTGCCGGGCGACGTCCTCGAAAGAGATCGGGGTGTTCAGACCGGGTGCGCCGGTGAAGTCGGGGCGCAGGGTGCATTGGCGGCTCAGGGAGAATTTCATCCCCGGTTCCGCACCGTAGAAATAGATGGTCGAGAAGGTTTTGGGCGAGGTCGGCGTGACAGTTACCGGGTTGGTACGGACGGTCATTTCCACTTCGGTCTGTCCGGTTTCTCCGATGTAGCCGTCGTAGAGTGCCCAATCTCCGGTGTAGGTCGTGTAGGTCGTGCTTCCGGCGGCTTTGCAGAGCAGTACCGGGGCCGTGACGGTCGAGCCGGAAGGGGTCGTGACCAGAGCCGACCGCGAATCGAACTCTCCGATTGCGTGCCCGGCCGTGCCGTTGACGGTGCAGGTGAGGCGGTAGGAGTTTCCTTCGGTGTGGTTGAACACGATGGCACGGTACTGGAAGGCGGGTTTGGTCGAGTTTCTGCGGTCGGCGTAGCGGTTTGCGAGGGCGCCCTGTACCTCGGTGCCGTCGCCCAGGTAGAAGGAGTCGATTCCTTTGAGGCGGTTGCGGTCGAGGATGCGGTGGTCGGTGATGTAGCGGATGTGGTATTCGAAGGCTACCGTCACCGAGGTCATGGGCCTGAAGACGATCTCCCCGTCTTCGACGGTGAAGCAGTGGTTGTTCGAAAAGACATCGGTGAGGGTTTCTCCCAGATCGTTTTGGTCGTTCGGATTGACCGTTTCGACGAAATTGCCTACCGAGTTGATCGACTTGTAGGGGTTGGCGTACACACGGCCGTCGCTGTTCGCCGTCGTCGCCGCCGTCGTCGTACGCCGGGCCAGGAAATCCATGTGGTTCCGCAGGGCGTTCGTGTCGCGCGAGGAATAGGCGCCGCTCAGGTAGAGCGAGCGGAAAAATTCGCCGTTCAGAAAATCGCTTTCAAGGGTGTAGCCCGCTTCGGAAAAGAGTGTCTGCACGACGGTTGCAGCCGAAATGAACGGGTGGTAGTCGTCCACGGAGAGGAATCGTTCTACGGGAATCAGTTCGACCGACGACAGTTCGGGGGTGTATTCGTCGCGGCATACCGGGAAGAATTTGACCGGGGTGTTGTTGGTCCAGGTCTGGCGGATCATCGTGGGCGTGAGCCGTCCCGAGAAGGAGATGCCGAGGGTGTTGAACATCTCCGCAGCGGCTTGCCGGGCCCATTCGGAGGTGCCGCTGCGGATCTCTATCAGATACCCCTCCGGGTCGGAGTCGTACGCTGCCGAGAGCAGCCGGACGGAGCCTTGCAGCAGTTTGGCCTCTCCGTCGCTCAAAACGGCCGTGTGCTGCGCGGCATTGAAGCGCTGGCCCGTGTAAGGCTCGGCGGCGAATCCGAAAATGCGGTCGTTGGTCCGGGTTGCCGGCAGCCGCAGTCGGAGGGCGTGCCCTTTGTTTCCGCTTCGCACGTCGGCGAGATCCTGGGCATCGTAGTCGAGGGCGATGCGCTGCGACGGGTCGAGGTCGCAGGGAATTTGGTCGATAGTGAGTTTCATAGGCAGCGGGTTTCTTGTCGGGGACGCAGGCTGATTTCGATACAGCCCAGGGAGCCGTGCCGGCCGATCGTCTGCTCCCGGGTCAGGATGTCCACCTCTTCGTATTTGTCGCCGTCGATCTTCCAGACTTGGGGCGATGCGGCGATTTCGGCCAGCGCTTCGATAACGGCGGCGGGTTCGAAGGCCGAGGCGAGGGTCGTCGTCCGTTCGTCGCGGATACTGATATCTTCGTAGCCCGCGTCGTCGGTGAGTACCTGTTCCTTGCGGATTTTCTGGACGACGCTTTTCACCACCGGAAAAGTGTAGTGTTCGATCGAACCTGCACGGCTTCGCCAGGCGATACGGCATCCTTCGTCGCATTTCGGAACGACCGTGTAGCCGATTTCCGCTACGGTCTGCCCGGCGGTGGCGATCCGGACGGTGATCGTGCCGACCGAGGGCAGAAAACTTCGGGTGTTGAGCCGGAAGAGGGTCAGCTCCTCCCCTCCGATCGCATTGTACGTAAGAGCTTCTGCCGTAATGTCGCTCGTGACCGTTACGGTGTGCTGGCCCGGGATGCAGCAGGTGATTTCGTCGCTTTCGCCGTAGGCGATGATGCGGTGCGAAGGCATCGTCGTCAGAATCCGGGACGGTTTCACGGAGTCGTGTGCCGCGACGAAGGTCCGGACTTCGGAGTAGGTCGTTCCGACGGCCAGTTGCACCGAAGCGCTCCGGCTTTCCGAATTGCAGAATCCGGTCATGCCGGACGAGGGGACGAAGCGAATGTTTTTCCGGACCATCGGGGCGATGTTCAGGGTGCCGGTCGGGGTGTTGTAAAACCGTTTGGAGCCGATCCTGGAGCCGTCCCTGGTGCTGAGTATTTCCAGAAACAGTTCCGTTTCCGCCGCGTTGGAGAACGTGTAGGCGAGCGGGCCGAATACGGAGGAAAACATCTCCGGCAGAGAGGTGAATGTCATGTGAAAACGGGTTTGGAAGTGGATGATTGTGTGCGGTCCGAGATACCGTGCGGTCGCCGGTGTCGGGGCTGTGGGCGGAGTCGTGCCCTTCGTTTTTTTCGAAAGATGCGGAGGCGGCATCGGAAAGGCCGATGGCTGCTGTGCGGGGTGTCCGGGTGCCTAAAAACAGATGATGACGTCGGCTTTGGCCGTTTGGGAGATTTCTCCGTGCGGGGTGTAGGCTCCCGATCCGGGTTGGACGGTGAGGTTTTCGACGGCTATGACCTTCGGGTCGGTGCTTAACTGGGTGAAGAGATCGAAGAGTTGCAGTTCCGTTTGGCTCCATACCTCGTTGCGCCGTTCGGACGAGAGCTTTGCCCCGGGGTGCAGCAGCCGCAGTTCGACGCTGTAGGTCGCACGTCCGTGCAGACGGCCTTCGACCTCCTTGAGCCGGATGGGTGGAAGCCAGGCTGCGGGCAGCAGGACGATCTCGCGCGGGGTGCGGTCGTCGGTATCGGTGTGGATCGTGTAGCCATACACGCCTGCGAGCTCCCGGATCGCACGGGTGAGATAGGTGCGGTTCATGTTGAAAAAGTTTTGATAAAATGTTTACAGATATTGAAAAGTCTGGATAATTTCCTGACAACAGAATTGTTGCGATTGTTGAAAAGGTCGGAAATATCCTGAGGCCGTCTGTTGAAAAGCGGATTTGTCGGGACAAATATAAACAATCCGAATACCCCTTGTCAAGAGATTCGACCCGGAATAATTTCGATCTGCGGCAAATAAAGTCGGTGGATAATTTGTTCGGACTGGGGTTCAATCTGTTGCGGTGACGGTCGCAGCGGTCTAATTTGGCCTTGAAAATTGGATATTTGAAATATAATAGCTACTTTTGCTCCGTAATATCTTCGTGAAGCCGGAGTCTTCCGGCCGAAAAGTGGAAAATATCCGTATCTTCCACGGCGGCGAAGAGCGAAGTTCAACGAAAAATTCAACGATATGGATGATGGTGTCGGTTCCAAGCATAGCGGCAGTGTCGTATCTCAATACGATACCATTCATCTACGGTATCCGCCACGAAGGTAACTTTCGTGCCGATCTGTTGTTGTCCCCTCCTTCCGAGTGTACGAAAAACTACGTCGAAGGGCGTGCCGATCTGGCGCTGCTTCCGGCTGCCGCCGTTCCCTCGCTCAAATCGACGGATGTGATTACCGAATATTGCATCGGAGCCGTCGGCCCCGTGCGAACCGTCGTGCTGTTGAGCGACGGCCCGGTTTCCGAGGTTCGGCGCGTCTTTCTCGATCCCCACTCCCAGACCTCCGTGCAACTGGTCGGTTATCTGGCCGCCCATCGTTGGAAAATCGCTCCCGAATGGTACTCTCTGGATGACTACGAACAGCTTCGTCATGCGCAGGAGGGGGACGCTTTCCTGTTGATCGGGGACAAGGTGTTCGATCACGAGGAGAAGTTCCGCTATAAATACGATTTGGCTGCCGAATGGCAGGCCGCGACCAAACTGCCCTTCGCCTTTGCTGTCTGGGTGGCTCGCAAGGGAACGCCCTACGAAGTCATCGAATCGTTGCAGCATGCCCTCACGTTCGGTTTGGAACATACCTACGAAGCGATCCTCGAAGCGGGATTCGACAAAAAGCCGTACGATGCCTATGAATATTTGACGCGTAATATCGACTATATCTTCGATAATCAAAAGCGCCGGGCCCTTCAGAAGTTCTGGGATTCGGGACTCAAGGTGTCGCCCCGTGTAAATCCCGGCTGAAGGGAGTAGGCAGGGCTCATGCCGCCGGGCGGCCCCCTGTCTTGACCAGTTCACGCAGAAAGCAACCCGGGGAACCGGATTAATACAGGGTGCTTTATGATTACGATTTACCTCAAGCAATACAACAAGATCATCCGAAACGCCGATACCGGGCTCTTCGAGGAGTTGGGTTACGACGATATCTTGTGGATCGATATGCTGCAACCCACGATCAAGGAGCAGAAAGCGGTCGAGAATTTCATGGAGATCAACCTCCAGACCAAGCAGCAGGTCGAAGAGATCGAATCGACCTCGAAATATTCCGAAACCGAGAATGCGATCATTTCGAACGCCAACTTTTTCGTGCCGACGGGCGAGAGTTTCGTCATCGAACCCGTGTCGTTCATCATTTCGAACGAAGGTGTGCTGGTTTCGGTGCGCCAGGCCGAGTCGCGGACGTTTCAGGAGACGGAGAAGCGGCTCCAGATCAACTACCGCAACTATCCAACGGGCTATCATATTTTTATCACGTTGCTCGAAGTGCGGATCGACTACGATGCCGACATGGTCGAGCTGATCGCCCGTCAGGTGTCGTCGTTGAGCCGCAATATCAATGGCGAGGATTCGATCGACAAGGAGGTGCTGCGTCGCATCAATACCTTGCAGGAGAGTACGATGTTGCTGCGGGAGAACATCTTCGACCGCCAGCGCGTGCTGTCGGGCATTCTGCGCAGCGAACGGTTCCCGAACGATATCTACCCGCGTTTGCAGTTGATGATCAAGGACGTGAATTCGCTCATCAACCATGCCGATTTCAGTTTTCAGCGTCTGGACTATATCCAGGATGCGGCACTGGGTCTTATCAATATCGAGCAGAACGAGATCGTAAAGATCTTCTCGGTGGCTGCTGTGGTTTTCATGCCCGCGACGTTGATCGCAAGTATTTATGGCATGAACTTTTCGATCATGCCCGAGCTGCACTGGAAATACGGCTACCTGTTTGCCATCGGCTTGATGTTGCTCTGTTCGGGGCTTACGATCTGGTTCTTCCGATTCAAGAAGTGGTTATAAAGACAGTCCGCTTCGACTTCGGCTTCATTTTCGTCGGTCGGGGTGTTTTTTACCTTTTCAGAAAGTCGTTCCCGAAACCGGGGAGAAATAAAGTACGGATATGACAAGACAAATAGCCGATCCACTGCGGATCGGCTATTTTACAATTACCCGAATTTGTGCTGCCGGCTATTGCAACGCAGGATCGACCTCCGGCGTGCAGGTTATCGAGGCGGTCTTGACCGTGCCATCCGAAGTGGTGAACTCCACCGTAAAAGTATGCACTTCGCCCGGATTGTCGGGAACCGACGTAAAATAAAGTATAAACGAGTAAATCGACAAGGAGGAAAGAGTGTATTCGACCACCCGCAGATCGTCGGGTTGCAAAGCCGACAACGGTTTGTTGTATAGAAATAGAATTTCTTTCCCAAGATCGGAATAAGAATGATAATCGTTCTCTATGTATTCGGCATAGCTTACATACCGAACTCCCATTTTATCGTTCAACGGCGATCCTGCCGGGTATTTGGCGCTCCAATCTTTGTCGCTGGTAACTTTTATGCCGGTGAAATTGTCTGCGAATGCGGTCAAATCCGACCATGGAAGCGACTTCAGATTGTTGTATTCCGTATCGTGATTGCGCTCTGCGATTCGAAGAAAATCGTCGGTATGCTGCGCCCCCTCCTGTTCCGGTGTCTGATAGTACACCGGATCCTCCAGAAGTACCTGAAATCCGGACATGGAATAGAGCGTCGATGGTTTTTCAGCCAGCATGCCGTATAAAACATAGCTCCCGTCCACATAATTTTGAACGAGATATTTCGAATAGCCGGATCCATTTCCAATCCACTCCTCCGGTTCGTTGCAACCAACCAGACTACTCAAAAAAATATAAATCAATAACTTTTTCATTTGCTCAAATTATAAGTGACGGCCGAAAAATCATGATCGTAATCTCTGTCTTCTATTGACTGCGGGCTGACAGGTCCCCTGTCTGTATAGAACGCATTGAATGTATAGTATCCGTCTTTTTGTCCTCCCCAGCCGAAATTGGCATGCACAAATTCTTTCGACTCTGTGTGGTATTGAGTAGGCAAAAAAGCATATCTGGTTATCACGCGTCTTTCACGGAGCAACCAACCGTCCAATACCCATGCGTGACTATTAGTACTGCTCTTCCCGGAATAATAAAATGGAAGTTTTTTCACGAAAATCATATCCCGAACTTTGTCGGTAGTTATAGGCGATAAAGCTATATTTGAATAGCCTAATCCTATGTCACCCAAATATTGGAGTAACTTCACTACGTTTTTCGTTGGGGCGGGAGAACCTCCGTCGTCACTGTGGTATTTCACACCAACTGCCTCTCCCATTTTATTGATGAAATAGGCTACAGCCCATGTTTGGGCATTCATGGATTCCCCACTTACAACAGGTTTCACTAACTGGGGATGTGTTACCGCTTCTTCGATATTAAGCCACATGGCTTCATTCAAAAGCTGATCTCCTATTT
>OGIK01000778.1_pt1 | contig 36116 bp, 37 predicted proteins | sample 1571781 | NCBI WGS metagenome assembly OGIK01 (sample SAMEA2581956, study PRJEB24529) | metagenome | biome: Human gut stool | place: China | collected 2011
CGCCGTGAACCTCGATGACGCTGAATTTGCGAAAGAGGAATTCCGTGAGAAGTGGAATAAGAAGTACCCGAATATTCTGAAATCCTGGGATAAAAACTGGGCTGAATTAACGGTATTTTTTGAATATCCCCAGGAAATTCGTAAGATAATATATACGACGAATGCCGTCGAGGGCTACCATAGAATGGTCAGAAAATTCACTAAATCCAAGTCGATTTTTCCGACCGATGACGCTATTCGCAAGGTCGTTTATATGAGCGTTTCCGAGATTTCAAAGAAGTGGACCATGCCGGTTCGCGACTGGGGGCTGGCTTATGCTCAGTTCATGATTTATTTTGAGGACAGATTCGCAGCTTAACAGACTTCGAGGGTTCCACCCTCGAGCTCCCGGAGTTTATCCGCTGGAAGATACCGGTGAAGTATGAAAAGCAGCGAATTAGCTCCGCTGCTCTTCACCGTATATCTTGCAGCCGCGTCGGGTCGCTCTCCAGCGTTGCCCTGTTTCGCTGCATTTTTAGCTTTGGTACGTTTTTCGGGTTTATTCGCGTTTACACAGTTGTTTTTTCAGACCCAAATAAAAGAATACTATGCGAGAAAAATAGATATTCTTCCTGATATTCGTTGTTTCGCAATACTACAGCGTGATGCCTGGTCATTTCCTGTATCATAATATCACTGACACCCGGAAACAGTCTTTTGATCTGCTTTACAGTCACATACCATGGAAATTGTAGCATATAAGAGATAAAGCAGAGCAGTTTAAGCATTTCCTCCGGCAATGTATAATCACTGTACAGTAATTGAAGATGCTGATTAATGGTCAGTAATTCTTTCCTGACTTCATTCTTCCTTATACTGCGCTGTTTAAATTCTATACTTTGTTTCGCATATAGCTCATTGAGATACTGAATTCCCTGCTGCGTAAAAATCGAATCAAGGTGATGATCAGATTTGACAATTGCCCTGGTCAGCAGAACGATGTGCATTGTATTGTAATTGGCCAGTCCCATGATATTGTTCAGATTATTTGAATCCAGAAGCTCTGCCTGTTTCTTTTCATCGGCAGTCTGGCTTTTTACAAGATCCCTGATATCATTAATATCCATTGGACCGATCTCAATAGCATAATCCACTTTATAGCGGCTTTCTATAATGACATCGAAGTTCCCTTCTTTCAGAAGTTCCATGTAGTTCGAGTCAAATGTGCTTTTATCAGCGTTTTCGATAATGACAAGAGTGCTTTTAGCCGTATTCTTCTTAACAGAAAAAGCTCTTATAGTATCAAAAGTTCTGAAAGAAACGTCTTTGTACTCTATAATGTCATTTATTGATTTCTCAATACTGGTATTGTACCTGACAAATACGATTTTATTGTACAGCTCCCTGTGGTCTAAGGCAAATTTATATATCACCTCAGTCTTGCCGATTCCCGGTTCTCCGGATATAACTGCGACCCTGTCATTGTTAAGTTTGTCATTTATCAAGGACAATTCAGCGTTACGTCCTATGAAGCCGGTTATGTTATCTTCCCTCAGGCTGGCTTTCCTTATCAGCGATACCTTTTCATCGCCCAGGAGGTGAAACATCAGGGAATTTGACAGCATTTCGCAGATGCATTCGATATAACCGTTTCTGTCAAAATCATATATACGTGAAAAGATAGCCTCCAGGGTGTTCTTGTATCCTTTCGAGTATATAGCGTTCATATCCTCGTATATCGTTTTGCCAACGTCATATTTTACAGTTGAAGCCTTTTCGGATATCTGCGTCTCAAGAAAATTCTTTACTCCATCCAGATAATCCTTACGGGTCTCAGGATTCTTCAGTCTGGAATAAAAAGTGGATTCGCCAAAGCTTTTCCTGACTTTTGAGCTGAGCATCTGTGGAGCAGCGGATTCAGAAGCTGTTTTTCCATCGGCAGTAAGGAACACCCTGGAAAATTCATTGCAGGAGAATGATCTTTCATCTGGGACAGAAGTCTGCTTATTACCTGGAGCATTATCATCATCGTCCCCGATGGGTTCATCATCTTTATAATGCAGTCTGCCATATATCGTTCTGACCAGCTCCTCAAAAAGAACCGGCTCCTTTTCTTTTACAGATTTACCCTCTTCAGACTTTTTATTGCACTCGTTTACCACCTTAGCCATAGAAAAAACCTCCCCAAAAAATTTTTTTAATAATTTTTTCACCTCGATTATACCACAAAAATGCCTATAAATCAACCAACCGTCTTACGTGTGCCTATTTTTTAAAACAGGTAAGAGTTCCTGCAGCGGTTTTCAAAACCTGCTACACTGTAAGTACACCGGACGACCGGTGAATAAAAATCAAGGAGGTGCTACTATGGCATCAAATCACCAAACTCCTTTTGAGAATTTATACAAACCACCGGATGGAAAAATTGATGTTCCGGAGTTCGTAAATTATCTGAAGGAGAATACCCCATACCTTGTTTCAAATGGCAATTTGTATTTATGGAATCAGGGTCATCGTTGTTTCTTACTGATGAGGAGAATGGATATCCCACCATGGATAATATCGAAGATCGACAAGTCAGTGAGCGTGCCGTCTTCTGCCATAAACGAAGTAACCAAACATCTGATATGGGCTCCTGAAAGACAAAAGGACCTTGAAACCCTGCGTCAGCATTCACAGTTCTATATAAACGCGAACAACGGGGTCATTGACATCAGGGACGGGAAGTTCTGCACCAATGAGGAGGCTGAAAAGCTGGCGCTGAACAGCGGTTTCACGTATCAGCTGGATTTCAGCTATAACAGCGAAGCAAAGATGGAGCAGGCGCAGGCGTTCCAGAAGTTCGTTGAAACTTCGCTCGACTCCGGTTCCGATCCGGACAAGCTGAATCTTTTACTGGAGATTATCGGAATATGTATTTCGTCCGTTATGATCGCGAGGAAGTTCTACTTTTTCGTAGGAGCCACCAAGAGCGGCAAGTCCGTTATAGCCGACCTGATACAGTCTGTGGTATTTCCGGAGACAAGCGTTACGGCATTCGGACTGAACCAGCTCGGAGCCAGATTCAACACGCAGCACCTTGAATATTCCAGAATAAATATCTGCCGTGAGCTTACGGCAGGAAAACTGACCGGAACGGATATCCTGAAAATGCTGGTGTCCGATGAACCGCTGTTCGTTGAGGGCAAGGGAAAAGAGAGGTATGTCGCGCATATCCACACCAAGCTGCTGACCTGCGCCAATCAGATGCCGCTCTTCGGCGAGATGGACGCAGCAGGAAACCAGTCCATGACAGACCGCATGGTCGTTCTGAGGTTCAACCACACGATAAGCGAGAATGAAATGGACAGGCACCTTCCGGAAAAGCTCCACAAGGAACGCGATATCATCTTCTCGCTTGCCGTGAAGGCTCTCATGGAGCTTCACGGGAGGGATTATATCTTCACAGCACCGTCAGACACCCGGGAGCTCATGCAATCGTATCTGCATGAGAGCCGTTCGCTTGCGCTGTTTATTGAGGAGCGGTGCCAGATGAGCGGGGAGGTACATATCTCCGTATTCATCGAAGTTTATAAAAAATTCTGTACGGAAAACGCGCTAGTTTCGTACAAGAATAACGAGGTGAGCGCGTATATTGCAAACTGTTTCCCTGCGGTACGCAAGGAGAAGTTCCGCATTGACGGCAAATATCTATGGGGCTGGAGAGGAATAAGCCTCTCAGCAGATACAATTAATAACAAGGAGGAAAAAAAATGAGTGAAATACCAGACAGCAAGATTACGAAAGGTAATATATTACCTGACAATAACGCTAAGACTTCTGCGCTTTCGGTCAAGGTTACGCAATTACAGGATGAGTTCATAAAAGAGCAGGCTGCCAAGAGAAATATGAATTGTTCCGAGTATATTCGTGTTCTGCTATTTGACCCAAAACGTCAGGATATCGTCATTGAGAGAGGAAGTGATATTTTCGTTAAGCTTGCTGAAATATATGATCTGCTGGTGGACATAAAGCAGAAATTCAGCGTAAAGGATCAGGATTTTGGCCAACTTAACGGTATACTGTGTGAGATACGCAGTAAACTTGATTCCATAAGCCAGACATTTGAGAAAATGAACGGGGATATATCGTTCATTTTCAACTCCATCGAAGCTGTCAAAAATGGATCTGATTCCGAAGATGAAGAAGATGACACCGTATACGTTGAAGACGACATCAGTGACGGCGACATTCAGGAAGGCGATAACGACTGATGGCAGTATGTATATTTATTAACAACACGGATAAATCACTGGACAGTCTTGATAAGGCTGATAAGTACATCAGCCACCCGTCCAAAATTGCCCCAAGGGGTATAGTGGGTTCTGGCTGTCCACCGGACCAGTGGGCAAGTTCTAACAGGGCCCTGAAGCGGTTCTGGCATGCTGCGAAGAAAAAGCAGCTCCGGCATATCGTCATCGGGTTTGCCCCGAATGACAACGTAGACAATGATAAAGCGGCTCGTATCGCCCTCATGATCGCACGGCTTTTTAAAGGGTATTATGTCAAGTGTGCAGTACACAACAACACTCTGCACCTGCACATTCATATTATTGTCGGGAATACCTCGTATATCACAGGTAAACAGCTGGATATGTCAAAGACAGACCTGTGCAGATTCAAGGCAGAATGCACGAAGATACTCAGGGCAAACGGGCTTTATGGCATTCGTATGAGGCACGGCAGGATCGACAGTTTTCCTGATGACGTAACGGATTCCGAAATGATGGAGATACCGGACGAATGGTATGTCGAAAACCCCGGTGATGCGATTTGTAAGTCTGTGGAATCTCCGTATACCGCTGACAACAGTGTGAGAGGCTATACCGGTTATCCGCAGTACAGAACGTATAACAACTTCTATATCACCAACAACTACTTCGAACAGCCGGGTGATTACAATATCACGCACAGCCGCAGCAGGCAGACGCAGCGTAAACCGGCATCCATTGCTCCGGGGCATGAACCGAATCCGGAATACTGGAAGAATGCGCCCCCTACAACTGAAAGTCCGCTGTTGCCGGAAGCACAGACCACGGCTCCCGACGACCGCTTTGAATCCGTTATTGATATCGATTCGGGAGGATTTTTCGATAAACCTGTACAGGCTCCGCCTCCACCACAGCCCGTATTGACCGAGGTCAGGGACGGCGTCAGTGTGTTATTGTGTCAATACTTTCAGGACAGGGATCAGGCGATGGCGTGGATAATGAGCCAGCCAGTTATCAACGAACGTATCAGATTTTATATTGACGGGATCCTTGTTCCGTTCACGAATGGAGATCGGATCTTTCCGTTCATACCAATATGATTTTTATGGACCGTCCGGATCTTACGGACCAGGGGAGGTACGCCTGTGAATACAAGAGCACCACCGGAAAAGCTCCGGTACACAGTGATATATTATACCTGTGAAGCAGTAAAATCTGCAGATCAATTACAGGAGGTCATCAACATGGCAGACAATGAGAAATTTACCATCGACCGCTCCGACCTGACGAGCGGCAACTACGACACAGCAGAACAGACCACGGTCACGACTGAGGGCGAGGCTCCGGTCTCGCCGCCGGAAACGGTCATAGCGATAATCCTCGCAGGACTTATCCGCAGCGGCGCGGTTTCGTGAGCGGCTGCCTTTCCCGGAAAGGAGGTGAAACACCGTGAGAAAGGCTGCTTTATATGCGAGATTTTCCCAGAGAAACGCTGAATATAACAAAATCGCCCTGTTCAAACGAGGGAACTCACAGGTCTGATTTTGTTACGCTTCGCTATATTCAGCGTTTCCCTGGCAACAACCAGCGTGACGAAAGCATTGACGCGCAGGAACGCGCCATTCGTAAGTACGCCGAGGAGAACGACATCGAGATCGTCGAGGAGTACATCGACCGTTCCAGGACCGGCACGAACACCGACCGCGAGGAATTCCAGCGAATGCTGAACGATTCGCGATACGGGCTGTTTGACCTGGTGATAGTCCACAAGCTGGACAGATTCGCCCGGAACCGCTATGACAGCGCCGTCAGCCGGAAGATACTCAGGGACAACGGCGTGGAGCTGTATTCTGTCATCGAGAAATTCGATAATACGCCTGAGAGCATAATCCTCGAGGGTCTGATGGAAACGCTGAACGAGTACTACTCCGCGAATCTGTCCCGCGAGGTCATGAAAGGCATGAGGGAAAACGCCCTGCAATGCAGGTATACCGGAGGTTACGTCCCGCTGGGGTACAGGGTGGACGATACAGGGCACTTCCGGATAAACGAGGAGGAAGCTGAGGTAGTGCGCCGTATCTTTTCCGGGACGATACAGGGCATGAGTTACCGGGAGCTTCAGCAGGAGTTCAACGAGAAAGGCATACGCACGCGGACGGGAAAGCTGTTCGGCAAGAACTCGCTGTATTCCATTCTCACCAACGAGAAGTACATAGGCGTTTACGTCTATAATCGGGCGGTATCCAAGGACAGCCGCGGTAAACGAAACAACCACCGCAGCAAAGCCGGACGACCAGATAATACGCATTGATAATGGTATTCCCGCGATAGTGACCCGGGAGGAATTCCAGGCGGTGCAGGAGCTGCTGAAAAAGCGCCGCAGATCCCGACGTGGGCGAACGGATACCGAGAACGTATACCTGCTCACCGGCAAGGTTTACTGCGGTATCTGCGGCGGTAAGTACTGCGGGAACAGTCAGTACAGCGGTCGTAAGAAAACGCTGCACTACTGCTACCGCTGCAACGTCCGTTCGCGCAGGGGCGGTATCGGCTGCTCCAACCGCGAGATAAGCCGGAACTGCCTTGAGAAGTACGTCCTGCGGTTACTGGCGGATATCCTGTTCGACAAGGACAGGCTCCCGGCGGTAATTGAGGAGTACAACCGCGCCGTTATCCAGGCAGAAAGCTCCGTGGAGAGCGACAGAAAGCGGCTGAAAAAGTCGATAAAGTCCCTGGAGAACGAGGTCGGGAACATCATCAACGTTATCGCAAGGACAGGGTCAGAGAGCCTTACGGCGGCTCTGGACGGAAAGGAGAAGGAGCTTGTGGAGCTGCGGGCGCAGCTTTCCGATCTTGAGCGCAGAAGCGCCAGGGTCGATATCGACGAGGAGCAGATAAAACGAGCCTTCGACTACGGCAGGGAGCTGCTGCTCTCCGGAAAGATACCGCGGCTGCGGCAGCTCATCGAGCTTTACGTTGAGCGTGTGGAGATACTACCGGACAGCGTGAGCGTTACGCAGGGGAAACGCTGAATATAGCGAAGCGTAACAAAATCAAACCCGTGAGTACGCTCGTTTGAACGGGTCGATTTTGTTTTATTCAGCGTTTCTCCGGACATCCTGCGCGGATTGCAGGCAAACGAGAGCGGCGCGGCTCTGGACAGGCTCAACCGAACTTATCCGGAGGCGCTCAAAATAACCCGGAAAGCGGACAGGGAGGAGGTCGTTTCCGCTTCCGGAGAATAACGACGAAACCCGGGGATTTCTCTCCGGGTTCAGCTTGTCGAAAAAGTCCAGCGAAAGCTGGGCTTTTTTTCGTAAATATGGTATAATAAAAAAGGGTGATAAAAATGTTGAGCAGAGAACAAAAAGAAAGAAGCCAGAGTGAAATAATCTGCATAGACGACCTTGTGCTGGAAACCCATCTGCTGCGAAAGATAGACGAAACCGTGGACTTCAAGAAGATATACGACATAGTAGGAAAGCTGTACAGCGCGGACAAAGGCAGACCGAGCACCGATCCGGTAGTGCTTTTTAAGGCGGCAATGATACAGCACATTTATGGGATTCCATCATTGCGCAGAACCGCAGAAGAAATCAGTCTGAACATAGCATACCGTTGGTTTCTTGGGTATTCGCTGACTGAGAAAACTCCGCATTTCTCAACATTCAGCTATAACTTCAGCCACAGGTTTACGGAAGATGTGGTGCAGCAAATTTTCGACTGGATACTCAACGAGATAAACGACGCAGGGTATCTTTCACCCGATGCAGTATTCATTGACGGGACGCACATCAAGGCTAACGCAAACATGAAAAAAGCCATTCGCTGAGCCGTTCCCGAGGCTTCCAGAATCTATAGCAAACAGCTTCTGAAGGAAATAAACGAGGACCGTGAAGACCACGGCAAAAAGCCGTTTGACGGTGGAAACCCACCCAAAGAGAAAGTAATAACCGAGTCCAGAACCGACCCTGAATGCGGAGTTTTTCACAAAGGCGAGCATAAGAAATGCTTTGCTTACGCCGCTCAAACTGCCTGCGACAAGAATGGATATATTCTCGATGTGACAGTCAATGCAGGCAATGTTCACGACAGCGTTGCTTTCGATGGGCTGTACGAAAGGCTGAAAAAGCGCTTCGCAATGCGGTTTGTCGTAGCTGACGCAGGCTACAAGACTCCTTGGATATGCAAACGTGTCATAGACGACGGACTGATTCCTGTTCTGCCTTACAAGCGCCCAATGGGCAAAGATGGATTTTTCAGACCTTATGAGTACATTTATGATGAGTATTTTGATTGCGTTCTCTGCCCCGAAAACCATGTTTTAAGCTACTCCACAACCAATCGCGACGGCTGCCGCGAGTTCAAAAGCAAGCCCTACATATGCGAAAACTGCCCTTCCCGCAGCAAATGCACAACTAATTCCCAATGCACTAAAACTGTTCTCAAGCACCTCTGGAGCGACTACCTTGAGTTAGCCGAGGACTACCGACATACTCCGGAGCTCCGCAAGCTTTACGACCGCCGCAAGGAAACGATTGAGCGTGTTTTTGCCGATGCAAAAGAAAAACACTCTATGAGATTTACATATTTTCGCGGCTAGACTCGCGTCATTAACTGGGTCAGGCTTAAATTTGCTGCCATGAATCTTAAAAAGTATGTGCTGCATAGGTGGATATACTGTTTTTTCTCGCATTTCTTGTCAAGTTTTTCGTTTTTCAGATTACTTGCTGCTTTATATTCAAAAAGCCATCTTTCGCTTTTCAACGAAAGATGGCTTTTTCGACAAGCTGACCCGGGGATTTCTCTCCGGGTTTATTTTTTGCTGAAAATAGGTAAAATAGGTGTTGAAGACTTCTGTTCATATCATCCAGACAGGCACGATAAGGTTATCTGAATTGACCGCGGAAAGCTCCGGGCGCATACAGATTATAGCGCCCCTGCCCCTGGGAACGGAACCCTTGTCCAGCACGGAAAAAGCACTCACTATCTCGCTGGCAGGATTGACGGAACGCTTTATTTCAAGCGGGTGAAGCTCCCCGTCGCTTTCGATCACCATGTCTATTTCGTTGGATTCCTTGTCACGGTAGTACCACATCAGGCAGTCCCTGGCGTCGTTAAAATAGGACTTGCGTATCTCAGATACAACATAGTTCTCCAGAATTGCGCCGTTTATTGCGCCGTTCGCGAGTATCTCAGGGGAGCTGTATCTCGTCAGATACGCGACAAGACCTGTGTCAAAGAAGTACATCTTGGGAGTCTTTATGGTGCGTTTCAACAGGTTGTTTGAGTACGGGCGCAGGTAGAATATCACGTCAGAGCGTTCCAGCACGGAAAGCCAGCGTTTTGCCGTTTCATCCGACACTCCCACATCCATTGCGATATCGTGGACGTTCAGGAGCTGCCCCGTGCGGCATGCCGCAGCACGGACAAAATCCGCGAACATCATCTTGTCCACGCGCTCGATAAGTTCGCTGACGTCGCGCTCGATATAGGTCTGGAGGTAGCTGCTGTAGAACACGTCGCGGTCGGTGAACCTGCCGCTGGCAAGCCCGGGCATGGAGCCTTTCCAGATTCGTTCGTAAAGCTCTTTCATGTCTGCGGGAGCGTTCGTCTTTCTGCGCTCCTTGAGCTGTGCGAGGTCAACGGCGAACGGAGCGGTATTTCCGGTCCCGTATATTTCGTGCTGCGAAAGCGATGTCATGTGAAGTATGGCGACCCTGCCAGCGAGGGATTCCTGCGCAAGCTCCATCAGTCTGAACGTCTGCGAGCCGGTCAGCCAGAAAGCACCGGGCTCTGCACCGTTATCTATGGCGATTTTGATATAGGAGAACAGCTCCGGCGCATACTGCACCTCGTCAATGAATATCGGCAGACTGTGCGTCTGCATGAACATCGCCGGGTCAGTCCTGGCAAGTCTGCGCTCCTGGAGGTCGTCAAGGGTGACATACTCACGGTCGTCAGTCATAAGCTGCTTCAGTACCGTGGTCTTGCCGACCTGTCTGGGCCCTGTTATCAGTATGCAGGAATATTCCCCGGTCAGGGAAAGTATCCTGCTCTCGATATCACGCTTGATGTAATTCATGCTTTTCTCCTTTCGGCTGATATTCGATTCAATCTTATTTTAGCCGGAACGGCTGTAAAAAAACAGAGAGCCGGAACTCTCTGTTCTTATTTTGCACACTTAACTGCTTACGTGTGCATCGTTGGTGGAGCCGAGGGGAACTCTTCAATACCCATAAACCTCCGCCTTGATATTTTGGCTTTGTAAAGCCATTTGTTCCGTATATTTTTCCCAAAACCTAAAAGTCTGTTTATGGGAAGATTTATCATAGATATATTATACAGCACAATGTCTGTTTTGTCAAGCAAGGTTGAGTATAATACATGAATTTCTACAATTGGTGGTAAATATTGCTCTAACCAGGAAATCAAGCTATGATTCAATAGTCACCTAAAAGCAAGAAATCTGCCAGATGAATGATTTTTACGCCGTTAATATTTCCTCCGGCGAGGTCGTCAAGCGTTACTACATATTTGGGATAGTGATCCTTTATTTCAAGAAGGTTTGCTATCTCACGGTCGGACTGCTCAGGAAGATTCCTGCATACCTGGACGTACACCTTTTCGTCACGGCGGATGGCAACAAAATCAATTTCCTTCGTCTCGTTCTTGCCGACATAGACATCGTAGCCTTTCCTGCGCAGCTCAAAGAATACGATATTTTCGAGCATTGCGGCTACTGATCTCGGGTCGAAGCCCATTATGCAGTATTTCAGTGAGGAATCCGCAAGGTAAAATTTCTCCTGTGTTTTCAGCAAGGATTTCCCCTGCATATCGTAACGGGAACAGCGGTATATTATGAACGCCTTTTCCAGCCACTCCAGGTAGTTGTACACGGTTTCCACCGACAGGGAGCGCCCCTCGCTCTTCAGGAACTTCACTATTGCGTTAGCCGAAAAGGTCTTTCCGACGTTTTCAACTATGAATCTGGCAACACGGTTGAACAACTCCTGATTGGTTATGTTATGCCGCCGGGCAATATCATTCGTTACAACGGAGGTATATATTCCTTCCACTATCTGATAGGAAGAATGGTCGTCGAAATTCCCGAGTGCTACTATCGGAAATCCACCTTTTCTGATGTATTCGTTCAGGAGTTCATTTTTCGTTAATTCGCTGTCCTTATGGAACTCCATATACTCAGCGAAAGACAGCGTATAAACCGGGATTGAGATGTACCGCCCGGTCAGGTAAGTGGAGATCTCGCCGGACATTAGTTTCGAGTTGGAGCCGGTCACATAGATGTCCACGTTCATGTCCTCCAGCAGGGTGTTGACTGCCTTTTCCCAGCCGGTGACTTCCTGCACTTCGTCAAGAAGAAGATAGTACTTCCCTTGACCACTCATCTGTGACTTTATTTCATCGAACATGTCCTGCGCAGTCATGGAGCGGTTGAGAGTTTCAGCGGTGTAGCGTACGGAAATTATGTTGCTTTCAGAAACTCCGCTTTCCATCAGATCGTTCTTCAGCATTTCAAGGATCGTGGATTTACCGCAGCGTCTTATTCCTGCAAGTATTTTGACCAGCGGTATGTCGCGGTATTTTCTGAGGGTTTTAAGATATATGGGTCGGATTATCATGTTATCGCCTCCTATACTTATTATATCCAAAAAGGTCTGAAAAATCAAGAGTTTTTTCTTTAAATTAGCAAGAACTATTCAAAAAGTGATAATTATATAGGCGCTGACAGAAAATGCAATTGACAGAGATGCCAATGTTTTATGCCTTTTAACTCTAAATTGCCAATATTCCGTTGGCAGCTTCCAAAGATGTTTTGTGGTTTACACAGATTTTTGGGGAGAGCCATTCTGGCTGACAGACCTCAACTGGCAGCTTGATTCAGTGCGCCCTGGCGAGCCTGATAGGTAATTCACACGAATTTCACAGCATGTCACCCTTTTTATGGCAATGGGCATTAATTGCGCGGTGTTGCCTTAATTCTTTTTCGAGTTCTTTTCTGGTGTTTATCTTACTAATCAGTTCTTCGGCTTCGTCCTGCGGAACATAGATTTCCTTCCTTTTGCCGTCAATGCTGACGCGGTGATAATAATAGACTTTTCCCTTGATTTTTTTGTGGATACAGTTCCGGACTGAAGAGAATCTATCTGTCTTTTCAGTTCGTCTATACGTTCCTGAATTTCGTTTTGAACCACTGCTATTCACCTTCCGGTATCATTATACCCTGTTATACCCATTTCGCCAAGCGTAGGTGGGTATAACGCAATAATCTTTCGGCTGAAATTCGATGTAGTCTTATTCTAGCCGAAAATCAAAACCACAAGGAATAGTCACCGAATTATGTTTTGCTGGGTTTCATAGCATTCAAAAAATCCGCAAGAGCCATTTGTTCCTTGTCATTTAACCGCGTCAAAGCACTCATCAGATAAGGATTGATCTCGCTATCATCTTCACGGAAGAATTGCTCCAGGGTGACGCCGAGTGCGTCGCAGAAGTACGACAGCGTTTCAACAGTAGGATTACGCAGTCCAAGCTCTATTTCACGCAGGTGGCTCTGGGAAATTCCCGCCATATTCGCAAGCTTGTTCGTGGTAAGCCCCTTTTGTTCTCTCAGATATATTATTCTGGACGCAACATTCATGCCATTCACCTCTCCTTGTAGTATAATTATAAAGTATATAGTGATAATTTATTACTTTTATATAGTTGACAAGTTACATTTATTGTGATATAATTGTATCTGGATAAAGATAACAACCGTTTTAAAAATATCTGAGGTATATTATTTCAGGAGAAAGGACGAGTTATGTTACAATTCAATGCAAGATCCAATATGAAGGTGTGCGCGTTCTGCAAGCATTGGAATGATCCTACAAATTCCGCGATAACCCCCAAAGCGCCGCAAATCGGACTTTGGAATTACGATGGACAGGTACAGAATATCTGTCTGAAGCGCGGCACCAAGATAAAGGGGCAGACGCCTGGGTGCAGTAATTATATGTGCAAGCTTTGAGGGGGTAAATACAATGGGAACTAAGGAAATAGCAGTTGAAATTCTGAAAAATACTGCTTCCATGATGTCTGAAACCGTAACACAAAAGGCTGCGTCTTCTCTTTCTACGGTGTCTAAATCATCGGAACCTATTAAGCTTCCGTTACTAACTGATGATGAAAATGTTCTCAAATATGTAAATGAACTTCAGCTTGATAACCCTAAGAATATGGTTGAATTTCTTACAAAGGGTTGGTTTGCTCAGTTTGAGTGTATAATGGACGCAGTTAATGAGACAAAAGTAAGTGATCTAATCAACTCATGCTCATTAATTGAAGGAGCTCAAAGGCAGTATAAAAGAGCGGTAAAAAATGAATCTATCTTTAGCGATGAGCTGAAGGCTGCAATGGGCAAGCTTGATGAAGGTCTTCCTCAGTTGGAGGGAAAAGCTTTAGATTACATTGACCAAATCAGAGCCATAGACAACAGACCCAAACTATCCTTTTTCGTTCGCTCGAGGCAGGATATAAAAAAGGTAGATACATACAATCATTGTGCCAAGGCAGCAATAGAATGGATTATGAATGGATACAATCTGCTCTTTACAATCGAGTCTGCACTCAATTTGGATTCACAGGATACTGTTGATAATTTAGAAAACTTTGAATCCAAAGTCCTGGCTGGAGATAATTGCTCGTTGATGGACGCTTATGATGATAAAAGAGATCAGGAATTTTGGACTACACTGTCTGATAAGCTGGAAAGGATACTGGATAATTCGGAACTACTTACTGATTTCATGTCAAGCGAAGATAACGATGTAGAGCAACAGATAGACTATGACAATATAGATTTCAGCTAAATTTAACGGGAGGTAAATATAATGGCTAATCGAAGCAGAGAAGAAATGGAAAACGAGGGCAATGCAGGTCTTGGTATCCTGGGTGCATTGGCACTTGGCTTACTTGGAGCTGGTGTTGCGGCTTCAAGCAGCAAAAAGAATAAGGAAAAGCAGGAACAGGAGCGCGAGCAGGAACGGAACCGTCTTAATGGCGAGCTGCGTAAAGTCGATTCTCAGATAGACTACATTGATTCACAGCTTGCAGATCTCCGATCCGGATTCCTTGGGTCTTTTCTGAATTCGGATCAGATCGATTCACTTAAGGCAGAGAGAAGTCAGCTTGTTGCTAAGCACAATCAGCTGGTTGACGCAATAAATGGTCTTGAATGATATGGAAGAATTATTGATGATCCCGAAAACAGAGGGAACAGTTTCAACCTCGCGTACATTTCATGAGCAGCTTAATATAGAGGGCGGAACAACTGGATACGGCGTTCTTGCAGCGCTTCTCGACAGCAACATGTCCAATATTGACGCTATCGCTGAGAACCTTGGAAGATATATTGCTCAAAAACAGGTTAAAGAGAAATATGATGAGCAATTCTTTGACCCCAAGGTCGGCAGGTTCAAGAATTTCATGACTCGCAATATTTATCTCAGCCAGACGAAAAAACAGGAAATGACCCTGGAACGTGCCAGAACCGGCGTTGTTTCCGCTTTAGCAACGGAAGCTGCTATAAAGGTTTCTGCCCGTGCCGCTCAGGCGTGGATGCAGCATTGCGATAAGATGACTGTCATATCACAGCTGTATCAGCTGCTCAGCAGTTTTGCAAATGCGGATACAGAAAATTCTGATGTTGTCAACGCGAGGATAGAGCTTTCAAAAATCAGAAATTCTCTGCCTATTTCTATTACCGACAAAAAGAAACTGCTTGAAAAATACCGTTCGCCTGTTCCGCTTGAAGATATGACTTTATCTGCGTTGAACGGTGAAAACAGCAGCGCTATCCGGGAAAATGTAGCATATATGCTGTATTCGATATACTGTCAGAAATACAAGGACGATCCTCGAGGAATGGATACCCTTATGGTTTATTATAATTTCCTCGGATATCACGGAAATTATGCAAAGGAACTGATCCGTGAAAATGGTGAAACCTATTCCAACATCACTGATGACCAGGTCGCATTTCTAAAAATGGCTCGTGGAATGTTAAAGAACGTATTTGTGACTATTCCAGAGATCAATGTTGAACGTATTGTAACACAGGCTGATGAAATGGCGCAATACGATCCGTATTCGATCAGAAGAAAAAAGGTGCAGAAAGTTGGCGCAGCAGGAATAATGACGCTTGGAGGCATTTTCGCCAAACGTCCGGATATCGTTCTACAGGCAGGCTCAACTGCACTTTCGCAGGCTCAGCTTGAAGGTAATGACAATGCCATGGAATTTTTGGCTAATACGTTTAAGGATAAAGGAATTGACTTGGACTCTTTTATCACGATGAAAAACCAAAGCAAAAACATAACAGACTCAGCAAATGAAATGATTTAATACGATAATGTCCGCCCGAATCAAGGCGGACATTATATGTATATTATATTTTTAGACAGCAAGTATTATTAATCGAGGAGGCATGATATTATGTTCATTCTGACAGCCATATTAGGTCTTGTTGCTGGAGCAGTAATAGGCGCGCTTATAGGTGCAGTTGCCGGAATTATTATTGGTCTTTTAGGGCGGGTTTTCTTTCCAATTACAGTTGTCATGACAACGCTTGATAATATATCGGGTAACTTTTGGATATCACATCTGTGGTTAATAATCATTCTGGCTGGAGTGGGAGCGGCTATCGGAGGAATTTTCGGTATAATATGTGGTTTTTCCAGCGGTTCAAATTAAGATAGTCTTAATCAATAGCTAATGTATCTTCGAATATACTTCTCCACGTTTACTTTCAATATTCTCCACTGATTTCCCACTCTGAACGCCTCGATTTCACCGCTCTGCACTAACCGCAGAGCGGTGTTTTTTCCTATATGAAGAAGTTCCTGCAACTCTTTTAGTGTCAGTATATCCTTAGCATTATTAAGCATTATTACACGCTCCTTTTCGGTTTATTTAATCCCATGTTTGCCCGAAAATTCTCCAATCACAGAGATATATTATTCTGCTGAATGGAGGTGATCCGATGAAGGAATAAACGCACAGACGCTCGCTGCAATCATCGAAGCCGGAATAGTTGCAGTTTCCGGACTTATCGGGATAGTCAGTGAGCGGCGCAAGGACGAGAAGCGCAGTCAGCTTCAGCAGAAAATCGATGACGCAGAACGTGAAATGAAACGCCTTGACAGCACGGATTTCCGGCTGAAGAAGTAGTTTATTTCAGTTTATCCTGCACCGATTTTCTGTGTAAAAATGAATCCCCGCAGTTGTGATGTAAATTCACGACTGCGGGGATTTTGTTTTACCTTAAAATCGCATAACAGAGCCACTTAGGAGGTGTACAAATGTTTGAAAATCAGCGCTACTGCACAAAAGGAATAACAGAAAATGTTCCATTACTGACGCAGATAATCATCTGGGGGCTTATCGATTCAATGAAGATATCAGAAAAGGATTATTTGCAGGTGTTCAAACTCACGGCAGAAAACAAAATGCAGCGCATAGTTCATTCGCAGGAACAGCCGCCGTATGAAAAAATGCACGAATTCCGCACAGATTCGCCGGTCACTGCTAAGATTTATGTGATCGACGACGAAACCCACACAACAATGCTTTTGGCAGAAGAATATTAAGGAGAAATCATGGAAAAGAAAATTGAATTACAGCACCTTGTCTGCAATTGCTGCGGCGAGGATATCGGAAACGATGATTATTATGAGTTCAACGGAAGTATCCTGTGTAACCTGTGTTTTCACAGTGAAACGGTTGAATGCTCGCATTGCAGCGACAGAATCTGGGCTGACGATAATGCAGGCACTGATAGCATGCCGCTCTGCAATTCGTGTTACGATGATTACTACACGACCTGCGAATGTTGTGGGCGCATTATTCATCGGGACTACGCCAACTACGATGATGAGGACGATTACGCCTATTGCGACAGGTGTTATGAGGAACGCCAGCAGAGTTCTATCCACGAATACAACTATAAACCCGACCCGATATTTTACGGTGACAGCAAGCGTTATTTCGGCGTGGAACTTGAGATCGACGAGGGCGGCAAGAACGGTGACAATGCTGATACGCTTCTGGGTATCGGCAACAGGATTGCGGAGCACATCTACATAAAATCCGATGGAAGTCTGTCAGACGGAATGGAAATTGTAACTCACCCAATGTCCCTAAAATATCACAAGGACAAAATGCCTTGGGCAGAAATCATGCGTTCTGCAATTCGCATGGATTACCGTAGTCATAAAACCAGCACTTGCGGACTTCACGTCCACGTCAACAGAACAGCCTTCGGCAGTACCCGGGAAGCACAGGACGAGTGCATTTCCCGGGTGCTTTATTTTGTGGAACATCACTGGTTGGAACTGCTGAAATTCAGCCGAAGAACGGAGTACCAGATGAACCGCTGGGCGGCAAGATATGGCTACAAGAATAGTCCAAAAGAAATTCTGGAGGACGCAAAGAAAGGCTGTAATGGTCGCTATGCTTGCGTGAACATCACGAACTACCACACGATAGAATTTCGTATGTTCCGTGGCACACTCAAGTACAATACCCTCATAGCAACCCTTGAGCTCGTGGACAAAATCTGCGAACTTGCAACAGATCTGATCGACACAGAACTGAAATCCGTAAGCTGGTCGGACTTCGTCGGTTCGCTGGACGACAGCACCGAGCCCGAACTTATTACATACTTGAAAGAGCGCCAGCTCTACATAAATACGCCAATCACAAGCGAGGAGGACGACTAACATGTGCGCAATTTTCGGCTTGATAGATTACAACCATACCCTTAATGCGAAGCAGCGTGAAAAGCTGCTTCGTGTGCTTTCCGAGGAATGCGAGGAGCGTGGAACCGACGCTACCGGATACGCCTTTAACCATAATGGCAAGCTGACGATATTCAAGCGTCCATTCGCTGCTCATAAGGTTCATCTCAGGCTGTATGACGATTCAAATGTAATAATGGGACACACTCGAATGGCTACTCAGGGAAATAAACTCGACAACCGCAACAACCATCCATTCCCTGGAACGGTGAACGGAACTCATTTCGCCCTTGCTCACAACGGTGTACTTCACAATGATGTGAAACTTCGAAAACAGATGTCACTACCGGGTACGCCCGTAAAGACGGATAGCTACATAGCAGTACAGCTCCTGGAACAGCAGAAATCCCTCGACATTCAGTCCATTTCTGAAATGGCTGAGCTTGTCGAGGGTTCTTTTGTGTTTACGGTTCTGGACGAAAATAACAACCTGTACTTCGTTAAGGGAGACAATCCGCTGGCGCTGTATCATTACGAAACCTGTGGGCTGTACGTTTACGCCAGCACAGAAGTAATTCTTGACCGAGCACTTACGCGCCTCGGAATTCTAAGTATTGAGCACCAGAAAATCAACACTACTTGCGGCGACATTCTGAAAATCGACAACACAGGCGCAATGGAACGGGGAATGTTCGATACCACAAATCTGATGATGTATGATTACCGCTATTTCCGCCGTGACTGGTGGAATGTCCCGGAATCATGCGAGAGCGAACCGCAGGACGTGAAACAGTTGAAGGACTTTGCAAGTTCCATAGGCGTATCCCGGGAGGACATTGACCTGCTCCTAAGCTACGGTTATTTTGTTGAGGAAATCGAAGAAATGCTGTATCAGCCAGGAGTTATCGAAGAAGCATTATGTGAAATTCTGAACGAATGCGCATACGACTATTGTGGTGAATTCTGATGAAGAATTTCGTATTCGGATACGCGCGAGTATCCACGGAACAGCAAAATCTCGACCGCCAGCTTGATATGCTTCAAAAATACGGTGTGGATTTCATCTACAATGAAAAGATGACCGGAACCAAACGCAACCGACCGGAACTTGAAAAACTGCTTGAACGCCTGACAGAGGGTGACACCGTAGTCGTGGAATCCCTCTCAAGGCTCGGCAGGAGCACCAAAGACCTGATATGGCTAATGGAAACTTTCAACTCCAAAGGCGTGAATCTCGTTTCCCTCAAAGAATCCATCGACACCACGACTAGCACCGGAAAGCTGCTGTTCACTCTGATGTCTGCGATAGCCCAATTTGAACGTGACGTAATTGCTGACCGTACTCGCGAGGGTCTGAACTCCGCACGGGCAAGAGGGCGGAATGGCGGGCGTCCGCGCACGGATTCTGAGAAACTCCGCAAGGCAATCAAGCTCTACAATACCCAGCAGTACTCCCTTGCCGAAATCGAGGACATGACCGGAGTCAAGCGCTCTACGCTGTATCGTGGGATTCGTTCCAAAAACGGTTGACGAACGGCACGTTGATTTTGGGATAAGTTCTGGGAAGAAATACGGTGTAAAAGGGGCATTTTTCTGTGCATTTTCGAGTGCCTGAAAATCGCCCCATAAACGACCGTTTTTGAAACATTCAGATAACAGCCGGAGAGAAATTTCCGACTTTCATATACAGTCAGCGCTCGCAGTTCAGCGGGCGCTGGCTTTTGAAATCTGCTTCACCAGCGATATACTTTATTTCTTCCAGCGTGATATAATCTATATAAAGGAGATGGTTTTGTGAAAGTTGTATTCAGCGTTATCGGGTGCGCAATCGCCGGAGCAATAATCGGTGCGGTCATCGGAGTCATCGTACAGGTTTTGTTTCCGATTTACGGAATAATCTCATCAATTGAACTCGCCCTTGGAGTCAATGGGACTGTGAGATTGATCATCGTTATTGTTCCGGCTGTTATCGGCGCTATTCTCGGAGGAATAGGCGGGGCCGATGTTGATTAGCTAATGTATCTGTTTACTGCGAGTAATTGCTGGTTCTGAAAAAGACTGTTCTGCGTTCTATTATAGTATCAGCCCCGGGGTGTAAATCTCGGGGCTATTTTCAGTACAGATATATTTTACCATCCCATCACATCATACCATGATAAAATTTTTTGTAGAAAAAGCCATACCACGTCACCATACCACCACAAAATCAAGGTGAGTGTGTATTAAATGCGCTGCGATATATGTTTCCTATATGATTTTAAGGTGTGATGGTGTGATGGGATAAACTCATGGATATGTACTTTGTTTTTCATACAAGCTATCACCTCCTGATTTTAGTACACAATTTGAGCGTTATTGTCAATTCCAATATAAATTATATTTTTTTGTTAGCAAGCTTTATTAATGTAATTGATCATCTGTTTCGAATCATTCAGTATATCTTAATTCCGTTATCTGGATTATGTCAATAGCAATTATGCACAAAAAACATCGGTTGTGTAATAAAAATAATTTTTTATAAAAAGGACAAAATGCACAAAATCTTTATTTTACAATTTCCGACGTAATATCCCAGGTGCGATTTTACAATAGTACCAAATAAAGGCAAATTACGCTGCAAAGCGACATATACAAAATTCGGAATACAGCAGATTAGTTTTTTTATCTAACGATATTTATCTATATTGCTACATTTTAGCGTCTTGTTCAATTTTTGAATAATGACAAATAAGTAAAATGGTCTTGAAATTGGTCTTGAAACGTGATATAATACTCGAGCTTGAGAAACAAGTCATTGCTGCATGGTTCCATTAGCCGGGTTACTTTGACTTACGCTAGCGTTCTGAGCAAAAATATTCTCACCTATCACATACGGAAAGAGAATTGTCGACGGTCTCTTTCTGCGTGTGAGGCTTTGTTCCGGCCACTGCAAAAACAGCGGACCGGATATTCTCAAGGAGGAAGTTATGTTTAATTCCATGAATAACACCACTGGCATTGATTCTATCGCTTACAGCAAATCATGTGCAGATACTGTTTCTGCTGTACATTCACTTGATTCATACAGTGACATAGTACGAAACACCTTGGGGAAGTCAAACAACACCCCGGATATTTTACGTTCTACGGTGAAGGCAGAGTTCAATGCTCGGAGTCTTGAAGAACGGCTCAAGGCTCTGAAGGATGTCAAGAAGGACAAGCTTTGCGTTATTAGTTTTGGCAGAGGTTTTTATAAACTTCAGGAATCTGGTAAGTACCATTTTACGAGCGCATATGTTATGTTCTCGCTTGATGGGAAAATGTATTACTTCAATTACGATGAAGATAATCATCCGGTTGACTTTGATGTTTTCTTGGGTTACTCATCATCTGGCGATCCAGCCGTTATGATAAAGACCGGTGAAAAACATGACTACACGGGAGAAGACACCCGTGATGTCAGATGCCCCGAGTTTTTTGCATCAAGACTTGCTGTCAAACGTTCAGAAAGCAATGAGTATGTTGCAAACTACTTTTATCATGCTGCGACAAACCAGCTTTCCTGCAACATTTCCAATGAGATTCCCAATGCTGATGCGTCGGATCTGATGTTCAAACTGCTGGCAAATTTCATAAACAGAAGCAGTGACACACTGAAGTGAGGTGTTGCAGATGGACGATTACGAATTAGAATCTTTCTTTGACAATGAGCCTCTTCGTGACGTTGAGGATCAGTTTGATGAGATTGATGATCATATTCCGGATTTGGAATATGATGAGGATGACCCGCTGGATAATGAGCCTGAACTAGATGTTGAAAAGCTCAATATGCCTCAGCAGACCAATGAAATACTCAAAGACTGCAAGATAGATGAACCTGTCAGCGATATCGACGAGTGTGATGAAGACCAATCTGATTCCGAGAGAGATCAGCCTTTGCTTTCGGCACTTGTACCCAGGCACAGGGATAAATCTCAAATCAAACATAAACCTTTGGGTGTGGATTTGTGTCCGGAATTTTCAGGATCCCGAAACGACCCACCCAGTCAGCCTGTCAAGCTCAAGCCCGGCAACGCATATGAGCTTGCGCAGGAACTGATGAGAAGGGTAAATTTCATAATCGTTTGCAGTGCCATAAACATGTTTAACGGCATTGTATACGAGCTTCTCGACAATGAGACCCTTGACCGGCTCATTCTCAAGGAGCTGAGGGAACCTATCGCTGAAATAGGCAGGCCCGAGATAATCAGCGCAATCAGGGCGTTCGTCAAGAAGGAACCCAAACTTGTTATCGATGACCCGACCATCGACCCGAATTACATTGTGTTCAGAAATGGACGCCTTGACATTCGCACGATGGAGTTTGCTGATAACGATCCGCTTGTATTTCAGACTTCGTATCTGAATTTCAACTATGACAGATACAATACACACTGCCCTAACTTCGAGAAGTACCTCGAAAGCGTTTCAGGAGGAGACCCGGACATCAAGGAGCTTATGCTCCAGACGCACGGGTACATCGCAAGCTGCTCCATGGACGCCAAGTCCTTCTTCCTGTTCATCGGCGAAGGGGACACCGGTAAATCCCTGACGATTGGGTTGGATACTATGTTTTTCCCGAACGACTTCGTATCGACCATAGAGCTGCAGGCGCTCGGCGACAAATTTTCAACCGGTAATCTCGCAAATGTGCGCCTTAATGTGGGCGGCGACCTGCCTAACAAGCCGCTCACTCCTGACGTTGTGAAGCACGTCAAGGGAATTACGGGCAACGATATGATGACGGCAGAGAAGAAATTCGTACAGCCGTTCAGCTTCAAACCTACCTGCAAGCTCGTGTTTGCGACAAATCACCCGCTTGTTTTACAGCAGCGTGATGACCAGTTCTGCGAGCGGCTTGTGGTGATACCATTTGACAACAAGATACCTAAGGACAGGCAGGATCATGACCTGCTTAACAAGCTCAGGGACGAACTTCCTGCAATCTTCAACATGATTCTTGAGGCGTTTCTCAGGCTTCGTAACAATAATTTTGAGTTTAAGAAAGTCGTTAATCTCAGTAACTATGTTGCAATACCATTATCTGAGTCCGGCTCCGTTTCTCATCTTGAGGAGGCAGTGGACGACTTCGTAAGTATACATTATGAGATAACCGGTGACAGCGGTGATTTCGTAAGCATTAAGCAGTTGTATGCAGAATTCAATGCATACTATCTTCAGCACTATAATTTGAACACAAATCAGGACAAGTTTTCAAAGGCGTTCAGACAGCTTTTTGACAAGTCCGAAACGAACGGATATCCCAGGAAATATCAGTCCAATGCACATGGACGAGGATATCAGGGAATCAGGCGCAAGGACTGATAATCCCCTATATTCATTATTCCACAGGAGATGCCCAATCCGTTGTAAGATTGATATATTAATATTTGTAAGTATGCGTTAAGGGTGGATGGACCGGAACACACCAGGTGCTCTATCCATCTTCCTGCATGCTGGCATAGAATACACTCTCAGAAAACAATCCCAATTCACAATATTTTAGGAGGAAAACAATATGACTTACACTGACTTTACCACTTACTATTCAAGCAACTCGATTAGGAATTACCCTTCCGAAATAATACCTTATAATGGTAAAACCCTTTCGGAAGAAGTACTCACCGGTATTGGTTTCAATTATGATTCGGCCACTGCTAAGAAAGTCCTTGCCGACATAGAAAGCGGCAGAGAGGGAGACCTGATATTTCTGGATCCGTTTAAGGGAAGAATTGACCTTTATCTGGCGAGAAAGTTCATAACTGGTACCCAAAACAATTGTGATCTGTACTATGCAGAGTACATTGCCAGGGACGGATTACGCTATATCGCATATAATACGCACTATTTTGCTAAATATGTGGACTGGCTCGGCTATCAATACGATGATGAAGAGTCTCTCCGTGATGAGTTTGACGCAGTGGCATTCTTCGGATTAGGAAATAAAGAGGACTATGGCATCGTCATACATGTACAAATATGATGAAATCACACTTATGAGAATTACAATATAGATCAATGCGCGAGCATTGTAAGTATGAAGAACCGGAGCGTTTTTAATGCTCCGGTTCATTACCTTATGCATTCCGCATAAGACGACCTGCCCCTCGCCGCAAGGCGCCAGTGGAGCAGTTTTGGTATCCGGTCAGACCAACATTGTCAACGGTGAACACAACAGATTTTCGGCAGCGGAGTACGGCGTGACAGGCACGCTGTATCACCTGTTTCCATGTTTATATATTATTCCCCTGTGCACCGACACGGGCAGGAGGTGTTCACTATTTTGACATAACACCTGACAGGAGGTATTACCATATGAAACAACCCAGAATGATTTCAGTTATCTCGTTCCCGAGAAACAACAGCATTTCACCAGAAGAAGTGACCTATATTGAGTCGGCAGATGCGTCTGACATTGCGTCGGAAAAATTTATAGCTTCCATTCTCGTAGATATAATGAACAAGGAGAGCCGTGAGGAGGAAGCGGTATGATACGAGCGGCGGCATACGCCAGGTTTTCAAGCGACAATCAGCGTGACGAGAGTATTGACGCTCAGCTCCGGGCGATATATAAATTCGCCCAGGATAACGGCTATGAAATAGTAGCAGAGTATATAGACCGGGCAAAGACCGGAACCAACGACCGCCGTGAGGATTTTCAGAGAATGATAGCAGATTCTGCTTCCGGAGATTTTGAAGCGGTCATCGTGCATAAGCTCGACAGATTTGCACGCAGCAGGTATGACAGCGCATTTTACAAGCGTACCCTGAAAACAAACGGAGTGCAGCTTGTTTCGGTGTTGGAGCATTTCGGCAGTGAGCCGGAAAGCATTATCATGGAGGGACTTCTGGAGTCCATGAGCGAATATTACTCAGCGAATCTTTCCAGAGAGGTTAAGAAAGGGCAGATGGAAAACGCCCTTGCCTGTAAGCACACTGGCGGTCAGCCCCCGCTTGGATATCGTGTAACTCCGGATCTCAGGTATGAGATAAACGAGGACGAAGCCAGAACGATACGGTTGATTTTCGATTCGGTTATAAACGGAATGAGCTATGCGGATATTTCCAGAGAGCTTAACCGTCGTGGACTCCGCACGCGACGGGGCAGGGAGTTCGGGAAGAATTCCTTGTATGAGATATTGCGTAACGAAAAATATGCCGGAGTGTACACATTCCGCAGGAGCACTCCGGCAGGCGCAGACGGAAGAAGAAACAATCACGGCAGCAGAAACGATATGATACGGACGGAGGGTGGAATTCCGCAGATAGTAAGTAGGGAGGAGTTTGAAGCGGTACAAAAAATCATGGATTCACGCAAGCGGGAGCCATCTCCGAAGTGCTCAGCAAAGGAAGAATATCTGCTGAGCGGCAAGGTGTTCTGTGGAGTATGTGGAAAGACATTCTGCGGTAATCGTCAGTGGAGTGGCAGAAGCAAGCGGCTTTATGTTACATACCGCTGTAATTCCCGTTCAGAAAGCGGACTTCATGCTTGTGGGAACAAGGCGATAAATCGGGATTATCTTGAGAAATACGTGTTCCGGCTGCTTGCCGATGTTCTGTTTGATGAAAAGCGAATCCCAAGCGTGATAGATGAATACAACAAGACCGTGCGGGATAATGACGATGATTTCTCCAAAGAAATTAAAGACCTTGACCGTTCGATAAAATAGCTGAGAAAGGAGATAGATAACCTCGTTGCGGTAATTGCAGATACTGGTTCGGCAATGCTTGCTGAGGCTCTTTCGGATAAAGAACGTGAGCTTTCCGCATTAAAAACCGAGCGTCGTGATATGGAGCAGCGCAGAGTAACGGTAGATGTGAACCGTTCCGAGATTGTGGAGGCATTCCATAAGGGCAGGGAACTTCTGATTTCCGGAGAGATTCCGCATCTTAAGCAGCTTATCAGGCTATATGTCAGGAGGATCGAGGTGTACCCGGATTATGTGGCTGTATTTCTTACGTATCTGCCGGTTCTCAAGGCAAGTGCGGATGAGCAGTCGCTTTCCGCGCTTAACGACGCTTACGATGGTGCGCTTGACGTGGAGAACAGAATATCACGGGAGGCGCTGAACAGGAAGGAGTTTTGATAGTAATTTACCCGGTGCTTGGTATGGCACCGGGTAAAATTTTTATGACATAAGAACTAGTCAAATTATATTTGCGGTTTGTACAAATATATCATTGTAGCTTAATTATATACTTTTATTGTTAACGGCTTTTTCTGTTTCGTTAAGCATATTTCTTCACTACAGATCAAATTTTCATTCATTAAACCTGTTACTGTTTGTCAAGCCCTTTTTTGAAAAAAAGGAAAATTTTTTCGACAAATAAAAAGGCATAACAACAAAGCCGAAAAAGATAGATTTTTTCAGCTTGATAAAAGTATAGTAAGGATTATGAAATCAGCAGTAGGTCTCCATTACCCTTGCGTAATAAATCCGCAGGAATTTGTTAAGTCCTGCAATCTTGGCAACACGCTTAGGCTTGCCCTCGGTTTCTTTTTTGATGATAAAATCATATACCGCAGAATCCTCAGTGGGCTTTACAACCTTAAGGCTGTGCATAATCTCATACCCAATTTTTCGCAGAGTGGAAGAACCGCGCTTTGAGATATTGCGTTTAGTACCGATAAACTTGCCCGATTCATAAGGCGGAGCGTCAATGCCTGCAAAGACCACAAGAGCGCTGCCGTTATGGAAACGTCTGACATCGCCAATTTCGGCAATTAAGCGGACAGAAAGAACATCTCCAACGCCTTTCATATTCCTAACCACAGAATATTCTGGTAAAGTACTTGCAATTTCCTGCATTTGTGATATAATTAAGGATAAGGTGATTTCGGCGTCTCTTACCGCTTTCACCGCTTGCAGTACCAGCATTTTAGTGGATGGGGTACCGGATTTAAGGGTTGGGATATTGTTCTTCGAAAGCTGATATATTGCTATCGCTTGACTTTCGCTGCAACGGTATCCCTTCTTCTTTGCCCACTTACCATAGTCCTCAATAAACCGCTTTTCGCTCATCTTTTTGATATTGTCATAGTGCCAGTACTTCTCCACAAAGTCACAAAGCTTGTCCTTTGTGCTGTATGCAGGAACGGTGCCTTGCAGTATGGTTTTAATTCCGGGCATAACACCGTCAAGAAGATTAGCAAGCTGGATTTTGCAGTTTACCTTTAGCCGAACATACCGGTCGTATTGTCTGCCGAGCAGCTTCAGTTCTGCGTAAATCTCATCGGGCGGACAATATGCCGTCATAGAAAACCAATGATCAATGCCGTAGCTTGCGATACGGATAGAATCAATTTTATCGGTTTTCGCTTTTCTTAAAGCTGCTGCACAGTATTTTTTCATTATGTAAGGGTTTACAACAACGGTAAAAATACCTGCCGAGAGCAGCTTGGTAACAACAACCTGATGATAGCCGCCGGTTGCTTCAAGCACGACTTTGACATCTTCATCGAATGATTGGATACGCTCTATTAGAGCGTTCAACGCTTGTTCTGTGTGGTCAATGCTGTGCGGAGCTTCCACGACTTCACCATAGGGTCGAAGCATACAAACCGTACTTTTGTCTTTTGAGATGTCAATACCAACACTGATCATAGAGTATCCTCCTTAGAAGTAATTTTGAAAGGTAGAACCACTTACTCTTATTGACACTCATTTTGGCTCGTTACGCGAAGGCTATGCTTCAACCTGTTTACTCGAATGCATACAATAAGAGGCGGTCGACAGTTTATCGAGCGGATGCGTTAATACAATCGGAATTGTGCCGGACCTTTCCTTCTTATTGTATAAAAATAAGAGCAGTTTTGCAATGCTTTCACATTGGGTTACTACTCTTATATTGTACCAAATCGGAATTCTTCAATCAATTGTTATCCGCTAAATCATTTTTGGTCAGGTCAGCAAGAATATATTCGTTAGAAGCACTTTTAATTGGTCTTATTATATAATTTTTTCGTAGAATAAATACTCCTTACTTTTTTAACTGTATCATAATGTTATTCTTTGGGAAAAAATTATAGTAAAAGTAGCAAATGATTTTTATGTACATTGCAATTATATTCTATATAAAAAATAGCAGTCGCTTAATTTTAAATGTTTCAAAATTTTTTATGTTTGACAAAATACACTATGACTATATCCATGTAAATGGTCTGTTCACTTTGGCGAGCTATCTTGGTATAGCCAAAACCTCCCATGGTTCTGGCTATACCATAGGAGGTTCTTTTGTTATTCTGCATTTTATGTGATGAGTTTTTTACGCAACAGTAAGTGTGCCTAGCACATAAGTTCATATGTTGATTCCTTGGCTCCGTCATAACAAAAAATGGACTTGGACTTCAAATCATCAATAATCATTGTATCTTCATTGTCCTCTATACTTAGGAGCTCTTTGATTATTTTTTCTAGTTCAGAGGCTAGCGCACTTACATTGTTGTTATGATTTTCACAAACTTGCTTGAAATCTTTGGGAAATTTATCGTGATCAGATAAATAACCGTTTACGTGTCCCAAGTATTTGTTTTCCAATTCAAGAATTGTTTTAATTTTTTCAGTTATTCTTTCATCTGCATAGAATTCTGGAAATGCAGGAATAAGAAGATATTTGAATATTTTGGGATCGTAAATGTTTGTGTTTCCACTTTTTTTAAGACAAGACCAAATGCTATAATTCGATTTAAGCCAAGCTATAACATGATATATTGATAAATTATTATCAATAAAGTTTTGGTTTGGTATTAGTACTAATGCAGGACAATTAGATGCAAAATAATAAGGTGCGTCAGTATCAATTAGGTGACATCCTCCTCCTAAAGAAATCACGATTGCGGGAGATTCAAATAAAGGAATATTAGAATCAATTGTCTCAGGTTTCATTAATACAACAGGACACGAATATCTTAAATAGGCATACTCTAGTCTTGGGCTATTAATTGTTGCAAAATACAAATTACCAGAAGCTTCTCCTCCATAATCAGAGATATCTGGTAGTGTGAATTTGCTTGGTGATAACGTTTGGGGATTAATCTCAAAATAATGGGAGATAGGCTGACATGCATTCCTGATTTTATCATACAAAGCATATTTTGAAATAGGATTTTTTATTTGGTTTAATTGGGCTACAGTGTCTTGTATCAATTCTTCGTTCCTGGAGTTAAAATCCTTGAGCTCTGATAGCAAATGATGGCGAATGATATCCTCAATTTCCTTAATAGTTGCCTTTTTATATTCAGTTCTGTTATTTATAATATACGCTTCATTTTCATCGTATATCCAAAGGCGGCTACCTTCATATTTAATGAGTATAACAGTAGCTAGTTTTCCATTGCCTAACTGTTGTGTCTTATCATTTAGTTCAATTGACTTTCTGCGATGATTAATAGCATTCAGCCTTTGAACGCTATTGTAAATTTGATTTGATAAATCTTCTTTATCAATTGATATACCTAGCAAAGAGTTTGTCCCTTTTTTTATACCAAGCAGAATACAGCCATAACCATTATTAAGTACAGCACACATTGCTTTAGGAAGTTCGTCAACACTGTCTAAATGAATTGCAGGATTGCCTTTAACACATTTGTCTATGTAATCCCTAAATCCTGGGTTATCAGAATCACTAATATATTCTTCAGGAGAATCTAAAGCTGTTTTTAGATTATAAAATGTGAATCCATTCATCTTAAAAAAAGAATATTTAGCTCCAATTAAATTGGGTTCATGTGCATCAGAAGCGTTTATATATGCAAAGGCTTTCTTCCTTATATAACCGGGCTGTGAGCACACTAATTCCTGAATTTTTGACAATTGTGAAGCGCTGTTACAAGTAATTGCAGCAATTCTGCTTGATTTGAAAATTTCTTCCCTATATTTCCCGTTCAATTCCTTCCAAATTCCATTTGCTGAGTCAACATGAGGAGCTATGATTATTTTACCTTCAAGTTTAGAATTATTTAAAAACGCTTTTATGTCTAGATTAGGGGTAATTTCTTCTTTAGATCCTCTTTTATCTGGAGTATAGCCAACCTCAATTAAAAGTTCATTTAAATCTTCTTTTTCGGCTTCGTCACATAACACAATAATATGTACACCAGGGTTTAACGTGAATTCAACCCCTAAAAATATAGTTACATTTTTGAAAAGTTCAACTTTTTCTTCAATTTCTTTTTTATCTTCTTCAGAAATGTTATATCTCTTTACTATTTCATATTCATTGAAAGTATCAGATTTTAGTTTCATGAAATGTTCATAACCTTCAATTGTATTATGATCGGTAATTGCAATAGCACTTATGTTATTTTTTGAGGCGTTTTTCAATATGTTCCAGTAGCTTTCATCTGTTTTTTCTCCTTTGTAACACGATGAGGCAGGAGTGTGTACATGTAAGTCAACCTTATAATAATTTTCAGTCATTTTTTACACCTCTATACTTGTTTTAGAAATAAATTTCTCTTATATTAATTATATCACAATATGTCAAAATAGTCAATTGTAAAAACAAATATCATATTACAAATTAAGTGTAATAATAAAACACCCTTCAGAAACGAAGGGTGTTATCTGTTCCCATAATATGGGTTATGGGTAACCATGGTGGAGCCGAGGGGAATTGAACCCCTGTCCGAAAACCCGTCCTCACGACTTTCTTCGGGTGCAGTCGGTCTTTTAGATCTCCCGTGCCTGAACGCCGACAGACAGGCTTTCAGGTTTGGCAGCCTTTAGTACATCAGAGATTACAAGGCAACTCATCAATGACGTTCACCACTAGTCGACGCCATATCCCCGCCCGTGGTACTGCGAGGTATGACGGCAGCGCGCTTAGGCAGCTACTAACTCAGAATTGTAATCTGCGTTTAAATTTAAAGGTGCGACGATTAAAGTGATTTCGCCCTCACTACCCGCTTATCGAGCCTCAGGATCCCCGTCGAAGCCTTTACGGCCCCATGGAACTAAAGCTTTGTTTATACAGTATACCACACTTGAAGCGTTTTGTCAAGAGGCGAAACGCTCCAACCGCCCTGCTCTTCCAGGATCTCAAACTCTAGTATAACACGGATAATCCGATTTAAACAGTACAACTGAAATATTCCGGAAGCACGGTAAAACGCACCTCCGGGAACTATCGCAGAAACCTTGCAGGAACAAAAGATCACCGATTGCTCAAACTGACCTTAACACGCTCCGCCAAAGTTTATTCCGCATATTTTCAATGAATCTTCCGGACATTTGAAACAGCCGCCGGGTGCCATGATACAACATACAGCTCACCCTGAATGGAGAAAAGGGGCGCCTGTTCGGAATCACTCTGCACGGCAGAAGCCGTCCTCGGATCTTCGTCCCAGACTGGAGAAGAAAAGATCTCAGATGAGCCGCAGCTCATAGATCAGGATTGCGAAGCGTATTGCGTTATGGAGTGTTGTCGGGTTGACGGATTGTTGAATTATCGAATTCGCGTTCAGCGGCTTGCGAAGTCTGGCATACCCGATTTGACACGCTGTTTCCGCAGAAACAGTCATGATCCGGCAGCCATCGTGAGAGCCTGATGAATTGCGGTTCTATTTCCTCAATAATTCGCCTGCCTTGCGGAAGGCACTATTGAAATGGTGTTATCAGCACCATAGCTTTTAGTTCCGTTACTTCTGACCTGTATGCTGTATCATGGCACCCGGTGGTGCCGGGAGTATCACTCCCGGACGCCGGCTACGATCGTTTCAAATTCGTCTGAGATGTTCCACCTGGGAACGAAGTCAACGTCGGTCGTCACGAGTGCCTTGTCTATCCACGCCGAAGCCGCCTTCGCCTGCTGGGTGAGTTCCTCGGCCTTGCTGCGCACTGCGTTCCGGTCAAAGGATATCGTGCTGATCACTGTCGCGGGCACGTTGTAGGCGGTCTGCCTGCCGTCGATGTCAAACTTGTAGCTTGTGTCCATGTAGTCCCGCCTGAGGTTGCGGAGGTCAAGAAGGCTGCGGTACTTTTTAATGAGATCGTGGCGCTCCTTGTTCAGGCTTATCTCAAGGTCGAGGTTGCGCGGGAGCTTCTGCTTCGCCGCTGAGATCGCAAGAGCACATCTTTCGCGCTCCCTGCGCGCCTCGTCCAGGAAGAGGATAAGCTCGTCGCCGGTCACGCTGTAGCTGCGGAGATCCTCAACTTCCTCCTGCGTGTCCTCCATTCCGCTGTTTACCTCGGAATACCTCAGCACCTTCCGCGAGGTGTACAGGTAGTTATCGCTGCTGATCGTCCGGACATCAAGACGCGGCGACACCGGGCTGAGCAGGTCCCGCGCCGTCTGCATTGATGTGCTGAGAAAATTCATGTATGCGAATGCATCCTTGAGGTTCATCGGTTCTGTATTTACTGACATATTTCTGCCTCCATTTGTCTGCGTTTTGTCTTTCTGGTATTATATATTCAGATTTTTCCGGAGCGTCAACCGATTTTTAAAAATTTTTAGAGATTCCCATTATAAAAAAGCCCCTGACTTTTCGTCAGAGGCATATTCCGGTATAGGTCACGCGCACATCATTGTCCGGAGCTGCTTGAGGGTCCTGTTGACCATCTTCCGTACGCCCTCCTTGGAGGCACCCAGCTCCTCGCCGATTTTCCCGTAGCTCTCGCCGTGGACGATGCAGCGTATCATCGCCGCCTTGCTCCTGTCGTCCGGCAGGGAGTCAAGGCATTCCCGCATTTTTCCGAGCATTATTTTATTTTCCACGGTCTCCTCGACGCCGGGCTCGTCCGATACGATGGTATCGCCAACAGTCGCGTCTCCGTCCTCGCCGGCGGGGTCGTTCAGGCGTATGACGGCGCTGCCGCTTTCCGCCATGCGGACGTTCCTCAGCCTGAGCTGTCCCCACCCCAGCTCCTTCATCAGGAGCTCGTCGGATGGCTCGCAGGAATTCAGCCTGAAAAGCTGCTCACGCTTGCGCCGGAGCTGGTTCACACTGGCAACATAGTGCCTGCCGCGGATATCGCAGTCAGCCGAGTAGCTTTTCATAAAGCTGTCGAATGCCGCAGAAATGTAGGTCGGCAGGCTGGCGCGGTCAGGGTCAAAGCGCCGGAGCACCCTGTCCAGCCAGAAGTAGAATTCGTTCACCCAGTCGCATGGCTCCATATCAGACCGGACCGCTGAACCTCCGGTGACTGCCCGGACGCGCTTCGCCGCGATCAGAAGGCAGTAGCTGATCAGCTTTTCACGGCGCTCCCCAGGGAGAGACTCCAGCCCTGAGCGGGAAGCCTCCGCAGCGTATTCAGCGGCTTCCCCGCCGCTTACGTTCGCGGTGCGCTCCAGTTCAGCTATGTAATTCTGGATAGAAGTAACGATGTCAAGATTTTCGATGCTCATAATTTCCTCCTTGTCTGACCAGTCGTGTTCAGAAGTGTTCCTGAGAAAAAATGTCGCGTCATTATGCCGATTGCGCCGCCGGAGCCTCCTGTCCTTAGTAATAAAAAAACTCAGAAAGCAGCTGTTTTACCCGCAGCATTAACTGAGTGCCTCAAAATGAGGTGGAATCTAATTATACAACAGAAATATTCCTTTGTCAACCCCCTTCGGCAACTTTTTTACAAATTCAGGTGAAATCCGGAATCAGGTCAGACAAAAATATCCCCCGCACTCGTCATGCGGGGGATAAACATTGAGTTCAGAACTGATTATGTGAGGTTCTTGATAGCTTCGTTAATCTCGTTGATACGAGCGTCGATAACTGCGAAGTTAGCCTCTCTCAGCTGAGTGTAGGACTGCTCGCCCTGAATGTAAACATACTTGGTGAGCTGCTCTACGTTGGAATCTGCGGTATCAGCAGAAGCGATATCGGTACCAAGGCCGTTCTTGAAGTCGAAGATAGGAGTGAGCTTGCTGGTGCCATCCAGAGTGGTCTGGCTGTAAATGAAGTCGAGGTTATAGTCTGTCCAGCCATTCTTCTCCTTAGACTGTGCGATGGAAGCAGCGGTTGTAGCCGGGTCGAGAGAAGCGGTAACGTTGCAGTCGATCCATGCAGCTACGCCTGCGTCGTTTGTGGAGCCCTTGCACCACATCAGAGCGTCCTGCTTCATGAAGTGGTAGTACTTGTCAGCCTGCGGATCGCGCGGATAAGGAACTACGCAGATCTCATCGTCAGACCAGCCGAATCTCTGAGCAAATCTGTTCAGGCCGGAGTCGCCTTCGAACTCCCAAGTACCGCCGTTGCCATAGAACAAGGTATCGCCCTGCGCCCATGCCTTCGGGTTAACAGACCAGCCGTTGAGCTCGTGTCTCGGATAACGGAGGTTCTCCTTCTGGAGGGTGGAGAGCAGATCCATTGCACGCTCTACGTTAGCGTCGTACATGTTGTTTGTGATAACGCCGTTTACGTTGGATACAATAGGAGTACCGGTGGATACAACGAACTCGTTCTCAGGGTTGTAACCGTCGATGGTGTACTTGTTGTCGCCGGACTTCTGGAACTCTCTTGCCATCTCGAGGAATGCGTCCCATGTCCACTCGTCGTTCTCGAACAGGGTTCTCGGATCCTGGAGACCAGCGCCCTCAACTACGCTCTTTCTGTAGTAGAGCAGGGAGTCGAAGGAGATCTCATAGATAGCGCAGTAGTATCTGCCGTTGAGCTGGAACTGGTCCATAACATCTCTGGCACCGTCCCACTTGGAAGTGCTGAGATCGATGATCTTGTCAATAGGCTGATATCTGCCCTTCAGAACGCCGTACGGGAAGTCGCGAATCTCGAACGGGAACAGGTCGGGGGAGTCGCCGGACTGGATAGCTGTAGCCAGCTTGTCGTAACGCTCGCCGTAAGCTACGTTGATGTACTCAAAGATTCTGCCCTCGCGGGAAGGATCTTCACCGGTAGAAGGAATACCGTAAGCCTTCTTGAACAGCTCTGCAGCCGCGGTGGTCTCGTCGATATCCCACCATGCCATCCACTTGATGCGCTTGTCGACCTTCAGGTCGGGGTTATCGAGGCTTGCTGCCGCACCCTCGACTGCTTCCTGAACAGCGGGGTCGGTGTCGTAGGTGGTGGTTACCAGCGGAGTGGTAACTACAGCGTTTGCGTTTGCATCTGGAGCAGCTGCATTGCTTGTGCCGGCGTTGCTGCCGGCAGCCGGTGTCTCCTCATCGCATGCGGTGAGTGCGAGAACCATGGCGGAAGCAAGAACAGCGGCTGCTGCGCGCTTAAACTTGTTCATGGGTTAACCTCCATTAAGTTAGTAAATAATAAAGCAGGGACAAAATATTTCTGTCATATATTATTATACAGTAAAGTTTGTGATATTTCAATATAAATTTTAGATAATTTCAACACATTTTCTTTGTGCAATATCGCACAGTGCAGAACAATATTTTACTTAATTTTATCATATATTAGGTAAAATTTTAAGATAATCCTTAAATTAACCGCCTAAATGCCGTTAAAAAATCACTTATTAAATTTCAATTTTGCATTTTATCCATAGTCATTAAACAGCTTTTTCCAGCTACAGTTTTTTCACTTCAGGCGCTAAAAATTTCCTCAGACTACTTGATTTTTTCATCTGATTGTGATATAATTTAATCGTTATATGGGGGTGTAGCTCAGCTGGGAGAGCGCTTGCTTCGCATGTAAGAGGTCAGGGGTTCGAATCCCCCCATCTCCACCAAAGTCAAAAGCGTCGAACTCCGTTTCGTAAGGAACGGATTCGCGCTTATATGCAGATTTGAGGACGGTTGATCAGCCGTCCTCTTTTTGCTACTCTGAATTATTTAGTGGCTTTTTCGGTAATCTCCAATAACAACTAACCCCGACAACTCTTTCGAACTGCCGTGGTCAGTTGCTATTCAGGTAATTCTGCCGGAAAGCGGTTATTTCTCAACTCTAATGAAACGGTTTTATATGTTTCTGTATTGAGTGAACCCGCAAGCTGTACAATGTCTAGCCTGCTGCCACTGATATTGATGTTGTATAATAAAACTTGACACCCCGCGCTCAAAATAATATACTAAAATCAGGAGGGTGAAGGACATGTCAGAAGCAAGGAAATACGACAGGAGCTACAAGGAGCAGTCAGTAAAGCTGGCGCTGGAAATAGGA
>OGIK01000788.1_pt1 | contig 35907 bp, 36 predicted proteins | sample 1571781 | NCBI WGS metagenome assembly OGIK01 (sample SAMEA2581956, study PRJEB24529) | metagenome | biome: Human gut stool | place: China | collected 2011
TCGGACGCCCGACAACGACAGATCCCAGAGTCCACAGGTATAATTTCAAACTCACCACGGAAGAGAATATCCGCTTTAAGCAGATGCTTTGTAAGGCAGGATTGGAGCATAACCGCAGCCGGTTTATCGTAAAACGTATCTTCGGCGAGGAGTTCGTCGTTATCAAACGCGACCCTTCGAAGACGCAATTCGTTGCCCGGCTGAACGACTTTTATTTCCAATTTCAAAAGCTCGGGAACAACTGTGCGCCCGTCAAGGCGATATAATAAATATAGCGATGGCAAGCTATTAGGTAAGTGTTCTTTGAAAATAACCTATCATCAACCGACTTATCTGAAAGGGAAACCGGACAGGGAGTGTAGCATGTCGGGGTAAACCATAAGTCAGTTAGTTACCGGACTGCGACTGAATGGGGTGATGAAAGACAGATATGAGGATAAAATCCGGATTGATTGAATGACAGCCTGAGCAGTACCTAGCGAAACTGTGACGTTAAGGTAACTATACTCGTCATATCGTGATACACTCATTGTAGTAGTTGTACAGAGAGCAAGAACTTATCACGACGCAACTGTAATAAGCAGTAAAAGGCGGACGTCATATCCGACAATCTGTCGCGCCATAGTTATTATATCGCAAACGGGGATTACCTAAACCGGAATGCCGTAAGGCTATTGGACGAAGGTCTATGAATATCCGGTATGGTAACGGAGCCGCCGTAGTAGTCCGAGCGAGGGAAAGCCTCGCACACGGCGAAGGGCGGCAGCTAATATTCATTAATACGATTAACGGAAAATGCGAGAGGCATTATGAGAAGTCCCGCAAGAGTATTAAACAGTCTGACAAAGCATAGTCAAACCACGGAATACAGGTTTGAGAGGCTTTATCGTATTCTTTTCAATGAGGAAATGTATTATCTGGCTTATCAGCGAATATATGCCAAGCCGGGTAATATGACACAAGGTGCAGACGGGAAAACCATCGACCGTATGAGCCTTTCCCGCATTGAGAAACTGATCCTTTCGTTGAAAGACGAAAGCTACTCTCCCCAGCCATCGAGAAGAGTGCACATCCCGAAGAAAAACGGAAAGACTTGACCTCTCGGCGTACCCTCTTTCGACGACAAACTGGTGCAGGAGGTAGTACGAATGGTACTGGAAGCTATTTACGAAGGTCACTTTGAAGATACTTCGCACGGCTTCCGTCCGCATCGCAGCTGCCACACCGCATTGAATGCCGTACAGAAGACTTTTACGGGTAAGAAGTGGTTCATCGAAGGAGATATAAAAGGTTTCTTCAACAATGTCAATCATGATATTCTGATCGACATCTTAAAGGAACGTATCTCCGACGAACGATTCATACGACTTATCAGAAAATTTCTGAAAGCGGGTTACTTGGAACAATGGCGATTTCATGGAACGTACAGCGGAATGCCGCAAGGTGGAATTATCAGTCCGATATTGGCCAATATCTATTTGGACAAACTGGATAAGTACATGAAAGAATATGCTTCCAAATTCGACAAGGGAGATAGGGGAAGACAGCAACGGGAATACGAAGTTCTCACTTACCAAAAGAGGCTGGTTATGCGTGAACTCAAAACAGCGACAAATAATGTAGAAAGAAAAGTGCTCGTCAAACGGCTCAAAGAGATAGACAAAACCCGATCCGCGATGCCGTGCTTCGACCCTATGGACGGAAACTTCAAGAGGCTTAAATATGTGAGGTATGCCGACGACTTCCTCATTGGAATTATCGGCAGTAAAGAAGATGCCGTAAAGATCAAGGACGATATAAAGCGTTTCCTTGCAGACAGACTGGCATTGGAACTATCGGATGAGAAAACGCTCGTCACTCATACTGAAAAGCCTGCAAAATTCCTTGGATATGAGGTGACTGTCCGCAAGTCGAACCTGCAAAAACGGAACAAACGGGGAAGCCTGTCCCGTGTGTATGGAAACAAGGTCAGATTAAAGGTGACGACCGAAGTGATAAAGAAGAAATTGTTGGAACTCGGTGTGCTGAAATTCAGCTATCATAACGGGCACGAGCAATGGATTCCCAAACACCGGTCGGAACTTATCAATAATGACGACCTTGAAATCCTTGACAGTTACAATGCCGAGATCAGAGGGTTTTACAACTATTACTCGATAGCTAACAACGCTTCTGAACTGAATACTTTTCACTACATCATGCAGTACAGTATGTACAAAACCTTTGCCGGGAAATACCGAACCACAGTAAGACGAATTTGCCGGAAATACAAACGCAGCGGAGTCTTTACAGTCGGGTATACGGTAAAAAACGGCAAAGCAAAAGAACGTCGCCTATACAATGAAGGGTTCAAAAGAAAAAGACCTTCCTATGATCGGTCGGTTGACAGATGCCCGAATCCAATGCCCGGCGTCAGCACCACAAGCCTTATAGACAGGCTGAAAGCTCAGAAATGTGAGTTGTGCGGTGCTACGGATAATCTGGTTATGCACCATGTGCGTAAACTCGGAGAACTGAAAGGCAAGGAGAATTGGGAAAAACTGATGATTGCCAGACGGCGTAAGACTATGGCCGTTTGCGGAAGCTGTCATCAAAAGATACATCATGGAACGTTTTAGACTGACAATATTAGCGGAGAGCCGGATACGCTGGAAGGTGTACGTCCGGTTCGGAGGCGAGTATTGGGAAACCTATCATAGAAATATGACAAGGCGCCGGGTACTTAGCCTACATAATCAAGTTGTGAAAGCCGTCAATTCGCACTTTTCCAACGTCGCAATCCCGCATCAGATCGCCGCATTGGAACAGCGCATGAGGGAATTGAAAGCCTTTAGTATCAAGATACTGAACCTTGCCAAACAAGCTAAGGAATGGTTGCGAATATAAGATCGCGCCCCTCGCCCAGTGGAGCGTTGTATTATAACAAGGAGAAAGTGGATAAGGATGAAGCCGAAGTGCTCCTCTGGCAGAAGATGCTCGAACCGTTCGATAAACACGGGCGAATGGATATCGACGCTTGTATGGATAGTTTCCGGCCATACCTCGAAGCCAACCGCAGAACGACCAATACGGTATTCCATGTTTTACTGAATCCTTCGCCCGAAGACAAACTGACAGGCGAACAGTTACGGGAAACCGCCAAGGAGTATATGGAACGTATGGGATATGGAGATCAACCTTATATTGTTTTCAAGCATAATGACATTTCCAGAGAGCATCTCCATCTGGTATCGTTGCGTGTCGATGAGAACGGACATAAGCTGTCGCATGATTTCGAAACAGAATAACGGAGAGCAACGGCAAAGAATCGGGACTGTGGCTTTTCCGCGGTTCCGTTTTTTGCGCAGCGGGACATTATAAGATCTTCGACATCAACCTGCGGCAGCATTTCTATTCGTCGGAGGTGGTCCACGACTCGCTCTGCCGCAGCAATATTCTGAAAACAAACGACGAGGAGTTGACCGTCGTAAGCCGGATGTTCGGCATACAGGCGCAGTGCCGCGACCTGCTCGAAAAATACGGACTCCGTACCGTGATACTCACCTGCGGCGCCGTCGGAAGCCATGTATTCACTCCGGACGGCATGTCGTACGTCGCCACGCCGCACGTCGAAGTGGCCGACGGTGTCGGCGCGGGGGATTCGTTCACGGCGCAGATCAGGAAGGAATAGGCGGCGGTCAGTTGACCGCCGCTTGTTCTGATGAAACACCCGGAGACTTTCGTTTGCAATAACGTTCGCACTGCCCGGCGATGTCGTAGCCGAGCATCGCGCCGAGCATGAAATCCTCCTCGGCGGAGAGTTCGTTGAGCGGCTTGTGGATGAATGTCGCCACGGTCTCCAGACACATGCGGTTGCCGAAGTAAAGATTCACCTTGCTGTCGGTCACCGACTGAATCCGGTAAGCGATACCCAGCCTTTCCAGCCGCTCGGAGAGCAGAGAAGCGCAGGTGCGGCACATCGTGCAGAGCACCAGACTCCGTACACCTTTCTGGAACTCGTAAATCTGGTGCAGGAACAGCTTCATCGAATCGTAACGGCTGAACTCCTCGGCGCTCATCGTTACTCGTTTTTAATCTGTTCGCACCATGCGGCAACCCGCCGGTCGGTCTTGTCGGGCGCGCTTTCATCGACGGCAAGTCCCACGAACTTTCCGCCGCGGCAGACCAGCGAACCTGTTTCGTCATACCCTTCGGGCGCATAGGCTCCGACGAACGTGCAGCCGCTCTGCTGCAAGCCGTCGTAAATCAGCCCGACGGCATCGCAGAACGTATCGGGATAGGAACCGCTGTCGCCGCAGCCGAAAAGCGCCACCTTTTTACCGCTCAGATCCTGCGCCTTCAGCTGATCCAAAAAGCCGTACCAGTCGTCCTGCAATTCGCCTGCGCCCCACGTCGAAGAACCCAGCACGAGCAGGTCGTATTTCTGCACTTCGCCGGCCGGCGTATCGGCCACATTGTGTACATCGGCGTCCGCGACGCCCAATTGTTTGGCAATATCCGCAGCCACGGCCTCGGTCGTGCCCATCGTACTGCCGAAAAAGATACCAGTCATAATTTCGTCGTTTTTGGTTTACGGCAAAGAAACAGCATTCCCACCGGATCGTCAATACCGGATTTTAGGGGTTTTGGCGCGGCCGGATAGCATTATGATGGGATGCCGCACGAACGCAACTCATTATTAATTGGTGATGATTGCAATGCAATTTACCAAGATATGGCGATTGCCGCATATGCCGGGGCGCTATACTTTTGTCCCGTGAAAACAGAACTATGCGGCTACTCCTGAAATATTTGCTATTTATCCTGCTGCCTGCGTACACGTACGGGCAGTCCGGCCGGCCCGACGCCGGGATCACGTTCGAAGTTACCGATTCCCTGCACAATCCGCTGGCGTATGCTACGGTGGCGCTGACTCCTATGTCGGGGGGGGGAAAGGCCTACGCGACGACGACCGATGAGGAGGGCCGGGCACGTTTCACCCTGCCCGCGAATACCTACAATGCGGATATCTCATATATCGGATATGTCTCCCAACGGATGGAGGTACGGCCCGTCAGCGGCAGCGACATGCTGCGGACCGTCCGGCTCCGGACAAGCGACACGCAGATCCGCGAGGTCGTAATCACGGCGACCCAAGTGCGGGGACCGGTCTCGGGCGTGCATATCGGCCGGGACGCGATGAACCACATCCAGCCGTCGAGTTTCGGGGACCTGCTCGAACTGCTGCCCGGCGGACGGGCCTCCGACCCCTCGTTTTTCTCCTCGAACCACATTCATCTGCGCGAGATCGGCACCTCGAACAGCGATTACCAGACTACATCGCTCGGCGTTTCGTTCGTCATGGACGGAATTCCGATGTCGAACGACGCGGGCATGACATACAATTCGGGAACGACCGTCGGCAATAATATTTCATTGAACAGAGGCGTCGACATGCGCACGATGCCGACCGATGAAATAGCTTCGGTAGAGATTCAGCAGGGCATTCCGTCGGTCGAATACGGCGATCTGACCAGCGGACTGATCAAGATCAAGCGCAAGGAGGGAGGCCGCAACCTCGAAGCCCGCTTCAAAGCGGATCTGGGCAGCCAGCTGCTCTATGTCGGCAAAGGATTCGAATGGGGCGCTCCGGCCGACCTGCTGACGATGAACGTCGGCGCGACATGGCTCAACTCCCACGACGACCCGCGCAATACGCGCCAGAACTACCAGCGTGCGACCGGATCGTGGCGCATGAAGAAACGCTGGGAAAGCACCTCGGCCTACCGTTACACGTTGGGCGGATCGCTCGACTACACCGGCTCTTTCGACCGCCAAAAAAGCGACCGGGATATCGACGAAGGCCCGGCGGGCATCCCCCTCGAACGCTACAAATCGAGTTACAACAACGTCGTCGCGGCGGTGAATTTCACCGCCGAATCCAAGGGTGCGAATTTTTTCCGCAGCTTCGATTTTTCCGCTTCCGTCTCTTCCGAATTCGACCTGATCGACCGCTGGCGTTACCGAGCGAACAGCGGCAACGTCCCTATACGCACGGCAGTCGAAGAGGGCGTCTTCGATATGGAAGTGCTGCCGGTCCGCTATGAAGCGACCCTGCAGGTGGACAACAAACCGTTCTACGCCAACGCCAAGGCGGTAGCCCTGCTGGGAGCCGACACCCCGCTGAGCCGCAACACGATCCGCATCGGAGCCGAATGGAACATGTCGAAAAATTACGGCGGCGGTCTGCTTTACGACGTGACGCGCCCATTTACCGACCTGATGAGTTCCCATCCGCGGCGTTACGACGCCCTGCCGGCGCTGCACCGGCTCTCGGCGTTTCTGGAGGACAATACGACGATTACGGCCGGCGAGTGGCGGATCGAGATAATGGCCGGACTGCGTACGACGGCCATGGCCAATCTCGGAAGCCGTTACACCCTGCAGGGCAAATTCCATTTCGATCCGCGTGCCAACCTCTCGGTGACGCTTCCGGCGTTCGACATGGCAGTCGACCCGATGCGCATCACATTCGCGGGCGGCGCGGGATGGCACACCAAAACGCCTACGCTCGACCAGCTCTTCCCCGAACCGGACTACTCCTATTACACGCGGCTCAACTATTTCCCGGCGGACGACGAATCGAAACGCCGTATCAATGTGGAAGTCTTCAAGCACGACCCCACCAATTACGACCTGAAGGCGGCGCGGAACTTCAAATGGGAGGTGCGCGGCAATGCGGAGTGGAACGGATACGGACTGTCGGTAACCTATTTCCGGGAGAATATGACCTCGGGATTCCGCACCTCGACCGACGTACTCACCCGGACCTACCGCGAATACGACACCGGACCGCTCAAGGATATGGAGTTCACCGGACCGCCGCAGCTCGAATGGCTTCCCTACAAGGACAAAACGGTATTCCAGACCGTCGGCGTCAAGACCAACGGAAGCCGCACATTCAAGCAGGGCATCGAATTCTCGCTCTCCACGCGGCGCATCCGGGCGCTGGCCACGAAACTCATCGTCTCGGGCGCCTATTTCAAAACCCGCTATGAGAACAGCGAACCCCAGTACGTCCTGACGACCGTACAGCTCGCAGAAGGGACGCCCTATCCTTACATCGGGCTTTACGATCAGGACGACAACACGTTTCACGAAGTATGCAACACCAATTTCCTGCTCGACACCCAGATTCCCAAACTGGGGCTGATTTTCTCCACGTCGTTCCAATGCCAGTGGTTTTCCGGCATGAAGGCCGAATGGTGCAATCCTGCGCCGACCAGCTACCTCGACCTGCAGTTACAGGAACATCCGTTTACGGCCGAGTCGGCAGCCGACGGTATTTTGCAGCATATGATCCACGACAACGTATCGAAAGAAGCCTATCTCTACCGTCTCACGCCTTTCAGTATGAACGTCAATCTCAAAATCTCGAAACGGCTTTACCGCGACCGGCTCAACATTGCGATTTTCGTAAACCGGCTGTTCACATACAGTCCTTCGTACAGAAACGAGACCAACGCACTGGTACGCCGCTATTCCAGCCCCTATTTCGGCATGGAACTCAACTTCAAACTGTAATGCGATGATGATGAAATCTACCATACGGACTCTGTTTCTGCTCTCCGCACTGCTGTTTTCGGCCTGCGAAAAAGACGATTCGATTTTCACCGAACTGTCCATCCGGTTCGTGATGCCGGACAGCCGCCCCGTCGAAAAGCTGGAAATACGCACGGACATCTCCTACTTCGACAATATCAACTCCGGAGAGCGGGTGCCATTTCCCGCCGCCGAACAGAACAGCGCGACAATACGGCTCCGCAAAGGGGTTTACACGTTCATCGTCGAAGCCGACGCGACCTATTCGACCGGAGAAAAGAAGATTCTGCGCTGCACGGATTACAATCAGATTCCAGCAGCAATGACTTGGGTAGAGGACAGCGAATCGATCGTGTTGTTACTAAAATCGATCTGACGATGATGAAGGCCCTTTTCCTGTCGATACTGGCGCTGCTGCCCGCCGCCGCTTCCGCCCAGCGCGATACGCTCGGCGTATTGGAGCGTTCTTCCGTTTTCAGCGCGGAGGACGAACGGGCCGTAGCCGGATTTCATACGGAGTCGCCCGCGATGATGCTCTACCGCAGCGAACAGTCGCTTTCGCAGATCTCGCTCCGCATCGACCTGCGCCGTGAGCAGGAGGCGCTGCTGCAGCCGCTGGGCGACGGAGCCTTCGACGGGGGATTTTATGCCGAAAGCTACCGGCGGCTCAGCGAGCGGTCGGCAACGTGGGCAGACGCCCGGTACGTCCGCGGCAACCGCCGCAACGTCTGCTGGAACTCCACGGCCGACTACCTGCTGCTCTATCCCTGCATCACGGCGGATTCCGCCGGAGGAAACCTCTCGACCGAGGAATATGCTTTCGGCGGCGGCTATGTCCACCGGGTGGGACGCTTCGACCTTGCGATCCGGGGCGACTACCGCGCCGGACAGGAATACCGTCAGGTCGATCCGCGGCCCCACAACGTCGTGTCGGATTTCACGATCAAACTCGGCGTAGGCATGCAGTTCCCTCAGTACGTTTTGGGGCTGGACCTGCAGGGGCGGCTCTATAAACAGGATCAGGACATAGACTTTTTCTATCCGCCCGGCGCCAGCTCTTCCGAGCTGTATATGACCGGACTGGGCAGTTATTACACCCGCTATTCACTGAACAGCGAGAGTTTCAACATCGGCTATGACGGAAAGGGTTGTCTGCTGGCGGCACAGCTCATGCCGCGGCACGCGAAAGGCTGGTATGCCCGTGCCGCATTCGAAAGCCTTACGACGGAGCGGCTCAACAAATCCAACAACACGGTCCCCATAACCCGGCTCAAAACCCGTCAGGCGACCCTCTCCGCAGCCTACCGCAGCGGCCGCTGGAGCCTGCGCGCCGGAGGCGGCTATGAACTGCGCCGCAGTATCGAAATGATAGCCGACCGTACGGGACACAGCGTCATCGTCGATGAACAGGCGATGTATAAGAACCGTATCTGGCACGCCGACGCCGAAGCGACCGTCGAATGGCGGCGCGGCACGGTGAATTACATGCTCAGTCCCCGCGCGGAATGGCGGCAGTCCACGGCCACGTACGCCTATCCGGCACGGCGGATGCGGCTCGCGCAGTTCTGCGGAGCGGTACGCGGCAGCGCAGAATGGCTCCGTCCGCAGTGGCGCGTGAAAGCGACGGCAGGAATCGGCTGTTACGTCTCGCCCGACGAGGAGGTTTCGCTCAGCAACGTGCTGAACAACATTTCGGAATACCTGACTTACACGGCGGCGCGGCTGAGCGGCCGGGCCGTCGCCCCCGAGGTGTCCCTGCGGGCCGAACGCCGCCTGAGCCGGAATCTGGCCTGCTTCGCCGAGGCGGGGTGGACGCCCCGGTTTTACAGCGGAGGATTGTCCGAACACGTTCTGACGGCGACGTTCGGCATCCTGTTCTAAACGATCGAACCAATATTTGTCAAACCAATAATAAAAACCAATTATGAAAAAGCTTTTCTTAATTCTCACCACGGCCCTCTTCGCAGCGGGCTTCGCATCCTGCACCGACGATCCCGAAGAAACGGTCAATCCCGTCGTCGTATCCGAAATCTTGCGCGCGCTCGGCGGCAATGTGCTGGTAAACGTGCCCGAGGAAAATTTCGACGTGAATATTCCCGCCGATGCTGCGTCGTGGGTTCAGATCAATGAAGCCGAATCTTCGGGCAAAGCGCTGGTGCTGTCCGTCGATGAGAACGAAACGGGGACGGAACGTTCGACCGTCGTGAACGTGACGCGGAGCGGCAAGAGCACCGTTCTGGCGACCGTAACCATCAAACAGAGCGACATCACGCTGCAAGCCGGCGAATTCGTGATCGAGGAGATCTACTTCACAGGCACGGCGCTTCCCGAAACGGGAAAGCCTGACAGGTGGCTGGGCGACCAGTACATCAAGATCCGTAACAACTCCGACGAAGACCTCTATGCCGACGGCATGATGCTGATCCTTTCGAGCGGACTCAATTCGGGCATGAACAGCGAGATGATCGAAGGCAAGGACTTCCGCAAGGAGTGTTGTGCGGGCAATGCGTTCTACTGCATTCCCGGCAACGGACAGGATGTGCTGGTCAAAGCCGGCGAGTCGCTGATCGTCGTCAACAACGCCCAGAACCACACCATCGGCAACCCGAACTCGTGGGACGCCACGAAAGCCGATTTCGAGTGGTACGACGTTTCGTCGAACGAGAACTATCTGGATATCGACAACCCCGACGTGCCCAACCTCGACAAATGGTACGCTTCGACATTGACGGTCCAAGTGCTCCACAACCGCGGCTTCAACGCCGTGGCTATCGCCATGCCGCCCGTCGGCCTGACTGCAAAGCAGTTCCTCGCCGAATACCCGCTCGAAGACGCCCAGTATATCTTCCACTCCCCGAACGGCTCGGACTACACGATGTCGCTGCGCAACTGCTACCGCGTGCCTAACGAATGGGTGCTCGACGCCGTGAACACGGGCTGCCGCGACGAATACTACATCGCCCCGTGGGACGCTTCGCTCGACGCAGGTTACGCATGGTGCGGTACGGCCAACGGAGATGCCTACCGCTTCGGCAAGTCGGTGATCCGCAAGACCGGTTCCGACGGCAAACTCATCGACTCGAACAACTCGACCAACGACTTCGAGTCCAATACGAAGGCGTCGCTGATCAAGTAAGCCGGAAGAACGACCATTCTTTATGACCGATTCTGTCATCGAATGCCGCAACCTCACCCATTGTTACGGGGAGCGGCTGATATACAAAGACCTGAGTTTCGAGGTTCCGCGCGGGCGGATCCTCGGACTTTTGGGTAAAAACGGCACCGGAAAAACCACGACCATCAACATTCTGAGCGGCTATCTCCAACCGCGCGCCGGACAGTGTCTGATCTTCGGCGAGGATATCCGCACGATGCGGCCCGAAACCCGCGCCCGGATCGCCCTGCTGATCGAGGGACACGTGCAGTACGCCTTCATGACCATCGAGCAGATCGAACGGTTCTATGCGCGGTTTTATCCCCGCTGGAACCGCGACGCCTATTACGGACTGATGGAAATGCTGAAGGTGGCGCCCCGGCAGCGCATCTCGCGCATGTCGTGCGGACAGCGTTCGCAGGTGGCCTTAGGGCTGATTCTCGCCCAGAACGCCGATCTGCTCGTGCTTGACGACTTCTCGATGGGACTGGACCCCGGTTACCGCCGCCTGTTCGTAGAATACCTGCGCGACTATGCGCAGAGCGAGGAGAAGACCGTTTTCCTTACCTCGCACATCATTCAGGACATGGAAAAGCTCGTGGACGACTGTATCATCATGGATTACGGAAGCATTCTGGTACAGATGCCCGTCGGCGAACTGCTCGGCACGTTCCGGCGATACACCTTCACGCCGGGCGCCGACGTCACGATCCCCGCCGGCGACGGCCTCTACCACCCGAGCGTCGTGAACGGGCGCGCCGAACTCTATTCGTTCGACTCCCCTGCGACGGTACAGGGCGTGCTGGAGCGCGCGGGCATTGTCTGCAGCGACCTGCGCGGCGAAACGCTGAACCTCGAAGACGCTTTCATCGGACTGACCGGAAAATACTAAACCCGAATTATGATCAAAGCCATATTCTACAAAGAGTGGATCAAAATGCGCTGCTTCTATCCGCTGAGCGCATTGTTCCTCTTCGGAGCCACCGCCTATGCGCTGCTGCGCGTCCAACGGGTGATAACCTTCAAGGGTGCGGCGCACATCTGGGAGGTGATGCTCGAAAAGGAAGTTGTCTTCATCGACATTCTCCAATACCTGCCGGCCCTGCTGGGCGTATTGCTCGCAGTGGTTCAGTTCGTCCCCGAAATGGCCCAGAAACGGCTGAAGCTGACGCTTCACCTGCCCTTTCCACAGTGGAAGATGATTCTGCTGATGTCAGGCATCGGGCTGGGAGCGCTGGCATTGCTGTTCATCGTGCAAACCGCCGTGCTGTGGGGGTACTTCCACGCCCTGCTGGCGCCCGAACTGGTCGCGCGGATTCTGCTGACGGCGCTGCCGTGGTATCTGGCCGGGCTGACGCTCTACCTGCTGACGGCATGGATCTGTCTCGAACCCACATGGAAACGGCGGCTGGCGAATCTGCTGATCGCCGTGGGCGTCTGCCGGATCTTCTTCCTCTCCGACACCCCGAAGGCCTACGACGGCATGCTGCCGTGGCTGGCGCTGCTGCTGGTATGTTCGCTGTTCTTCCCGCTGCTTTCGGTATACCGTTTCAAGCAGGGATGTCAGGATTAACCCGCAAAACGACAAATCTATGATAAAGAGTATCAAAACCGGAATAATCCTCCTTGCGGCGCTTCTGCTGGCATGGCTGCTGCCGTGGTGCTACGCGTTCGTGTTCGCATCGCCTTCGTGGTCGCCGTTCACGCTCTACAGCTGCGTGACGCACGGATTCGCATCGGTGGATTTCGACCGCGAAAACAACGTCGCCGGATGCGATCTGCAGGGCAACACCTACACCCAGCAGCAGTTCGACAGTATCCTGCCGACGTTCTATTACCGCCAACTCGCCGCCGAAGGGAGGTTTCCGTCCGAAATCGAGGGCGTGGCGGTCGAATCGCGCGACGTGGAGCGCACGAACTTCATGTTCCGCACGTCGCCCGGCGAAATCAACCGCCGCAGACCGACGGTCTATCAACTGCTGGAATCGATGCCCGACCGCATCGATTTAGAACCGGCGACGGACGTGTTCCGCATCACCGGCGAGGGAATCGAGTTCGTCGATATGGAGACCAACACCATCGACCAAAAGAAGAGCGCGGCATTCACCAAAGTCCTGCGGGACAAGGGATTTTCGTTCCCGGCCCGCGTCGTCTCCGGCAACCCCTCGACGCGCAAGCGGTACGACAACGGCTACCTGCTGGTGGACGACGCGCTGCGCGTCTACCACATGAAGCAGGTCCGCGGCCGCCCGTTCGTGCGCCGTACCGACGTTGCGGACTCGCTGCAAATCGGCCAGATTTTCGTCACGGAGTTCGCCGACCGCAAAAGTCTCGGTTTTCTGGTGGACAGCGAAAAGCGTTTCTATACGCTCGGTGCGGAGGATTACAAACTGCACGAGATTCCCGTCGGGAAATTCGGCCCCACACGGGAGAACATGATGATCATCGGCGACATGTTCTACTGGACGGTCACCATCCAAGGCGCCGAATCGAAACGCTATGTCGCCGTGAACGCCCGCGACTATTCACTGGCGGACGAATACCGCCCCGAAGAGAAACCGCAGGCATGGGCCGAGTACGCAAAATACCTGTTTCCCTTCGAACTGTCGTTCACCTCGCCGCTGGACGGCTACGTAAAGCCCCGGATTGCGGAGGTGTCGTTTCAGGCCCTCTGGCTGGGACTCGTGCTCGGCGCGTTCTATGCGCTCATCCGCCGCAGATCGCCCGGCGGACGGCTCTGGCAGACCGTCGGCGTCGTCTTGTTCGGACTCTTCCTCTTCGTCCCGCTGCTGGTATTCGGCACGGCAAAACGATGACAACAAACCCATACGCAAGAGAAGGGCGGACGTTTTCGACGTCCGCCCTTTTATCACACGCAGTTTCCCGGATCAGGTCAGGAAAATAAACAGCAGCGGAATCAGAATCCCCGCGATCAGCTCGACGCCTCCGCGGCCCCGCAATCCTTTCGGGCCGCGCATCATCACCAGCCCGGAAAGCACGATTACGATCAATCCCGCTAAAAAGACATCCGAAAAGACCGTCCACCAACGCGACGGATTGTAATGCAGCCGGTTCAGACTGCTCAGCACGGGCCGCTTGCGGATCGACTCGTAGACGGCGTGTCCCGACGCCAGATCGACCGTCAGCGAACTGCCGCCCCGGATAAAGACTTTCAACCGGTCCGGTTCGGGAAAGTAATGTTTCAAGTAATTGCCCTCCTCGCCGACGCGCAGGAGCAGTTCCTCGGCCCGCGCACGGGTCCACTCCTGCTCGGCGCGCGGTATCTCCTGTGCGAAGACCAGCTCGGTCCGGCGCACCGAATAATCGGAATTGAAATCGCGTTTGTGGTTGAGCATGAAGCCCGAAACCGCATAAATCAGCAGTACGCCCGAAAAGAAAAAGGAGAGGTCGCGGTGAACGGGCCTGCTCCATTTCCTCACGGCGGACATAAACGACCGTGTCCCCATGACGTGCAAAACTTCTTATTTCAAAACTTCATAACTCCCGCCGTCCACATGGTAGAACGAAAGGTATTCCTTGCCTTCTTTGGCTTTGCGGTCGGCGATACGGGCACGGAAGTCGGCGATACGCTTTTCGGTGCTGCTGGCAACCGATTCGCCGCGGGCCTGATGTTCGGCGCTGCATCCGGCTTCGCCCTCGCCGTGCTGCCGGGCGATCTGGTCCTTGAGCCGCAGCTCCCACTCGGCAAGGTAAGCCTCGTCGATCCGGTCTTCGACCAGCGTGCCCGTCACCCGCACGACGTTGTTCACGCATTCGGGCTTGAAGCTGCCGATCTTCTCTCCGGCTTCAATGCGGATCACCTGCGTATCGTCGGTTCCCATTAGGAAAATCTTGCGGCCCCCGTGGCGGCAGATATGCGTGCAGACGCCCTCGACCGTCACCTTGCCGCCGGTCAACTTCTCAGCATCGGCGAGCAGGTTATCGACCTCCATGACGGAACTCTGCGTTTCTGAGGTTTGAGTCTCCGAAGCGTTCTTTTTATTCGGGTTCCCGCCGCACCCAGCAAGGAAAAATACGGCGGCTGCAAGCGCCGCACAATAAACGAAATGTCTCATAATCGGTTTGAATTTTTTCTTCGTTTTCCGCATTCGGCGCAACGGGCCGTCCCGCAGCGTCTCGGCAGATTTTAGTAATACAAAGAAACGACATTACGCCGGGAACGGCAATACCTAATTTTAGGGGTTTTCAGGAGCCGCAATACCTTTATAGATGGATAGCGGCCGCTCCGAGACCGGGGTTTCAACGCTCCGTGATCTTATAATCTTCGCCCAGCACCCGCTGCAATTCGGCCAGCTCCGGCTCCCGCCCAGTGAATTCGACCGTCGCGGCAGGAGGATCGAGAGTAACAACGGCACGGAGACCTTCGATGCCGTTCAGGGCCTTTTCGACATGCATCCGGCAGTGGTTGCACATCATTCCTTCGATACGATACTCTTTTTTCATGGCTGTTTGTTTTTTGGTTATAAATTCTGTATTTATTTTATGGACGGCTTTCGTGCCGAGCCGTTTTGTACTCAGCTGCAGGCTATTGGCCACAACGCTCACACTACTCAGGGCCATGGCGGCCCCGACGAGCATCGAATTGAGCAGAAACCTGGTCAGCGGATAGAGCACGCCAGCGGCGACAGGCACGCCGATCAGGTTGTAGATAAACGCCCAGAAAAGGTTCTGCCGAACGGTGCGCACGGTCGCGGCCGAAAGGCGGACCGCCGCGGCGATCTTCGTCAGGTCGGACGAAAGAATCGTGACCTTCTCCACGTCGATCGCAATGTCGCTCCCCTGCCCCATGGCAATGCCCAGATCGGCCTGCGCCAGCACCGCACTGTCGTTGATGCCATCCCCGACCATTGCGACACAGCGACCATGGCAGCGAATTCTTTTGTCATAAGAAAATTGCAAAAACTATCGGTACAAAAGTATGTTTTGTCGATTCATATGCTTCCCCTGACAGAAAAGGGGCAATTGAAAATCAGAATAAACCATCAGGCAATATATACTGAATGGGGCAGATTTCTTTGTGTTAACGGAAGAGTTTATTAAACAAGTGCAATACAATGAACAGAAGACATCGGGAAAATTAAAATTTTCTTCGTCTAAAAAAGTTCTTTAAACTAATTTCTTAAAATTGCACTCGCCGGTTGACCCTGCCTAATTTGCCCATCTCGAAAATTTTTCGTATCTTGCGATAGGTTATTTGAAATGCGGTATTTGAGCGCAAGAAGCTGAAAACAAACCGTTGCCTTCTCGTTACCTACTCTCCTATACAAAAATGTAACTACCATATAAATCAAGTCGTTACATTACTTTAATCCCGCACCTCTGTGGGTCCGCCGCATGTTTTCGCCTGCACAGGACGGTTATTTGAACCACTCCTGCAAATGGTCGCGGCCGTAGAAGTAGTAGACCGCAAGCCCCACCCAGCTGGTGAGCAGCACCACGACCGCCGCGATGACCTTTCCGCCCGTGGAGATGTTCTTTTTGAAAATGTCCAGCACGCACCAGATTGCGCACACGAGGCCGATCAGCCAAACAATCGTTCCAATCATAACATTTTGAATTTAGAGAAACATTGATGTTCGAATATGTCCGCCGGGTAAACCACGTCCGAGAGAAACAACCCCTGGGCCGGCGCGCCGGCGCTCGACCGCGACAGGTCGCGGCTCTCGACGATCGAGCGGAACCCGTCGGGCGTGTAACGTCCGCGCCCCACGTCGACCAGCGTGCCTACCAGCGACCGCACCATATTCCGCAAAAACCGGTCCGCACGGATCGTGAAACACATCGTGCCGCGGGAGTCGATCGTCCAGACGGCCTCCTTCACACGGCAGATGTTGGTCTTGTTGTTCGAATTGAGCTTGGCGAAAGAGGTGAAGTCGTCGTACGCGGTCAGCATCGCCGCCGCCTCGTTCATCCGCCCGACGTCGAGCGGCACGTAATACTGCCACGTCTCGTGCCGCGTAAAGGGATTCTTGCGCGGCTCGATGAAGTAGCGGTACTCCCGTTCGCGGGCGTGGAAGCGGGCGTGTGCATCCTCCGCCACGGGCGTCATGCTGCCCACGGCAATGTCGCCCGGCAGCAGGAAATTGAGTTTGTAGACCGTCTGCGCAGGATCGGCGACGGGACGTTCGCAGTCGAAGTGCGCCACGTAATAGGCCGCATTGACCCCCGTGTCGGTACGCCCGGCGCCCGTCAGAGCAACCGGTTCGCGCAGCAGGGTAGCGAGCGCCCGTTCGAGCGTCTGCTGCACCGACGGCTGGTCGGGCTGCCGCTGCCAGCCGCAGTAGGCGGCCCCGTTGTACCGGAGTTCGAGAAAATAGCGCATACCGGAAATGATTTGTCCGGCAAATATACGAAATTCCGGAATACTATTGTACGCTCTCCTGCGTTTAGATTCATAAATAATTCGTATCTTTGTACGAATATTTCGACAAAACAAATGAAAGCAGCGATCATAGGATACGGCAAGATGGGCCGCGAAATCGAACGGATTCTCACGGAAAGAGGGCACGAAGCGGCTCTGATTATCGACACGGACAACGCGCACGAACTCGACGCCGCACATCTGGCGGGCATCGACGTCGCGCTGGAGTTCACGACGCCCGAAACGGCCTACCGGAACATCCGCACCTGCATCGAATGCGGCGTGGCGGCGGTGAGCGGCACGACGGGCTGGACCGACCGCCTCGGGGAGTTGCAGGAGCTGTGCCGCGAGCGGGGCGGGGCGTTGTTCTACGCCTCGAACTACTGTCTGGGCGTGAACCTGATGTTCCGCCTCAACCGGCAGCTGGCCGCGATGATCGACCGCGTGGGCGGCTACGACGTGCGCATCGAGGAGGTGCACCACACCCAGAAGAAGGACGCCCCGAGCGGCACGGCAATCACGCTGGCCGAGGGAATCGTCGAAAACCTCGCCGGCAAGCAGGGCTGGGTCAACCTGGCTCCGGGAATCGAACACGCCGCCAACCGCATCGAACGCAGCGGAGAGGCGCCCGCCGACCGGATCGAAATCCGCTCCGTGCGCGAAGGCGCCGTCCCGGGCATCCACACCGTGACCTACGAATCGGAGGACGACGTGCTGGAGATCAGACACACGATCAAGAACCGCCGCACGCTGGCCCTGGGAGCCGTCGTGGCCGCCGAATTCCTCTGCGGAAAACAAGGGGTCTACTCGATGGACGACCTGCTGCGCAATGCATAATTCACAATTCATAATTCACAATTAAAATCGGGGCTTTCCGCATGGGTAAAATCAAAAACTTGCTACGCAACAAATGGGTCGGTTTCACGCTGGCCGCATTGCTTTATACGCTCTGGTTCGTGGTCTGGACGGGCAACCTCTGGCTGGTGCTGGGACTGCCGGTCATCTTCGACCTCTACATCACGAAGTTCTTCTACCGCTACGTCTGGAGCCACAACGTGAAGATGTGCCAGCGCAGCAAAACCTACCGCACGGTGTACGAATGGGTCAACGCCATCATCTTCGCGACGGTCGTGGCGACGCTGGTGCATCTCTTCATCTTCCAGATGTACGTCATCCCCACCTCGTCGATGGAGCGGACGCTGCTCATCGGCGACTATCTCTACGTGAGCAAGGTGGCTTACGGACCGCAGATGCCCAACACGCCGCTCTCGTTCCCCTTCGTACACCACACGATGCCCTTCTCGCAGACCAAGAAATCGTTCTCCGAGGCGATCAAGTGGCCCTACCACCGCCTCAAGGGGCTCAAGCCGATACGCCGCAACGACGTGGTGGTCTTCAACTTCCCGGCGGGCGACACGGTGCTGCTCGAAAACCAGAACGTGACCTATTACGACACGCTGCGCAGCTTCGAGGAGTCGTTCGGCAAGGAGGAGGGACGCAAACGCCTCAACGAAAAATACACGGTGATCAGCCGCCCGGTCGACAAACGCGAGAACTACATCAAACGCTGCGTGGGGCTTCCGGGCGACTCGCTCGAAGTCCGCAACGGAAAGGTGTGGGTCAACGGCGAACCGCAGGAGGCGATACCCGGACTGCAATACAACTACGTGGTGCAGACCTCGGCCCCCTTCACGCAGTACGCCATCGACAACCTCGGAATCCGGGAGTACAGCGGTTACGGCTCGGGCTACTACATGAACCTCACGGACGAACTCGCCGAGAAGGTCAGGGGCTTGAGCAACGTCATTTCGGTCAACCGCTATATCTACACCCCCAACGACGAGGTGTTCCCGCAATGGGGCACGCCCCGCTGGAGCCAGGACAACTACGGCCCGATCTGGATTCCGAAGAAGGGCGACACGGTGCAGCTCACGGCGGAGAACCTGCCGCTCTTCCGCCGCATCATCGAGGCCTACGAAGGGCACACGCTCGAAGAGCGCGACGGACGCATCGTGATCGACGGCAAAGAGGCGACGGAATACACCTTCGCGATGAATTACTACTGGATGATGGGCGACAACCGCCACAACTCGGCCGACTCGCGTTTCTGGGGCTTCGTGCCCGAGGACCACATCGTGGGCAAGGCGTCGTTCGTATGGCTGTCGCTCGATGCGGAAAAGAGTTTCCCCGCGAACATCCGCTGGGAACGGCTCTTCAGAAAGGTTCGGTAGACGTGGCCGGCGACAGTTACAGAACCGTCGCGGCCCCCGCCGAAGCCGCCTGCCGGGAGCGGAGCAGCAAGTTCCTCTCCTGGATTTATCCCGTGCGCACGGAGGAGGAGATCCGCGAACGGCTCGACGCGCTGCGCAAATGGTATTACGACGCCACGCACCACTGTTACGCCTGGCGGCTGGGACCCCGCGGCGAGGCGTTCCGCGCCAACGACGACGGGGAACCCTCGGGAACGGCCGGAAAACCGATCCTCGGACAACTGCTCTCGAACGACATCACGGACTGCCTGGTGGTCGTGGTCCGCTACTTCGGCGGCACGAAACTGGGGGTTCCGGGGCTGATCGCCGCCTACCGGGAGTCGGCGGCCGAGGCCATCGCAGCGGCCGAAATCGTGGAGCTGACGGTGGACCGCACGGTGCGGGTGGATTTCCCCTATGTGGCGATGAACGCCATCATGCGGGTCGTCAAGGAGCAGCAGCCGCGCATCGAGGAGCAGACCTTCGACAACCTCTGCACGATGCGGCTCGCGATCCGCGAAAGCCGCGCAGCGGGGCTTATCGAAAAATTGCGCAAAGCCGGAGGCTCGGTTCGGGACGAAGCGGAATGAAATACGAACAACGGATTGGAATATTTGCGGGTCAGCTCCGTTTTTGACGGCAAAAAATCCGCATTATCGTTCGCAGCGGAAAAAGAGAGACCGAGGAAACGCGCGCCCGGAGCGGGGGGGGGCTGTAAAGGCGTCCGCAGGCGAGGGCAGACAGCTTGCTGTTTGCCGAGCCGTCACAGTCTAAACGGCGCGTGTTTTTGCGCCGTAAAGGCCCGATTTACTGCGCCCGCTCAACGCGAATCCGAGGGCACTCCCGCCAGAACGGCATGCGGATGGTTTTGGGCGCCTTTTACCACCAAAAGGTACATAACGGCGAGTGTGAAACACTCGGAAAAGCGGATTGGAATATTTGTAACATGAAAGAACACGAAAACTCCATATATATCAAAGGAGCGCGGGTCCACAACCTCCGCAACATCGAGGTCGAAATTCCGCACAACAAACTCGTCGTCGTGACGGGACTCTCCGGCTCGGGCAAGTCGACGCTGGCCTTCGACACGATTTTCGCCGAGGGGCAGCGCCGCTACGTCGAGAGCCTTTCGGCCTACGCCCGGCAGTTCCTCGGGAAGATCAACAAACCCGACGTGGACATCATCACGGGCATCGCGCCGGCCATCGCCATCGAGCAGAAGGTCAACACGCGCAACCCCCGTTCGACCGTGGGCACGACGACCGAGATCTACGACTACCTCAAACTGCTGTTCGCCCGCGCGGGGCACACCTTTTCGCCCGTCTCGGGGCAGGAGGTGCGCTGCTTCAGCGTGGATGACGTGGCGGCCCGGATTCTCGCCCGCGACGGACAGCGCGTGGTCATCGGCGCACCGCTGGTATTGGGCGAAGGGCAGGGGATCATCGAAAAACTGACGCTGCTGCTCTCGGAGGGTCTCATGCGGGTCTACACGGGCGGCGAAGTGCGGCTGATCGAGGACGTGCTGCCCGGAATCGGTCCCGACACCCGGGCCGACGAAATCCGGATCGTCGTCGACCGCATGCGCGTAGCGACGGACGAGGACTCGCAGACCCGCATCCGCGACTCGGTGGCCCGCGCCTTCTCCTACGGCGGGGACATCTGCGAAATCGTCACGGACGAGGGCGTACGGGAGTTCTCGTCGCGCTTCGAGGCCGACGGCATCGAGTTCGAACGCCCCTCGGAACACCTCTTCAGCTTCAACAACCCGCTGGGGGCCTGCCCCCGGTGCGAGGGCTACGGCAAGGTGATCGGCATCGACGAGGACCTGGTGATCCCCGACAAGAGCAAGACCATTTACGAGGACGCCGTAGCCTGCTGGAGGGGCGAGACGATGCGCAAATGGAAGCAGCAGCTCGTGGAGAACGCCTCGAAGTTCGGATTCCCGATCCACACGCCGTTCCACGAACTGACGCCCGAGCAGAAACGGCTGCTGTGGCGCGGCAACGAATATTTCCACGGACTCGACGAATTTTTCGAATACATCGACTCGGAGCGGCGCAAAATCCAGTTCCGCGTGATGAAGGCCCGCTACACGGGCAAGACCGCCTGTCCCGAATGCGGCGGCTCGCGCCTGCGCAAAGAGGCGTTGTACGTACGCGTCGGCGGCAAGACGATCGCCGATCTGGTGGCGATGCCCGTGGACTCCCTGATCGCCTTCTTCGCAGGGCTGGAACTCGACGAACACGACACGAAAACGGCGTCGCGCATCCTCGTCGAAATCCGCAACCGCCTGCAATACCTCGCCGACGTGGGGCTGGGCTACCTGACGCTCGACCGCCTGTCGTCGACCCTCTCGGGCGGCGAGAGCCAGCGCATCAACCTCTCGACCTCGCTGGGCAGCAACCTCACCGGTTCGCTCTACATCCTCGACGAACCGTCGATCGGGCTTCATCCGCGCGACACGAACCGCCTGATCGGCGTATTGAAACAGCTGCGCGACCTGGGCAACACGGTGATCGTCGTGGAGCACGAGGAGGAGGTGATCCGCGCCGCGGACTGGATCGTCGACATCGGACCCAAGGCCGGTTACAACGGCGGCGAAGTGGTCTTCAGCGGCACGCTGCCCCAACTGCTGAAAAGCAAAAAGAGCCTCACGGCCGACTACCTCACGGGGCGGCGCGAGATCGCCGTTCCGGCAACCGCCCGCGGATGGAGCAACTCGATAACCGTCAAAGGCGCGCGGGAGAACAACCTGCGCAATGTCGACGTGCGGATTCCGTTGGGGGTGATGACCTGCATCACGGGCGTCAGCGGCTCGGGAAAATCGTCGCTGGCGAAGGGAATCCTCTACCCGGCGCTGCGGCGCCTGCTCTACGACACGGGCGTGAAACCCGGCGATTTCGACGGCCTGACGGGCGACGTGCAGCTGCTCAAATCGGTCGAGATGGTCGACCAGAACCCCATCGGCAAGTCGTCGCGTTCGAACCCCGTGACCTACATCAAGGCCTACGACGAAATCCGGAAACTCTTCTCGGACCAGCCCTATGCCCAGCACAACGGGCTGGGCGCTTCGGCCTTCTCGTTCAACATCGCCGGAGGCCGTTGCGAGGAGTGCCAGGGCGAGGGCATGATCAAGGTCTCGATGCAGTTCATGGCCGACGTGGAACTGGTCTGCGAGGCGTGCGGCGGGCGGCGTTTCCGCGACGAGGTGCTCGAAGTGAAATACCGCGGCAAGTCGATCTACGACGTACTGGAGATGACCGTGGACGACGCCATCGCCTTCTTCGGCGAGGAAAGCAAGAAGAACGCCACCTGCCGGCGCATCGTCGAGCGGCTGCAACCGTTGCAGGACGTGGGTCTGGGATACATCAAGTTAGGACAGTCGTCGTCGACCCTCTCGGGCGGCGAGAGCCAGCGCGTGAAGCTGGCTTCGTTCCTGACGAAGGATTCGGCGCAGGGAGGCGTCATGTTCATCTTCGACGAGCCGACGACGGGGCTGCACTTCCACGACATCTCGAAACTGCTCGCGGCGTTCAACGCCCTGATCCAGCGCGGACACACGATCGTCGTCGTCGAGCACAACATGGACATCATCAAATGCGCCGACTGGATCGTGGACCTCGGCCCCGAGGCGGGCACGGCGGGCGGACGGGTCGTGTTCGAAGGCACGCCGCGCGAACTGGAAAAGTGCACCGAAAGCCATACGGGCAAATTTTTGCGCATGCGCGCAAAAATAATGAAGAATGAAAAATGAAAAATTGTCGTACACATGTGCAAAAATAGCCGCGCAGCCCAATTTTTCATTTTTAATCTTTAATTTTCAATTGAATGGAATTCTCTACCTATACACTCCCCAACGGCATCCGCGGCATTCACCGTCAGGTGCGAAACACCGTGGCGCACTGCGCGCTGGTGATCGGCGCCGGGAGCCGCGACGAGCATCCCGCAGAGTACGGACTGGCGCACCTGACGGAGCACGCCTTTTTCAAGGGGACCGAGCGACGCAAGGCATGGCAGGTCAACTGCCGCCTGGAAAACCTCGGCGGGGAGCTGAACGCCTTCACCACCAAGGAGGACACGACGATTCACGCCACAACGCTGAAGGGCGACTTCGCGAAGGCCGCGGAGCTGATCGCCGACATCGCTTTCCGCTCGACGTTCCCCGACCGGGAGCTGGAGCGCGAAAAGGAGGTGATCGTCGACGAGATCAACACCTACAAGGATTCGCCCGCCGACCTGATCTACGACACCTTCGAGGACATGCTGTTCGAAGGTTCGGAACTGGGCCACAACATCCTGGGCCGCAAGACGTCGCTGATGCGCTACGACGGCCAGGCGATCCGCGCCTTCACGGCACGCACGCACACCACCGACCAGATGGTATTCTCGTCGATCGGCAACTTCTCGGCCAAGACCGCCGAAGCCGTCGCGGCACGCTATTTCGCCTCGCAGCCCGCCTCGCAGCGCGGTTTCGTGCGCGCTGCGCCCGCGCCTTACCGGGCCTTCGAAAAGGCAGTTTCGAAGCACACGCACCAGACCCACTGCATCATCGGCAGCCGGGCATTCGGCATCTCGGAGGATCGGCGGCTGCCGCTGGCCCTCGTGACGAACATTCTCGGAGGTCCGTGCGCCAACTCGCTGCTCAACGTCGTGGTGCGCGAGAAGAACGGACTTTCGTACAACATCGAAGCCAGCTACACGCCCTACGGAGACACGGGCATCGTGGCCATCTATTTCAGTTCGGACCACAGCAACGCGGAGCAGTGCATCGAACTGATCGAAGGACAGTTGCACAAACTGCGCACCGTGCCGCTGACGGCGCGCCAGCTGTCGATGGCCAAAAAACAGTTCATCGCCCAGCTGGCCATATCGAGCGAAAGCAACGAAAGCTACATGCTCGGGGCGGGCAAAAGCCTGCTCGTCCACGACGGCATCGACACCATGGAGCAGGTCTACGCCAAGGTCCGCGCCCTGACGGCCCGGCAGCTCACGGAGGTGGCCGAGGAGGTTTTTTCGGATATGTCACGATTAATCTACAAATAAGATGAAAACCGTATTGTTCGTATTACTCGACCAATTCGCCGACTGGGAGTCGGCATTCCTCGCCCCGGCGCTTCGCGGCGGCGTTATGCCGGGACGCCCGGGACGCCACGCCGTGCGGTATGCGACGCCCGGGGGAGTTCCCGTACGCTCGATCGGCGGCATGACCCTCACCCCCGACTGCGATACGGAGACGCTGCCGGACGACTGCGCCGGGCTGATCCTCGTCGGCGGCATGAGCTGGGCGACGCCCGAAGCCGAACGGATCGTCCCGCTGGTAAGGGAGGCCCTGTCGCACGGGATTCTCGTCGGTGCGATCTGCAACGCCGCGTCGTTCCTCGCGGCCCACGGATTCCTGAACGGCGTAAGGCACACCGGAAACGGCCTCGAAATGCTTCGCGAATGGGGCGGCGCGAACTACACGGGCGAGAAACTCTACCAGGAGCGGCAGGCCGTGCGCGACGGCAACGTCGTGACGGCCAACGGCTCGGGGTATCTGGAATTCACGCGCGAATGCCTGCTCGCGCTCGAAGCCGACACGCCGGAGCAAATCGCCGCATCGTACGCCTTCAACAAACACGGATTTTATCAGGAATAGATGGACGCTCTCGAAAAATACGTCCACGATTTTTCGGAACCCGAGGAGGAGCTGCTGCACGAACTCGACCGCGAGACCAACCTGCGGGCCGTGGCGCCGCGAATGATCTCGGGGCACATTCAGGGCCGTCTGCTGGAGATGCTCGTACGGATGCTGCGGCCCCGGCGGGCGCTCGAAATCGGGACCTTCACGGGTTACTCGGCGCTCTCGATGGCCGCGGGGCTGGAGGAAGGGGCCGAACTGCACACCGTCGAGGTGGACGACGAGCTGGAAGAGTTCATCCGATCGTATTTCGACCGCAGCCCCCACGGCGGCAAAATCCGCCTGCACATCGGCTCGGCGCTCGACATCGCCCCGAAACTGGGCGGCGAATTCGACCTCGTGTTCATTGACGGCGACAAACGCGAATACCCGGCCTATTACCGGATGCTGATGGGCGACGACGGCAGTAAGGCGCTTGTTCACAGCGGATCGGTGCTGATCGCCGACAACATCCTCTGGTCGGGGAAGGTCGTGCAGCCCGTGGCGCACAACGACCGCCACACGCAGGCGCTCCTCGAATTCAACCGCATGGTCGTCGAAGACGCACGGGTGGAGAACGTCATCGTCCCGCTGCGCGACGGGCTGAATCTGATAAGAGTAAAATAAGATGGAAATCAAGGAATTGCAGGAGCGCGTAGACGCCTGGATCCGGGAATACGGCGTGCGCTACTTCTCGGAACTGACCAACATGGCCTGCCTGACCGAAGAGGTGGGGGAGTTGGCCCGCGTGATGGCCCGCAAATACGGCGACCAGTCGTTCAAGGCGGGCGAAAAGGAGAACCTCGCCGACGAAATGGCCGACGTGCTGTGGGTGCTGGTGTGCCTGGCCAACCAGACGGGCGTGGACCTCACGGCGGCCGTCGAGGCCAATTTCGCCAAAAAGACCGCCCGCGACAAGGAGCGGCACCGCAACAATGAAAAACTGACACGGAAATAGATGCCAAAAGATTTTTTCACTATATTTGCACGAGCCACACTTCAAAAGACTTGCCTATGATGGGATAAAAGACAGAAACCGATAACATCCGCGGCAAAACACAGCCGCACACATACAAAAGCGTTAGCTTTAATCTTGCTTTCAGAAACTTCGCAACTTTCAACGAGCAGTCAAGAGTAAAGTGTAAACGCTCACGTTTCTACGTGGGCCTTATTCTTCTATTTGACTGCATAGGTATTGCGAAGACCTCTGAAAGCGAATGAAGAAGTTTAGTCCCACGTTTTTTGTATGCATGAGAGAGCCCGGGACAGATTAAAACAAAATTCGAAATGAGCAAATTCATCGACAGTTTCAAACGAGAAGTCGGCAAAAACGCCGGAAAATGGGTCAGCAATAAGTTATTCGGAGACAAACATGCAACACCTATTAAAATCATTCGCAAACGGGAAGACGATCCGCATGCCGTACAACATGCCGTAGAACGAGCTTTGAAAAATAGCGGCTCCACTCCTTATTTCCCTACTCCGTCGAGAAATGACACACTTGATTCATCGGCAACAAGCTATAAACCGATTATACAGTACCAGCCAAATAACACCCCCAACACAAAAGATCCGCTAAAAGAAATCAAGTTCGATCTCAACGACGAAAAGGGTATTATTGTACAACTCTATCGAATCCAAGCTTTCTTCGAAACAGCAGGCTGGAAAAGCGGAAATAGCTATGCTGACGAGCGGAACAACTCGGAATCGGACCGGTTGTTATCGAAACTGCACGAAGGATGCAAAATGTTGGAAATCACGAATCCGACAGCACCGCAATTACCGCAGTTCCACCTTTTTCTACATAAACTACACAGAAAAAGATGGTGGCAACGATACGGACTGCTAATATATTCCTTCGGGAGTATGTTGATAGTCCTAATATTGAGTCTTATTATGATGCACTTCGAAGACTAAAACATCTCTAAAATCAAATGACAATGGCACGACGCAGAACTAAAGAGGAACGGGAACAAGAACATCAGGTATTGCTTGAAGCACAGCGGGCGGAACAAGAGGCAAAACTCAACGCCGAAATGGAAAGGAAAATGCTGGAAGACATCAAAGCAAGCGCTCAACCTATTCTCGACGAGGAGATATCGTCAGACTTGCAATTGCTTATAAAACAGCTCAACCGTTATTTCGCCCAAATCAAAACGTTAGACTGGGATTATCACAACACGCACGGAGCCAAATTACAGAACGCAATCAACGATGCCTATCTGACAAAACTGGAAGAGGGTATCCAAATGCTGGAAATATTGTCACACGGCAATCCGCAAACCCTTTTCTTCCAAGGACAAGTCCGGATGCTGAAAGCACATAGAAAGCATGTACTCCGCACAGAGACACGACACGTTTTGTGGGTCTTGTTCGGATATCTAATCCTCATGCTGTTTTTAGCACTTATGATATGGTTATTCGACTAAAAAAATGGAATTTATCGACCTATTATCCTACTATGACGAAGTGCTTGCGCTTTGGCAGGAATACACCGGAGAGGAGTTTTGTGCGCAACCGCCGATTATGCCCACCTCCGGACTGAAAAACAGTCTGCTGTTCGTCGGACTGAATCCCTCTTTCACAAAAGGGGATGACACTCCCTACACATTGAGCCAGGATAACCGCGGAGGGCATCCCTATTTCGCAACGATCAGCCGCATGGCCGAACGAATCGGCATGCCGTGGAGCCATCTCGACCTGCTCTGCATCCGGGAAACAGACCAACGCCGTATTAGGATTCTGCTGCGATCCGACAAAGGTTGTACATTCATACAGAAGCAAATCGATATCACTCTCCGAATGATAAACGCACTGAATCCCGCAGCCATTGTCATATGCAACGCGTTGGCTTGCCGACTGCTCGACGAACGGATGCATCTCTCCGACCAATTCGACGAACAGATCGGCACACCTCAGATCCATAACATACCGTGGTATCTGTGCGGAATGCTCTCGGGCCAGCGGGCATTGGACAAGGGTTCGCGCGAACGGTTGATTTGGCATATTTCCCGGAATCGAAAATAAAAACGTCCCGGCCGGGACGTTTTTCGATAGGGCAGCCGGAGACTACTCCAATTTGAGCTCCCGCTTGATGCCTTCGATCTTGGCGTCGAGTTCAGCCAGCGTCTTGTCGAAATCGGCGACCGAAGCCAGCGGCGCCTTCACGCCGAAGTAGAACTTGATTTTAGGCTCCGTGCCCGAGGGACGCACCGAAACGGCCGTGCCGTCGGCGGTGAACCATTGCAGCACGTTGCTGCGGTCCTGCTCGATGGCGGTCTTCGCGCCGGTCTTCACGTCGAGCGTTTCGAGCGTCTGGAAATCGTTGATCTTCACCACCTCGGAACCGAGGATCGCCTTGGGCGGATTGGCGCGGAAGTCGACCATCATCTTCTGGATCAGCTCGGCGCCCTCCTTGCCCTTACGGACCACCGAAACGAGGCCCTCGCGGTAGAAACCGTATTTCACGTAGAGTTCCTGCAACCACTCGTAGAGCGTCAGGCCCATCGTATCCATCGCCCATGCGGCGGCCTCGGCGGCCAGCGAGCAGGCCGACACGGCGTCCTTGTCACGCACGTAGTCGCCCGCCAGGTAACCGAACGACTCTTCGCCGCCGCCGATGTACTTGGCTTTGCCCTCGTTCTCGCGGATGATCTTGGCGATATACTTGAAGCCCGTGAGGCAGTCGTAACACTTCACCTTGAAATGCTCGGCCACGGCGTTGGCCATCTGCGAGGTGACGATGGTCTTCACGACATACTGGTTGCCGTCCAGCTCGCCGCGCTCGGCCCAGCGGGTCAGCTGGTAGCTCAACAGCAGCACGAGGGTCTGGTTGCCGTTCAGCAGCACGTATTCGCCCTTCTTGTTGCGCAGCGCCACGCCGATGCGGTCCGAATCGGGGTCGGTGGCCAGAACCAGGTCGGCACCCTCCTTCGCGGCCAAATCAATGGCCATCGCCATCGTCTTGCGCTCCTCGGGGTTGGGAGACTCGACGGTGGGGAAGTCGCCGTCGATGACAGCCTGCTCCTTCACCATGATCACGTTCGTGAAGCCGAATTTCTTCAGCGACGCCGGAACCAGCCGCACGCCCGCACCGTGCATCGGCGAATAGACGATCTTCATGTCGTGGTGCTTCTTCACGCTTTCGGGCGAAAGCGAGAGCTCGTGCACCTTATTTAAATAGATTTCATCGAACTTCTCGTCGAGGATGGTGATATTTTCGGGATTTTTGCCCGTCTCGATCATATCCACGTCGGTGATCTTCGCAACCTCGGCGATAATGTTCTTGTCGTGCGGCTCGGTGACCTGCGCCCCGTCGGTCCAGTAGGCCTTGTAACCGTTGTACTCCTTGGGGTTGTGCGAGGCCGTGACGACCACGCCCGAATGACACTTCAGTTCGCGGATGGCGAAGCTCAATTCCGGCGTCGGCCGGAGCGCGTCGAACAGAAAAACCTGAAACCCGTTCGAGGCGAAAATATCGGCCACACGCTCGGCGAACATGCGCGAATTGTTGCGGCTGTCGTGGGCCACGGCCACACGCACCCGCTCGCCCGCGAAGTTCTTCTTCAGGTAGTTCGAAAGACCCTGCGTGGCGGCGCCCACCGTATAGACGTTCATGCGGTTGGAACCCACGCCCATGATGCCGCGCAGGCCGCCCGTACCGAATTCGAGGTCTTTGTAGAAACTCTCGACAAGCTCTTTCATATCGTTGTCCATCAGGTATTTGACCTGCTTTTTCGTCGCCTCGTCATAGTGGCCGTCGAGCCAACTCTGGGCTTTTTTCAGAACCAATTGTTCCAATTCGTTTGCCATAAGTTTATTAGTTTTATTTATAGTTTGACTTCGGAAGTCCCAAAAAAATTATATGCAAATATACGAAATAAAATTCGATAATTCACTATCAGGGAGTTAAAATTGAGACCCCGGAAACCGTTGTTTTTCTATATACAAAAAAAGGAGAACTGCAACATAAAATCGAGAATCTTTTTGCAAAATTATTCACAACTTTGTCACATCAAAAATAGTGCAACCCTCTGTCATGTTAAACAACACACGGACATATAGCGATATATGGCAAAACTGCTTGGACCAGATCAAGGCCCGGACCTCCGCCGAGGAGTTCGAAAAGTGGTTTCAGCCCATCGTCCCGCTCGAATTCGACGGCACGACGCTTCGCTTGAGGGTTCCCAACGAAAGCTACGTCCGCCAGATCGAGAAGAACTACATCCCGTTCCTCAAACCGATCATCTCGCAGCTCTACGGGCAGCAGACCCGCCTCCACTACGCCGTGCCCCGCACGACGGTCCAGGCGGTCCCCGTGGCCGCGGATTCCGACACGACGGCCATCTCGCGCTTCAACACGCAGACCAACACCGCAAATATAAAGAATCCGTTCGTAATTCCGGGCCTCAAGAAAATAATCATCGACCCGCAGCTGAATCCGAACCTCACGTTCGCGACCTTCATCGAGGGCGAGTGCAACCGGCTGGCCCGCTCGGCGGGCATGTCCGTGGCGGTGAACCCGGGAAACAACCCCTTCAATCCTCTTTATATATATGGGGATTCGGGGCTGGGAAAGACCCACATCGTGCAGTCGATCGGCCACGAGGTGCGCCAGCGCCACCCGGAGTTGCAGGTGCTGTACGTCTCGATGAACAAGTTCCAGGCGCAGTTCCAGACGGCCTACAAGAACGGCGAGATTCCCGACTTCATCCACTTCTACCAGATGATCGACGTGCTGATCATCGACGACATCCAGGAGCTGACGGGAAAGACCGGTACGCAGAACGCGTTCTTCAATATCTTCAACCACCTGCAACTGGCGGGCAAGCAGCTGATCCTCACGTCGGACAAGCCGCCCGTCGAGTTGAAGGACATCGAGCAGCGACTGCTGACCCGTTTCAAATGGGGACTGTCGGCCCAGCTCAACACGCCGGACTACGACACGAAGCTCAAGATCATACGCGCCAAGGCGCAGAAACTCGGGGCGCAGATCACGGACGACGTGGTGGCGTACCTGGCGGACAACATCTCGGCCAACGTGCGGGAAATCGAAGGCGCATTGTCGTCGCTGGTGGCCAACGCCTCGTTCCTCGGACGCAAGATCACCACGTCGCTGGCCAAGGAGATTCTGAAGGTCTACGTGAAGCTCTACCAGAAGGAAATCACCATCGACCACATCATCGAGGTCGTGTGCGAATACCTCAATCTGGACTTCGCACGCTTCAACTCCACGGAGCGCACGCGCGAAATCGCCCAGGCCCGGCAGATCGCCATGTATCTGGCCAAGCAGCACACCAAGGCGCCGCTGACGACGATCGGGTCGGCCATCGGAGGCCGCAACCACGCCACGGTGCTCCACTCGTGCAAGGCTGTGACGAATCTGATCGAGACCGACAAGGCGTTCCGCCGCCAGGTCGAGGAGATCGAAAAAAAGGTGCTCGCCCAATAAATTAGGTACACATACCGTCGGTACAAACAGAGGGTCGTGACAGACAATGTCACGACTTTTTCGTATATTTGGAGTCACCAACCCTCAAACCCATGAAAAAGCCCCTTTCGATCATCACCGCAACCGCGATTCTGGCGGGTTGCAGCCAATCGACAGCCGTAAAATTCACCCTTACGGGCCGCGACCCGGCGTTTACCGACGGAAAATACATGTACATCATCACCTATGCCGGAGGCCCGGAGACCATCATCGACTCGGCGCGAATCGACAACTCGTCCTTCGCAATGAAAGGAAGCTGGCCCTATCCGGTGAGCGCCTTCCTCTATATGGGACGAGGCGCCGACGGAGAACAAATCAGCGACTCGGATTTCATCCTCGAAACCGGCGAGATCCGTGTTGAAAAGCGCAATGAAGACGAATTCATCCTGACCGGAACGCCGCAGAACGAGTTCAGGAACGAACTGCCGCAAAAAGTCGTCGGGTTGAGGCAAAAAGGCCTTTCCCCGCTGCGTACGGCCGAAGCCTGCGACAGTTTATTCCGCGCGGTCGTTCTCGAGAACCGCAACGCCCTGGCGCTATCCCTGCTGGAGAACGAATTACTGACCAATCGTCCCGGACGCGAGCTTCTGCCATTATTGGATTCGTTCCCGGCTGCATTTCAAAAGCATCCCGCCCTGCTCGGACTGCGCAAGACGATCGCCGGAATGCGCGCCGATGTCGGAACATCTTATGCCGACATCACGGGACAGACGCCCGAAGGGGATACCGTTTCACTCGCCGCGACAGTCCGTAAACCGGGCAACCGTTACGTGCTGCTCGACTTCGGCGCCCTCTGGTGCGGGCCTTGCCGGGCGGAGTTCCCGAACCTCGCTGCGCTTTACGAGAAATACCACAGCCGGGGATTCGACATCTTCGGCGTCTCCTACGACGCCAACCGCAAACGATGGCTCGAATGCATCGAGACCTACGGCATGCGCTGGACGCAGATTCATCAGGGATTCGGTCTGCACCCGCGCCAGACACAGGCGTGGAGCGACTATACGCTGGGCGGCATCCCTTCCTGCTTCCTGATCGACTGTGCGACGGAAAAGATCATAGCCAAACAACTGCGGGGCGAAGCCCTCGCGCAGAAACTCTCCGAACTGCTCGACCGACCGCCTATGAACTAACCCGAAAGCGGGTTGTGACAGACAATGTCACGACTTTTTCGTATATTTACCGAAAACAGCATGAAAGCGTTCGTCACTCTTTTGATTGCGTCCTTTTCAGGAATCGCAAACTGCCATGCAATTATTCCGGATACCGTATATATCAGGAAGCCGGAAAGCATGGAGCTGATATATAGAAATTTAGAAGTCATCACAAACGACGGCTATAAAATCGAAACCTGGTTTTTCCCTGCACAAAACCCGCCGTCCGAGAGCGAGCTGCGGAATCCGAACGAAAACCGCCGAACCCACGAAGCGCCGGGTGAGGCAAAGCGCCCGACCATCATCATATGCAATGGCGATGCAGGCAATATGTCCTACTTCCAACTTTATCTGGCGAAGAACTGGACCTCCCGGGGGTTCAATGTCGTGACTTTCGACTGGCGCGGATTCGGCAAGAGCTCACCCTTTGCAATGGATCGCAACTACCTGTGTTATACGGAAATGTTGGAAGATTACCGGGCTGTCATACGGAAGACCTCCGAACAGGAGGAAGTTCTGGACGGAGCGACGGCCATCGTCGGCTGGTCGACAGGCGCCTATCTGTCCATGATTACGGCACACACCGACAATCTGGTGAATGCTTTCATCGGCCGTTCCCTTCCGACGGATTTCGACGATTTCATCCCTTTGGTCATGCAGTACAAAAACAAGACCCGCAATGAATTGCTGGTTCCGGATGATTTTCCGACCGAACTGATGCCCGTACATATCGCTCCGGAATTCGAAAAACCCCTGTTCCAGATCGTAGGCGAGAACGATTTCCGCACTCCCGTCTGGATGAGCAGGAAAATAATCGAATCGCTGCCCGAAACGACACCCAAAGAGTTGATGATTGTCGAAAATGCCGCTCACGGCGGAAAGGAAGACCCGATGCTGATTGCATTCGATGACTTCATAAAAAGAACATCCGACTTTCTTATGGCTAATTTACGACCTCTGCACGGCGAACGGCCGTCTGCTGCCGAATAATTATGGACCAACCCAAACTCGAACGCCTGCTGCGGCTAATGAAGCTGCTGACGGCCAACACCACCTACAACGTCGACCAGCTGGCCGAACGGCTCCAGATGTCGCGCCGCACGGTCTACCGGTATATCGACACCTTCCGCGAGGCGGGGTTCGTGATCAAGAAATCGGGCGACTGCATCCGTCTCGACAAGGAGTCGCCGCACTTCCGCAACATCTCGCAGCTGGTGCACTTCACCGAGGAGGAGGCCGTGATCCTGAAAAACGCCATCGAGAACATCGACGACACCAATATGCTCAAGCAGAACCTCAAGCGCAAACTCTACTCCGTCTACGACAACAAGACGCTGGCCGACACCGTCGTGCGGGGCAAAAACGCCCCGAACATCCGGCGGCTGATCGAGGCCATCGAGCAGGAGCGGCAGGCCGTGCTGCACGGCTACCTGTCGGCCCACGGAGGCGGGGTCCGCGACCGCAGGGTAGAGCCTTTCGCCTTCACGACCAACTACGTGCAGGTGTGGTGCTACGACCTCGAAAGCCACACGAACAAACTCTTCAAAACCTCGCGTATCGGCTCCGTGGAGCTGTCCGAAGCGGCGTGGGAGCACCAAGAAGCCCACAGCGAGGGATTCATCGACGCCTTCCGCATGCACGGCGGGGCGCGCCGCCGCGTGCGGCTGGAACTGGGAACGCTGGCCTACAACCTGTTGTGCGAGGAGTATCCGCTGGCCGAACGCGATGTGAAACCGCTGGGGCGGGGACGCTGGTCGCTCGACACGGAGGTGGCCGGAATGGCCGGGGTGGGACGCTTCGTCGTGGGGCTGCTGGACGACATCCGCATCGTCGACTCCCCCGAGCTGACGGGCTATATCCGCGAATATATTGCGGCAAACACCCCGAAAATGTAAATTTTTCACTATATTTCCACAAACCTTGAAAGCAAACCGCATGAAACGAAATCACCTCCTGACGACCGGCGCGCTGTGCCTCGCACTCGCCGCCGCATCGTGCTGCCGGCAAGCTCCGGCCCCGCAGGCAAAAGCCTCCGCCGAACCCGTCTCGCTGAAAGATCACGGAGCCGAACCGACGGTGCTGAACATCGAAAGCCACACGCTCGCGAACGAGAATTTCCGGACCGCATTGTGGACCGGCAGCAACTTGCAGGTGACGCTGATGGCGATTCCCGCCGGCGGCGACGTGGGGCTGGAACAACACCACGACATCGACCAGTTCCTGCGCGTGGAGGAGGGCACGGCACGCGTGATGATGGGCGACAGCGAGGACAACCTCGACTTCGTGCGCGAGGTCTCGGACGACTATGCGATCCTGGTCCCGGCCGGAAAATGGCACAACATCGTCAACACGGGTGACAAACCGCTGAAAATCTACTCGATTTACGCCCCGGCGGAACACCCCCACGGCACGGTCCACAAGACCCGGCAGGAGGCCATGGAGGCCGAACACCACCATTAGCCGAACGACCCGCCGACAGCTGTCGGCGGGTTTATTTTACATTTTTCACCGTTGTGTCACAACCTGTCACTCGCAGACCGTTCCTTTGCAGCGTGAACCAAAAACAAAACGACAATGGGAACAGCTTACAGAATCAGGTGCAAGCACTGCGGAGCGCAGTTCGAGCACTCCATGCAGCCGGGCTACGGCCTGCTGCCGATGTGCGTCGGGTGCGGCGAATACGTCGAGACCGAAACGGCCATCCGGTGTCCTGCCTGCCTGCACCGGCTCAACACCACGCAGGAGGAGTTCAACGAGCAGATCGAAGTGACCTACCAATGGGATTAGGCCGCAAAAAAGTCGCCCGGGAAGCATGAAAATCGCCGGAAAATTCATACCTTTGAGAAAATAATCTCTTTTTCGGAAAACGCTATGACACAGTTGCAGGCGGGGGAGATGGCCCCCGATTTCAAGTCCACGACCCAAGACGGTGAGCCTCTGACGCTTGCCGATCTGCGAGGACAGCGCACGATACTCTATTTCTACCCCAAGGACAACACCTCGGGCTGTACGCTCGAAGCCAAAAGCCTGCGCGACGGCAAGGCCGAACTGACACGGATGGGATTCCGGATCATCGGCGTAAGCCCCGACAGCGAGAAGTCGCACCGCAGTTTCTGCGACAAGCACGACCTGAATTTCACGCTGCTCTCCGACACCGACCACTCGGTGTGCGAAGCCTACGGCGTGTGGGCCGAAAAGTCGATGTACGGCCGCAAGTACATGGGCGTACTGCGCACGACGT
>OGIK01000800.1_pt1 | contig 35299 bp, 29 predicted proteins | sample 1571781 | NCBI WGS metagenome assembly OGIK01 (sample SAMEA2581956, study PRJEB24529) | metagenome | biome: Human gut stool | place: China | collected 2011
TGAACCGAGCCGATACCCCATAGTGTCAGAACAGGGTGTCCGGCGTGCCTTTTGTCGGCGTGGAGACGCATTGTACCCGTTTTTCGGTCTTTGTGTTCGATTTTGGCTAAAATCTTTTGCTTCAAGTCCGATTTTTCGGTTCTTCCCCTTCTCTTCGAGGTCCGACATGCAAGTTCTCCTCGCTCAGCCCCGCGGTTTCTGCGCGGGCGTGACGCGCGCCATCGCCATCGTGGAACGGGCGCTCAAGCTCTACGGCTCCCCCATCTACGTGCGCCACGAAATCGTGCACAACCGCACGGTCGTCGAAAATCTGCGCGAGCGCGGAGCCGTCTTCGTCGACGACCTCGCCGACGTTCCCGAAGGCGCGACCGTGGTCTTCTCGGCCCACGGCGTGCCGCGCGCCGTCGAAGAAGAGGCCCGCGAGAGAGGGCTTCGCGTCTTCGACGCGACCTGCCCGCTCGTCACGAAGGTTCACCGAGAAGTCGGCCGCATGCGCGAGGAAGGCCGCACGATCATCATGATCGGCCACGCCGGCCACCCCGAAGTCGAAGGGACGATGGGCCAGGTCGACGACGGCATCGTCCTCGTCGAGAGCCCCGAGGACGTGAAGGCCCTGAAGCTCGAAGACGAAAGCCACCTCGCCTACGTCACGCAGACGACGATCAGCGCCGACGACAGCGCCATGACGATCGCCGCTCTGAAGGAGCGCTTTCCCGACATTCTCGAGCCGCGCCGCCAGGACATCTGCTACGCGACGCAGAACCGCCAGGCGGCCGTGAAGGCCCTTGCGCGCACGCCCGTCGACGTGGTGCTCGTGATCGGATCGGCGACGAGCTCGAATTCGAACCGCCTGCGCGAAGTGGCCGAGCGCGAAGGAACGCGCGCCTACCTCGTCGACACGGCCGAACACGTCGACCTCGAGTGGTTCCGCGGCGTCTCGCGCGTGGGCGTCACGGCGGGCGCCTCCGCCCCCGAATCCCTCGTGCAGGAAGTGGTCGCCTTCCTCAAGGAACACGCCGACGCGGACGAAGTCGTCGCCATGCCCGGCGTCGAGGAAAACGTCGCCTTCCCGCTCCCCAAGGGACTGCGCGAAGAAGACGAATTCAACTACTAATCAGGAGAGAAAATGACCAAGGAAAAGCATCAGAGCCTCACTCCCGCCACGCAGTGGCTCAAGGCCCACAAGATTCCCTTTGAAGAAAAGTCCTACGAATACGTCGAGCACGGCGGCACGGCGCTTGCGGCGTCATCCTGCGGGCTCGATCATCACCAGGTGATCAAGACCCTCATCATGGAGGACGAACACGCCAAGCCCCTCGTCATCCTCATGCATGGGGACGCCGAAGTCTCGACGAAGAACCTCGCGCGGCAGATCGGCGTGAAGCACGTCGCCCCCTGCAAGCCCGAGCAGGCGCAGCGCAACTCGGGCTACTTCGTGGGCGGCACGAGTCCCTTCGGCACGAAGAAGGTCATGCCCGTCTACGTCGAGCGCACGATCCTCGACATGGAGAAGATCTTCATCAACGGCGGGCGCCGCGGCTATCAGGTCGGCATCGACCCGAAGGTCCTGCGCGACGTGCTCGGCGCGAAGCCCGTCGACTGCGCCATCTACGAGTCTTAAGAAGCGATGCGCCCGCGCCATAGTGCGGGCTCCGTGCGAATCGAAGCGCTCTCTTTCCCGTGATGCGGAAAGGGAGCGCTTTTGTTTTGTTGTGTAGTGAAACTTCCGACCGGTTTGTCGATCGTAATCGGCAAACCTTGCTTTTTTTCACCGTTTGTCGAATACGATCGACAAATGGGCGGTTGTCGTCCCATCCATGCCAATCCCGTTGGAGAGTTTCCATGCCGCTTCATACCCGCCCCGACCTTCTGCGAAGCATTCGGCCTCACTGCGGGGACGGCCTCGTCAAAGTGCTGACCGGCCTTCGCCGCAGCGGAAAGTCCAGTCTTCTCCGACTGATTGCCGCGGACACGGCGCAAAAGCTCGACCTTCCGAAAGAGGATTTTCTCTTCCTCGACTTTGAGGACTCTTCCCTGCGGCGTCTCACGCGGCCCGAAATCCTGCACGACTACATTGCGGAAAAGGCAAAGGGGGCGCGAAAGCGACTCACCGTGTTTCTCGACGAAGTGCGGGCGGTCGAGTCCTGGGAAAAGGTCGTCCGCTCCCTGCAGGACCGCGGACGCTGCGACCTCTTTGTCACCACCTCCGGGGCCGATCCCCTCTCGGGCGAGTCGACGCTTTTGGCCGGCCGAACCGTGCGCTTCGAAGTCACGCCCTATTCGTTCCGGGAATTCCGGGCGGTGCGAAAGACGGTTTGTGCCGACGTCGCGGAAGAGACGATCTGGCGCGACTACCTCGCCTGGGGCGGCATGCCGGCCGTGACAAACTTTGCCGACGTATCGGACGCCAAGCTGTACCTGATCGACGTTTTCCGTTCCATTCTGCTTAGCGACGTCACCGCCCGCCGAAACCTGCGCGACACCCGCGCGCTCGAAACGACGCTTGCCTTCGCGGCGGAACGTTGCGGGGAACGACTTTCGCTCGGTGACTTCGCCGACTTTCTTCTCAACGCCTCAACGTCTCCCGCGACACGATCGCCGACTACCTGCGTGCGGCTGCCGAAGGCGGCCTCCTCCTAGAGGTCGACGGCGCCGACATCCTCGAGAAACCCTGCCTGCGCCGTCGTCCCAAACGGTTTCTCGCCGACCACGGCTTTCGCGAAGCTTTGTCGTCCGGACGCAACGAACGCGATCCCGAACCCGTCCTCAAAAACATTGTCCTCATGGAACTGCGCCGCAGAGGGTGGACAGTGCGGTTCGGCGCGGAAGGAAAGAAGGCGGTCGACTTCGTCGCCGAAAAGAAGGGAGAGCGTCTTTACGTGCAGGTCCGCCGGTTTTTGGATTCGCAGGAAGCCGTCGCGAGCGCGTTCGCGCCCTTTTACGACATCCCGGACAACCGGTCCAAGCTCGTCCTTTCCTTGGATCCGGTGCTGCATCCCCGGGACGGCTTTCGGCACGAAAACCTTCGCGAATGGTTCCTCAAAGACGACTGACGGGCCGCGGGCGAAGAAAAGGCCCGGGACGATCGGTTTCGTTCCGGGCCTGACCGCATGGGAAATGTTCCTGCGGGATCAGTCGCGCTCGAGCACGGCCGCGAAGAAGCCGTCCGTGTTGTTCACGTGGGGCAACATCTGGAAGTAGTCGCCGAAGCGCTCCCACTGCTTCGCGTCAAAGACGATCTTTTGGCTCTCGAGGACTTCCTTCGCCGGAACGAGGTGCCACTCGGGGTGTTCCGCGAGGAAGGCTTCGACCACGCCCTGATTTTCGCGGTTGAGAATCGAGCAGGTCGCGTAGACGAGACGGCCGCCCGACTTCACGAGACGGCTCGCGTGTTCGAGAACCGACTTCTGAATCGCGTTGATGCGGTCGAGTTCTTCCGGCGAGAGGCGCCACTTGAGGTCGGGATTGCGGCGGAAGGTGCCCGTCCCGGTGCAGGGGGCGTCGATCAGCACGCGGTCGAACTTCCCGTTCAGGCGGCGGATGCGGTGATCCTGTTCGTTGCGGATCGCGATCGGGTGCACGTTCGTGAGCCCAGCGCGGCGCATGCGCGGCGCCATGCCGGCGAGGCGCTTTTCATTCACGTCGAAGGCGTAGAGGCGGCCCGTCGAGCGCATGAGCGCCCCCATGGCGAGAGTCTTGCCGCCCGCGCCCGCGCAGAAGTCGCACACCATTTCGCGGCGGCGCGGCTGCACAAGGCGCGCGATGAGCTGGCTCCCTTCGTCCTGAACGTCCACCTTCCCGTCCTTGTAGATCGCCCACTGCGTGAGGCCGGGCTTCGTCGGCAGACGAACGCCTTCGGGGCTGTAGGGCGTGGCAAAGGCTTCGACGCCGTTACGGGCGAGTTCATCGAGCACTTCTTCGCGCGTGGCCTTGAGAAGGTTCACGCGAAGGTCGAGGGGCGCCCCTTCGAGCATGGCCGGGTAGAGCGCGTCCGTGTCGTCGTACTGGGCTTCGACGAGGTCGTAGAGCCACTGCGGAAGTTCGGCGCGCACGTGCGCCGGGGCCTTCGAGAGGTCCGCTTCAAGGACGTTCTTCAAGGGGCCCGCTTCGGGACCGATCGAGGATTCGGCAATAGCGTCGAGCCCGTGCTGGCGCGCAAGCGCCACGAGCGCCGCGAGACGCGGCGCACGATCAGGACGCACCGGGCGCATCGCCCAGCGAATCGACGCGTAGTGGCGAAGGGCGTAGTAGATCCCTTCGGCGATGAGGCCGCGGTCGCGCATGCCGAGCTTCGGATTGCTCTTGAAAAAGAGCTTCATCAGAACGTCCGCCGGACCGTCGAGCTTCAGGATCACGGAGAGCGCGCGCGTCAGTTCGTCGACGATGAGGCTCGTGATGCGCACGCGGCCCGGAGCGAGCGGGGCCATGCGCTTTTCAGGCGTCTTCGTCCCTTCGATGCGGACGTTGCCGCGGGCGTGGCGTTCCTGACGGCGGCGCTTGTCGGCCGCGATCTGGCGTTCCGTGCGGCGGCCTTCGGGCTTTTCCGTGCGGCGAGGTTTCTGCATCGCAAAGGCGCGACGCTTGGGGAATTTGGATTCGGTCATAGAAAATCAGGCAAAAATGGCGAGTTCGCGGGCGGTGGCGTCGTCCATGACGGCGCGGCCGCTTTCCTGGCGCACGCGGCCTTCGAGGAAGGCCTTCACCACGGCGGGATAGAGCTTGTGTTCGAGAACGAGTCCGCGGTCGGCGAGCGTGTCGGGCGTGTCGGTGGGCAGCACCGGAACGACCGCCTGGCCGATGATGGCGCCGCCGTCGAGAACCGAGCTCACGAAGTGCACGGTCGAGCCGTGCACGCGGCAGCCCGCTTCGATCGCCCGTTCGTGGGTGTGAAGACCCGGGAAGAGCGGCAGCAGGGCCGGGTGAATGTTGAGCATGCGCCCTTCGAAGCGGTCCGTGAAGACGGGCGTCAGAACGCGCATGAAGCCCGCGAGCACCACGAGATCGGGCTCGTAGGAGGCGACGAGGTCGCCCAGGGCCTTGTCGAACTCTTCGCGCGAGGCGAAGGTCTTGTGATCAAGCGCCACGGCTTCGATGCCGTTATTGCGGGCCGTGACGAGGCCCTTGGCTTCGGGACGGTTCGAAATCACGGCGCGGATATCGGCGCCGATCGTTTCGGCCCAGCGTTCCGCGCGGGAGCGCTCGAGAATCGCCTCGAAATTGCTGCCGCGGCCGGAAATCAGAATGACGATGTTTTTCATGGATGAATGGAGGGAGCCGCGGCCGGCGCGAAGACGCTCGGCAGGGGGCTCCGCAAGAGGAAAGGATCGCTTCGGAAGAAAGGCCGTTAGTGTAGCGCAAAGCGGCGAAAACCCACAGGATTTTTGCCGCTTCGAACGCTTTTTTTTCCTTATGCGGCGCCCGCACCGAAGAGGTCGGCGAGCTCGTCGTTCGTGAGGTCCCCGATCCAGGTTTCGCCCGTCGCGACGGTGAGGTCGGCAAGTTCGCGCTTTTGTGCGAGCATGCGGTTGATCTTCTCCTCAAAGGTCCCTTCCGTAATGAGGCGATAGACGAGCACGTCGCGCTTTTGCCCGATGCGGTAGGCGCGGTCGGTGGCCTGCGCCTCGACCGCCGGATTCCACCAGAGGTCGTAATGCACGACGGTGGACGCCGCCGTGAGGTTCAAACCCGTGCCGCCCGCCTTGAGACTGATGAGGAGCACCTCGACGCTTCGGTCGTTCTGGAAGGCGTCGACCATCTTCGTTCGCGTGGCGATCGAGACGCCCCCGTGGAGAAACTCGGGACGACGCCCCGAGGCGCGTTCGATCCAGTCCTGCAGACGCTCGCCCGTCTCCCGGAACTGCGTGAAGACGAGGACCTTGCGTCCCGCGGCGCGCGAGCGCGCAAGGAGATCGAGAAGCGCCTGCGCCTTCGCGCTGTCGGGTTCGACGGACGTGCGTTTTTCGTACTGCGAGGGCGAATTGCAGATCTGCTTGAGACGCATCACGAGCTGCAGCACGAGGCTTCGGCGCTCTTCGGGCTTTTCCGTCTTCTTGACGCGCTCGAGCGCGTCTCCCACCACCTTCGCGTAGAGCGCCCCCTGTTCGGGCGTCATCGAAACGAAGAAGTCGTTTTCGATCTTTTCCGGCAAATCCGCCGCGATCTTCGGGTCGGACTTGAGGCGCCGCAAAAGGAAGGGCGCCGTGAGGCGCTTGAGCGCTTCGGCCGCGCGCAGGTCGTGGTTCACTTCGACGGGGATCAGGAACTGTTCCGTGAAGTCCTTGAGGCTTCCGAGAACGCCCGGCTCCACGGTCGAGAGAATCGAGCGGAAGTCAAGGAGCGAATTTTCGACGGGCGTGCCGCTCATCGCGATCACGCGGTCGGCCTTGATCGTGCGAAGGGCCCGCGTCTGCTGGGTCGACTCGTTTTTGAGGGCCTGCGCTTCGTCGAGCACGAGGACGCGCCAGCGCTCCTTCGAAAGAATCTCGGCGTCGTGACGCGCCGTCCCGTAGGTGGTGAGAAGCACGTCGGGACGGTCTTCGGGGAGCGCTCTAGAGGCACCGTGATAGACCCCGACCGTGAGATTCGGCGAGAACTTCGCGATTTCGCGTTGCCAGTTCGTGAGAAGCGACGTCGGCACGACGGCCAAGGCGCGCTTTTTCGCGAATTCCCCCTCTTCCTTCATGCGCGTGAGGGCGGCGATCACCTGAAGCGTTTTGCCGAGCCCCATGTCGTCGGCGATGAGGGACCCGAGCCCCAGGCGGTAGTTCTTCATGAGCCACGAGTAGCCTCGCTCCTGATAGGGACGAAGCGTCGCCGTGAGCGTCGCGGGAAGCGTTTCTTCGTCGACGGCGCAAAGCGCCGCCAGACGGGCCCGGAAATCTTCGGGAACGTCGATCTTCACGCCCTCGGACTCTTCCGAGAGGAGCATGCGGATCTTCGCCATGCGGGAAGTCTTCTCTTCAAAACGACGGCGAATGACATCGAGCGCCGCCGGATCGAGATAGACGAAGCCGTCGTCGAAAGGCACGACCTTGCCTGCGTCCTTCGCGAGCGCCTCGAACTCTTCCTTCGTGAGGCGCCGCCCACCCACTTCGACGACGAGGTCGTAGTCGGCAAGGCTCGCAAGCGACACGGCGCTTTCTTTCTTGACCGTTCCTCCCGACGACGACACCGCCGCGAGGCGCGGGGTGAGGAGCTTTTGGAGGCTCTTCGGGAGCATGACGCGCACGCCGAGGAATTCCAGGAGCGGCACGGTCGTAAAGAGAAAGTCGCGAAGCCCCTCCTTTTCGAGGTGCGCGGGCTTGCCGCGCGAGGCGCCGATCTCTTCGAAGACCGGCACCGCGCGGGCGGCGGCGGAGAGCGTCTGAAGGACGCCGTAGCGCTCCTTCTCCCAACGTTCTTCTTTCAGGATCGTGCGAAGGAGGACGGGAAGCGCCTTGGCATTGTCCTTCTTTTCTTCTTCGAGGACGCCGAAGTTGAGCGTCACGTCCCCTTCCTTCCCGCTTCGGACCGTGAGAACCGGCGTCCACGCGCGGCTCGCGAGGAAATAGGGGGAGAGCCAGTCGGCCACCTGCACGACGAAGGGTTCGGCGTCGTCGTAGAAAGGCGCCCTCGGGAGTTCGTTCGCGTTGAGGCCCGCAAAGAAGGCCGATTCGGGCGTCTGAAAAAGCTTGAGCGCGGGGACCGTGAGAAAGTCGGCGAGAAGCTTCGTCACGATCGAGAGCGCCGCCTCGGAGGGATCCGTCACGCGGCACTTGGCGCGCCCTTTTCCCGCGAGCATCGCGGGCAGGAAAGGCGAGAGGCCCCGTCCCAGGGTTTCAAGGAGCGTGCGAACGGCGGGACTCCCCACGGCGGGCACGAAGAAGACTTCGGCGGAACGCCCCTCGTCCTCCATCATCCCGCCCGCAAAGAGAACGGGCGCGTAGGCGTCGTGCGCAACCAACTGCAGCATCGCGACATGCGCGGCATGCCAGGCCGCAACGGGAGCGGGCGCGCGGCGAACCGAGGCGAAGGGGAGCCCATAGATCGTCTCCCAATCGGCCGAGGCCTCCTTCGTCCACTCGAAGCGCCGACGACCGCCCAAGCGCAGCTTCGCGGGGGCCGCTTCCGGAATGCGAATGTCGTCGTCCGTCGCCGTGAGGGCGGCGAGACGATCGGACGCGGTCTTGCGAAGCGTCTTGCGAAGTTTCGCGAGGTCCGCCCGGAAGGTCTTCGGAAGGAAATAGGGCTGCGCGTCGCCCAAGAGTGACGAGAGGAGCTCTCCCATCTTGGGGAGTGCCGCAAAGGGCAGGTTTTGCAAAAGTGCGAGCGCCTCTTCTTCCTCGGGGACGGCTTCGGGTTTCTCGGCGCGCACGCGCGCGGCGTAGTCCTCCCACTTCGGGATCGAGACGCTCGAGGTTTCGTCAAGCCGCACGCCGTAGGCCTTGAGCCGCTCGACAAGATTGATCCCGCGGAAGGTAAAGACCCAGAAGGGGTCTTCGTCGATGTACTTCGAGACCGCGTAGATCACCGCGGCGAGGTGTTTACAGGGGACGGCCGAGTCGGGGCAGGAGCAGCGCATGCGAAAGGATCGCCAGGACGTGGGAAAGAGTTCCACCCCGGCCGCAAGCGCCAGATCGTTCAATTCCGCGGGTAGGCGCCCCGCGAGGAGTTCCGCGCAGAGGTCGGGCCGCTCGGCCGTCGCTTCGACGAGCTTTTCGACGTTCGCCTCCTTGGCGGGCGGAATGCCGATCGTGATCTCGTAGGGAAAATAGGCCGAGCCCGACACGGTCGCGTAGATCTCGTGGTCTTCTGCGTGCCACTCGAGCGACTCGACGTTCCCCGTGTTGAAGTACGTGCGTCCGCGCGGCAGGCGGTTGGCGTGGTCGATCTTGGCGAGGCTCTTGAGCCATTCGTTACCCCACCAGGTTTCACCGAATTTCGTGCGAGGCGCCATGAAGCATTCCTTTTGCAAAAACAAGTGCTCGAAATACTAGCACGCCGCCCGGCCTACGCCCTTTCGCGCTCAATACCAGTCGTGCTTTTCGCCGCGGTCCAAAGCTGCGATCGCGCGCATGTCGTCGTTGGTGAGCGAGAAGTCGAAGAGTTCGGCGTTCTCGCGGATGTGCGCGGGGTCGCTCGAGCCCGGAATCACGGCGACGCCCCGCTCGAGGTGCCAACGAAGCACCACCTGCGCGGGCGTCTTGCCGAGGCGCTCGGCAATTCCCGTGATCGTCGGATGGGTGAGGATCGCTTTCGTCCATCCCCGGCCGCCGAGCGGATACCAGCTCTGCACGGCGATCCCCTTCTTCTGAATGAAGGGAACGACGTCCTGTTCCTGATAGAAGGGATGGATTTCATTTTGCACGAGAGCGGGCGGCGTTTTCACGCGGGGAAGAAAGGCCGTGAGTTCCTTCACGTACCAGTTTGAAAGCCCAATCGAGCGCACGAGCCCCCGCTCCACCGCTCGTTCGAGCGTGCGGTAGACCGCGACGTCTCCTGAGCCCGGATGATGGAGAACCATCATGTCGACATATTCGAGCCCCAGTTTCTCGATCGATTCCTTGAGCGCCCCTTCCGGATCGACGTACTGCGTGGGATAGAGCTTCGTCTCGACGAAAATCGATTCGCGGGGGATGCCGGAGCGTACGGCTTCGCGCACCGCCCGTCCGACCTCCCGCTCGTTTTCGTAGAAAGACGCCGTATCGACGAGACCGATGCCGCAATCGAAGGCCGTTCGTACGGCGCGCACGCAGGCCCCGCCCCGAAGGGACCAGGTGCCGAAACCGACGATCGGCATCGAGAGACCGTTGTTGAGGGTTAAATACTGCACGAATCCTCCCAAACATTCTGTTTCGGCGAAACAAACCCCGCCTCTGCCATAATGATTCTCAGCCAAACGAAGACCGAAAGGAACATATCGTGAAGACGATTCGACTTCTCTATCCCGAGAGCGTGAGCGGCGGGCTCACCACCTACCGCCTCGGCGCCCGACTCATGGCGGCGCTTCTCCCTGAAAACGACGCGCAACCGCTCGTCAAGATCGACGTCCCGGCCTTGGGCGACGCCGCCCCCGCGGTCACGAACGGCATCGCCTCCGAAGCCGCCGTGCTCGACAGCATCCGCAAGGCCCGCGCGGCGCTTGAAAGGGAAGCTCCCGATCGCGTCATCACGGTGGGCGGCAACTGCATCGTGTCGCTTGCGTCCTTCGACCATCTCCACGCTCTCTATCCGGACGCGGGGATCCTCTGGATCGACGCGCATCCCGACGTGTCGTTGCCGGAAAACGGCTACCCCAACGCCCACGCGATGGTCTTGGGAACGCTCCTCGGGCGCGGCGCCCCCTCGCTTGCGCGGGAAATGAAGAACCCCGCCTTCGGCGCGAAGGACCTTCTCTACGTCGGACTTCAGGGCCTGCACGACTACCAGCAAAAATTCTTGGACGACGCGGGCGTCGACTATTCGGTGCAGACCGAAGCCTTCGTGTCGGACGAGGTCATCCTCGACTTCCTCAGCCGTCATCCGCGGGTCTTCGTGCACCTCGACATCGACGTGCTCGATCCGGCGTTTTTCCACGACACCTACTTCGCGAATCCCGCGCTCGTGGGCGACGGCTCCGGCGGCGGACGCATGACGATCGAGGAGCTCGGTCGGATTCTGCGTCTTGTCGCGGAAAAGAGCGATACGCCCGCCTTCACGATCGCGGAGTACCTGCCTTTTGAAGCGGAACGACTCGCGAAAATGTTCGAGGCCCTTCCGCTTTTCACCGAAGGCTCAAACGATTGAGCATCACCGTCCGAGGCCCCTTCTTTTGAAGGAGCCTCGGGCGCGGCCGAATCTACCGCAAAGGCGCTTACGGCACGAGATCTCCCAGTCTACTTTGCTTTCCCGCCGAGCAACTCATCCATTTCCACCAGATGCAGATAGGGGTCGCGCTCGGCGAGTTCTAAGACGGAATCCTCGAACCCGCTTCGGGAGAAGAGCCAATAGTGGAAAACAGCATCGTCGCGCACGGGAAGACGAGCACATTTTGCCAAGAGCGAACGGTAGACCTTCAAACCCACTTTCTCATTCCGATACTTGCATTCCCCGACCAGACAGTGACGGCGATCATGATCGGCGGCCACGATGTCGATCTCGGCATTCTTTTCCCACCAACGCCCCAGCACGGTCGGTCGGAACGAAAGTTGCCCGGCACGTCGGAGGCCCACCAGGTATTCCCGGCAAACTTCCTCGAACGCTTCGGAAGCAAACTCGGAAAAGAAAGGCTCAACCGATGAGCGCCATTCCGACAAGGCTTCGTCCCGAGTCATGATGGGCACGGGATTCGTCGCAAGAAAGCGAAACCAGAACTTCAGATAGTGATCGGCAATGCGATAGAGCCCCCTTGAGGCGTTGCTCAGCTCTCCGGCGCCTGCAAAGACTGAAAATTCCCTCTCGATGAATCCCATGTCTTCGAGAACCGTGAGGTACTTCGTAAGGTTACGGGAGTCCGCCAGACTCTTTTGAGCGATTTCGTGTCGGGTCGTGGCGCCAAAGGCAATGGCCTGAAGGATGGCGTTGTAGGTCGAGGGATCTCGAAATTCCTGCCTGAGAACGGATTGCGCCTCATCGTTCAGAAAACCGTTTTCCCGCAAGAGATTGGCCGCAAGGTTTTCGGTCATGGAACGCTTGGGACTCAATCCTTGCCAAAAATACGGGATCCCACCCAGAACGGCGTAACCGCGGAAGACCTCGTCGGCGGTGCAGTCGGGAACGAATTGAGCCGTTACATGGAAAGGGAGCGGGCGCACCTTCATGATGGTTCGGGCTCGTCCGTACAAGGGATTCTTCTCTCCCAACACTTCTTTGGCGATAAAGGAGACCGCACTGCCGCAAAGGATGAGGAAGATGTTTTTGCGCGAGAGTTCCTCATCCCAGAGTACCTGCAGTTCAGAAAGAATGCTCGGACGCTCTTTCGCAATGTGTTGAAATTCGTCGATGACAATGACCCTGCGGGCATCGCAAGGTTGATCGGTCAGCGCCCGCAACGCCGCGGGCCAGTCGAGGAAACGTTGTTGGGGATTGCGACGGACGGCTCCTACGGCCTGAGAAAACGCTTCCAGCTGAAAATCATCCTTCCAGGCTTTTGCCGTGTAGAAAAACAGGGGTTTGCCTTCACAGAATTTCCGAATCAACGCCGTCTTCCCAACGCGTCGGCGGCCATAAATGATTGCCATTTCGGCCGTCGTGCTCTCGTACGCGTCTTGCAGCGTTTCCAGTTCGCCGGTTCGTCCAAAAAAATCACTGTCAGTCATGATCGTCTGCGAGGATGTATGTTGAGGGAAAGAAGCGGATCATAAAACGCCGTTCTATGATATTCCGTATTATAAACCGCAGTTTTATAAACCGCCGCATTGTAATACGGAGCGATTTCGGGTCACTACGTCCGACAGCGTGAGCAGCGAGCTCTCGATCTGCCGTGGCCGAGCAGCTCGCCACGGTGTTCGAAGGCCTTCCGCTCTTTACCGAAGGTGCCGGAAAGTGATCGTCTTTTGCGCGGAACGCCCTAATGCTGGGCGCTCCGTGCGGGCGCTAGGTAGAAAATCTAGCGTCCCCCTAGAGCCGCAAAGGTCCGTGATACAATCGACAAACGTTTTTTCCATTTTCTTCGAGACGAACGTTCATGCGAGTTTTCTGCGGCCTTCCCTCTCCTCTCCTGCGCCGTCCCACGGCGCTCGCCATCGGCAACTTCGACGGCGTGCACACGGGGCACCAGTCGCTTCTGAGGAACGTCGTGCAGGCCGCGGCCGACCGGGGGCTCCAGCCCGCCTGCGTGACGTTCGAGCCGCATCCGCGGGAACTCTTTCACAAGCCTGACGAAGTCCTTCCGCGCATCTCCACCCTCTACGACAAGGTGCTGCGCATTCTCGAGACGGGCATCCAGCGCGTCTACATTCTCCCCTTCAACAAGCACCTCGCCTCGCTTCGAGCCGAAGCCTTCGTTCGCGACGTCCTCTGCGAAGGGCTTGACGCGCACTGGATCACCGTAGGGAAGGATTTTCACTTCGGCGCCGACCGCCACGGCGACGTCGAACACCTTGAGAAGCTTTCCAAGGAGCTCCACTACGAGTTCTACGTTGCGCCCACGCTCTTTCATACGAACGCGCGCGTGAGTTCGTCGCGCATCCGCGAGGCGCTCCTTGCGGGCGACCTCGTCGAAGCCTCGCTCATGCTCGGCCGCCGCTATTCGATGACGGGCCGCGTCATTCACGGAGCGGCGCTCGGGCGTACGCTGGGTTACCCCACGCTCAACATGGCGACGGTCCCGCCGGGAAGCTGCGCGCGACCCGCCGTGACGGGCGTTTACGCCGTCCGCATCAAGGGACTCGGGCGCGCCGTGCAAAACGGCGTCGCGTCGGTGGGGCGCAAGCCCACCGTCTCGTCCGACGGACGCTGGCTTTTGGAAACGCACGTCTTTGACTGGCAGGGCAACGCCTACGGGAAGCTCATCGAAGTCGAATTCGTCGAGCGGCTGCGCGAAGAGAAAAAGTTTTCCGGCCTTGAGGAACTCACGGCCGCCATTGAAGCCGACGCGAAGCGTGCGCGCGGCATCCTCGGACTTTCCGGGGCGGGCTGAAGCCCGAATTTCACGCAGTTTTATCTATTCACCAATCAACTGAAGAGCCCGAGGGGGTCAGGAGATACATGATGGCGCAGGACAAAACCGCCGACAAGAAGTATCCGCTCAATCTGCCGGATACGCCCTTCCCGATGCGAGGAAACCTTCCCAAGCGCGAACCCGCGTGGATTCGCGGTTGGGAAGAACGAAAGATTTACGACCGCATTATCGATGCGCGCCGCGACGCGAAGAAGTTCATTCTGCACGACGGCCCGCCCTATGCGAACGGCACGATTCACCTCGGCCACGCCATCAACAAGGTCCTGAAGGACATCATCCTCAAGGAAAAGACGCTCGAAGGCTTCCAGGCCCCCTACGTTCCGGGCTGGGACTGCCACGGCATGCCGATCGAAGTCCAGATCGAAAAGCTCCACGGGAAGAACCTTCCCGTCGACAAGACCCAGAGTCTTGCCCGCGCCTACGCAACGGAACAGATCGATCTGCAGCGCGCCGACTTCAAGCGTCTGGGCGTGCTCGGCTATTGGGACAATCCGTACCGCACGATGCGCTTCGACACGGAAGCGAACGAAATCCGTGCCCTGAAGCACATCATGGAAAAGGGCTACGTCTACCGCGGTCTCAAGCCCGTGAACTGGTGCTTTGACTGCCAGTCCGCACTGGCCGAAGCCGAAGTGGAATACAAGGACAAGACGAGCCCGACGATCGACGTCGCCTTCGAACTCGCCGAAGACCAGAAGGAACGTGTCGAATCGATCTTCGGCGTGAAACTTGAAAAGCCCTGCTTCACGGTGATCTGGACGACGACCCCCTGGACGATTCCCTCGAACCAGGCCCTGAACGTCAATCCCGAACTCAACTACGTCCTCGTCGACACCGGAGCGAAGCTTCTCATCCTCGGCGAAGGTCTGTACGAAGACGCGCTCAAGCGCTACGAACTCACGGGCACCGTGCTCGCCACCGTCAAGGGCGAAGCGCTCGACGGCCTTGAATTCCTGCATCCGCTCTACCACATGCACGAGGGCTATCGCCGCCGCTCGCCCGTCTATCTCGCCGACTACGTCGACGCGACAGCGGGTACGGGCATTGTGCACAGCGCCCCGGCCTACGGCGTCGACGACTTCGTCTCCTGCAAGAACCACGGCCTCAAGAACGACGACATCATCAGCCCCGTGCAGGGCGACGGCGTCTTCGCCGACTGGCTCCCGCTCTTTGGCGGCCTCAATATCTGGAAGGCGGCCGAACCGATCATGAACGCCCTGACCGTCGCGGGGAATCTCCTTGCGCACGGCAAGCTCACGCACAGCTACATGCACTGCTGGCGCCACAAGACGCCGCTCATCTACCGCGCGACCTCGCAGTGGTTCGTCCGCATGGACGGCCCCGACGCCGACACGAAGAGCGTGCTCGGTCTCCCCGCTCAGGAACACACCCTGCGCGAAGAGGCGCTCGCCGGCGTGAAGGCGACGAAGTTCTTCCCGCAGTGGGGCATCAATCGTCTCTATTCGATGATTGAAAACCGTCCGGACTGGTGCATTTCGCGTCAGCGTCACTGGGGCGTGCCGCTTCCCTTCTTCATGCACAAGGCGACGGGCGAACTCCACCCGAAGACCCTTGAAATCATGGACCGCGTCGCGGAACTCGTCGAAAAGGGCGGCATCGAAGCCTGGGCCAAGGCCACGGCCGAAGACTTCCTCGGCGCCGAAGCGGCCGACTACGTGAAGACGACCGACATTCTCGACGTGTGGTTCGACTCGGGTTCGACCCACTACACGGTGATGCGCGGCAGCCACGCCGACATCCTCGGCTTCCCGGCCGACCTCTACCTCGAAGGCTCCGACCAGCACCGCGGCTGGTTCCACTCGTCGCTTCTCATCAGCACGATGCTCGACGGCGTTCCGCCCTACAAGCAGCTTCTCACCCACGGCTTCGTCGTCGACGAAAAGGGTGAAAAGATGTCGAAGTCGAAGGGCAACATCGTCCGTCCGCAGGAAGTGATCGAAAAGTACGGCGCCGACATTCTGCGCCTCTGGGTCGCCTCGACCGACTATTCGGGCGAACTGCGCTACGGCGAAACGATCGTGAAGCACGTGATCGAAAACTACCGCCGCGTGCGCAACACGCTTCGCTTCCTCCTTGCGAACACGTCGGACCTCACGGAAGCCGACCTCGTGCCGGTCGACGAAATGCTCGAACTCGACCGCTGGGCGATGGCGTTCACGCAGAAGTTCCAGGACGCGGTCATGGCCGAATACAAGGAATACCGCTTCCACAACGTCGTGACGCTCCTGCAGACCTACGCCTCGACCGACCTCGGCGGCTTCTACCTCGACGTTCTCAAGGACCGTCTCTACACGACGGGCGCGACGAGTCACGCCCGCCGCTCGGCGCAGACGGCCCTCTGGCACATCACGAAGAATTTCCTGCGCCTGATCGCGCCGATCCTCTCCTTCACGGCCGAAGAAGGCTGGGCCGTCTTCGTGAAGAACGACGACACCTCCGTCTTCTTCGACACGTTCGAGCCTCTGCCCGAACCCAAGGACGCCGAAGCGCTTCTCGCGAAGTGGGAACGCATCCGCGCGATCCGCGCCGACGCGCAGGTCGCGATCGAAGAGGAACGCACGAAGGGCACGGTGGGTTCGTCCCTGCAGGCGGTCGGCACGATCCGTGCGACGCCCGCGGACTACGAACTCCTCGCCTCGCTCGGCGAAGAACTGCGCTTCGTGATGATCATGAGCGCGGTCGAACTCGTGAAGGCCGAAGGCGACAAGACGACGATCGAAGTTCGCGCCTCCGACGCGAAGAAGTGCGAGCGCTGCTGGCACTACGTCGCGGACGTCGGCAGCGTTGCGGAACACCCGACGCTTTGCCCGCGCTGCGTCTCGAACCTTTTCGGTTCGGGTGAAAAGCGTCTCTTCGCCTGATTGAGGGAGGCGCCCTAGGCATGGCTTCTCAGCGAACCTCGGGCCCCGCCCCCACGGGCGGGCGCTTCGCGCTCTGGAGCGTTCTCGGGACCGCGATTCTCGTCTTGGACCAGGTGTCGAAATTCTGGTTCGAGCGAAATCTCGATCCCGGGATTCAGCTTCCGGTGACGTCCTTCTTCAATTTCGTGCTCGCGCACAACCGCGGAGCCGCGTTCTCGTTTCTCGCCGACGCCGGCGGCTGGCAGCACGGTCTCTTCGTGACGCTCGCCTTCGTCGTCATCATCCTGATGGTGCGCTATCTGTGGTTCTACAACCACAGGACGCTCTTTGCGCTCGCGCTCACGCTCGTCGCGGCGGGGGCGGCGGGCAATCTCATCGACCGGGTGGCCCACGGCTACGTGATCGACTTCATCGATCTCCACTGGCAGGGGTGGCACTGGCCCGCCTTCAACGTCGCGGACATCGCGATCTGCACGGGGGCCTTCGCCTTCATCCTCGACGAGCTGCGCGGCGTACGCCGCGGACGGTGAGTCCGAGAAATCCCGTTCGGGGCCGAATTCGAAAGGATTCGGCCCTTTCCTTTTGGCCCTCGGCAGGCCGCCGTCCGTCTCGGCGCGCCCGCTACAATAGAGGGACTTTTGCCGCAAGGAGAGGCGTATGCTCAAAAACCGCAAGATCACCGTTGCCGTCACGGGCGGCATCGCCGCCTACAAGGCCTGCGAAGTCGTGCGCGGCCTCGTCAAGCTCGGCGCCGACGTGCGCGTGGCGATGACGGAAAACGCGACCCGCTTCGTGGGGCCGGTCACCTTCGAGGCCCTCTCGGGACACCCTGTCGCGACGAGCGAATGGGAGCACACGCCCGAGGGCGCGATGCCTCACATTGAACTCAACCTCCACGCGGACCTTCTGCTCGTCGTGCCCGCCACCGCGAACATTCTCGCCAAGGCCGCCCGCGGGATCGCCGACGACCTCGTCTCGGCCCTCATCCTCGCGCACCGCTCCAAGGTCGCCTTCGTGCCGGCGATGAACCGCAACATGTGGGGAAATCCCGCGACGCAGCGAAACGTCGCGGATCTGAAGCGCGACGGCGCGCACTTCATCGGGCCCGACTCGGGCTTTCAGGCCTGCGGCGACGTGGGCGAAGGCCGCATGACGGAGCCCGCCGACATTCTCGACCTCCTTCCCGGGCTCTTTTCGGAAAAGCCCCTCTCGGGTCGGCGCGTTCTCATGACGGTCGGCCCCACGTACGAGCCGATCGATGACGTGCGCGGGATCACCAACCGCTCTTCGGGTCGACAGGGCTTCGCGCTCGCGCGCGCCGCGCGCGACCTGGGCGCCGACGTGACCGTCGTCGCCGGGCCCGTGACGGTGAAGCGTCCGGCGGGCGTTCGGATCGTCCCCGTCACGACGGCGCGGGAAATGCTCGGCGCCGTCGAAGGGGAACTCGACCGCAGTCCCTACGACCTCTTCATCGGCGTCGCGGCCGTCGCCGACTGGCGCGTCGCCGACCGACTCGAAGGGAAGTGGAAGAAGGACGCGGGCCTTCCGCAGCTGCGGCTCGTTGAAAATCCCGACATCCTCGCCGCGGTCGGCCACCGCGCGGGCGGGCCCGTGACGATCGGCTTTGCCGCCGAGGCCACCGACCTTCTGGAGAACGCCTACGCGAAGCTCGAGAAAAAGGGCGCCGCCATGATCGTCGCGAACGTCGCGCGCGACGCGCTCGCCAGCGACACCAACCGCGTCCTCGTCGTCACCGACGGCGAAGTCGACGAAATCGGCCCGGCCGACAAGGACGAAGTCGCCCGCAAGATTCTGTATCATGCGGTCGACCTTCTCGAGGAGGACTATGGTCCGGAGGACGACCTCTGAGAGTGCCCTTTCGCGACGATTTCTCCCCAACCCGTTTTTGTTTTAATTCATCCATGAAGCTCTCCTACCGCATTCTTGACGAACGCATCCGCGAACACCTGCCGCACTATGCGACGCCGGGCTCGGCGGGGCTCGATCTGCGTGCCCTGCTCGACGAACCCCTCACGCTCGCCCCGGGTGAAACGGCGCTTGTTCACACCGGGATCGCCATTCACGTGGCGGATCCCGCCTATGCCGCCCTCATTCTTCCGCGCTCGGGGCTCGGGCACAAAAAAGGCCTCGTCCTCGGCAACCTCGTCGGCCTCATCGACAGCGACTACCAGGGCGAACTCATGATCTCCTGCTGGAACCGCGGTCAGGAAACGCAGACGATCGAACCCTTCGAACGCCTCGCGCAGCTCATCATCGTTCCCGTCGTGCAACCCGAACTCGTCGAAGTCGAATCGTTCGAAGAGAGCGAACGCGGCACGGGCGGATTCGGCTCCACGGGCCGTCACTAACTGAGGACAAGCCATGCTTCCCCTTTCCGAACTCTGCCGCAGCATCACGATGAAGCTCCCGGATCCCCTCTGGGCGCTCTCCGAACACGAACGCTACCGCGCAGGCTGCTCGACGCACGACTTCGCCCGTTGGACGGACGAAGAAGGCCGCGAACACTACTACCTCTTCGGGGCGCTCGACATTCCGCTCGCCCACACCGAGGGGGACGTCTTCAACTGGGGCCTCTGGGTCGAAGTGGAAAAGGCCTTTCACGACGCCTACTACGACGCCTATCAGACGCCCGCCGCCGACGATCTCGCGGCCGAAGGCTTCGTCGCGAACGAAGTTCCGGGCTATGAAGACGCGCTCGGCGCGCGCGTTCGCATCGTCTGTCATGCAGACCGCCGTCCGGAAGTGACGCCCCTTGAAGGGACGCTCCTTGCCGACCAGACGTCGGGCCTCACCGAAGCGCGCCACCGCGAACTCGACGAACTTCTCTTCGGCGACGACGAAGAGGAGGAAGGCGCCGACGACGCCGAACTCTTCGACGAGGACGACGAGCGTTGAGTCCCGACGCCCCCGACCTGATCACCGTATCCGCCCTCCTTGCGCGCGTTGAATCACGCATCGAGACGCTCGCCACGGGCTGGTGGATCACGGGAGAGGTGGCCGAAGCGAAGGTCTCGGCCGCGAACCACTGCTACTTCACCCTGCGCGACGAGGGCGGGCAGATCCGCTGCGTCCTCTTCGCGGGGGTTCTGAAGAGCCTCGAGGCCGCGGGCGACTTCGAAATCCGCGCGGGCGACAAGCTCGAGGTGGCGGGCTCGCTCATGGTCTATCCGAGATCGGGCGACCTGCAGCTGCGCGTTCTTCGCGTGCGGCGCGCCGGCATGGGGGCGCTCTACGAAGCCTTTTTGCGGCTTCGCGCCAAGCTCGAGGCCGAAGGTCTCTTTCGGCCGGAGCGCAAAAAGCCCCTCCCCGCCTTCGTGCGGCACGTCTGCGTGCTGACGAGCAGCAAGGGGGCGGCTCTGCACGACGTCCTTACGACGCTCAAGCGCAGAACGCCGTGGATCCGCATCACCTTCGCAAATGTCCTCGTACAGGGGGCGGACGCCCCGGGATCGATCTGCCGCGGGCTTCGCGCCGCGGACGAGTGCGGCGCAGACCTTCTCTTGCTCGTGCGAGGGGGCGGATCCTTTGAAGACCTCAACGCCTTCAACGACGAAACGCTCGCTCGTACGATCGCGTCCCTCAAAACCCCCGTCATCGCCGGGATCGGTCATGAAACCGACGTGACGATCGCGGAACTCGTCGCGGACCGCCGCGCCTCCACTCCGACCGCCGCGGCGGAAGCCGTGGGGCCGGAATTGAGCGAGTGGACGGCGCGCCTTCTTCGCTCCGAACACCTCCTCGTCAACCGCGTGACGCGCGATCTGCGGCTCGCGACGGAACGCGTCGACCGAGCGTCCTTCGCCCTCGCCGATCCCGAACGGGCCATCCGCAGCCGTCGGGAACGGCTTCTCCGCGCGGCGTCGCTTCTCGTGACGCCCGAAGACTGGGTGCGCCGACGCCGAGAGAGACTTGCGGAACTTGCCAAACAGCTCGACCTCGTGCTCGCGCGGCAGATCACGGAAAACCGAGACACTCTTCAACGTGCGAACGAAACGCTCGACGCCGCGGTTTTGCGGCTTCTCGCTCAACGTCGTCGCGAACTCGCCAACCGCGAAGCGATCCTCGCCTCGCACAACCCCGATCTCCCCTTGAAGAAGGGCTACGTCACCGTGCGCGACGGAAAGAAGCGCGTCCTCACCCGCCTCACGGACCTCTCCGCAGGCGACCTTGTAACGCTCGGCTTTTCCGACGGTACGGCCCGCGCCCGCGTTGAATCGCTCGAACCGACGGTCTCCGGAAAAACGGACGGCTGACGTTTGCTTACAAATTCCCGAGTGATTTCCTCAGAAATATCGAAGAGCGAAACTTATCGACGGTTTCGTTTCGATATACTCCTCTTACCAAACAAATTCCACGAGGAGATCCAACATGGCCCGCTTTACGCTCCCTGAACTTCCCTACGCAATCGACGCCCTCGCGCCCGCCATCTCGCGCGAAACGCTCGAATTCCACTGGGGCAAGCACCATCAGACCTACGTCAACAATCTGAACAACCTCGTCGAAGGCACCGACTGGGCCGAGAAGTCTCTCGAAGAGATCATCCTCGGCGCCGAAGGCGGTCTCTTCAACAACGCCGCGCAGGTTTACAACCACACCTTCTTCTGGTCCTCGATGACCCCGCAGGGCGGCGGTGAACCGAAGGGCGCTCTGAAGGACGCGCTCGTCGCCACCTGGGGTTCCGTCGAAGCCTTCGTGAAGGCCTTCTCCGACGCCGCCGCCGGCAACTTCGGTTCGGGCTGGACGTGGCTTGTGAAGGACGCCGACGGGAAGCTTTCGATCCTCAACACGTCGAACGCCGACACGCCGATCCGTCACGGTCTCAAGCCGCTTCTCACGATCGACGTGTGGGAACACGCCTACTACATCGACTACCGCAACGCCCGTCCGGTCTTCATCAAGGCCTTCTTTGAGAAGCTCGTCAACTGGGCCTTCGTTGAAGAAAACTTCGCGAAGTAATCAGCGGACGCGCGCGTAAGCGCTCCGGCATTCGCCGCATGCGGGCATGGTGATCGACACCGTGCCCGCTTCGTTTTGGGTACTGGTTACCTACCAGCCAGATGGCAGGTATGTAGCAGGTAACTGCGTATTTGAGCAGGCAGATGGCAGGTAACTGCGTATTCGAGCAGGCAGGTGGCAGGTAACTGCGCATTTGAGCAGGCAGGTGGCAGGTAACTGCGTACTTAGAGACGAAATGGCAGTTGGTATCGGTCCTGCGCGAGCAACTGTTATTCTGGAAGACACAAACGTTCCGACATCCTCTTCACCATGACGTTCCTCAAAGAAGATAGGCTCGCCAAGGCCGACGACACGCTGCAGACGCTCCGGTCGCTCAGACCTCTTTCGCTCCCCGCCGTGCAAAGGCTGCGGGACGAAATCAAGCTTGAGACGACGTATGACTCCAACGCCATCGAGGGCTCGATGCTGACGCTGCGGGAAACTGTGCTGGTCGTGAAGGAAGGCGTGGACTGCTTTCCCGGGAAGCCGATCCGGGACGTGATGGCGGCGAGGGGGTTGCATCGGGATTCGACGCCATTTTTCCCTTTGTCGAAGACCGCATTCCCTTGACGTTCAGTCTGATTTCCGAGTTCCACAAATATGTGATGTTGGGAGCGCTCCCGGAATTCTGCGGCGTGTTTCGCAATCACAACGTACAAATTCTCGGAACTCGCTGCAGGACTGCCCAGTTTTGGGAAATCCCCGAACGAATTCAAGAGTTGGTCGACCGGTACAACACCTCCGACAAGACGTTGCATCCCATCGAGAAGGCCGCGCACTTTCATGCGGCTTTCGAAACGATCCACCCGTTCAGCGACGGGAACGGGAGGACGGGGCGTCTCTTGTTGAACTACATGATGGTTCGCGAGGGCTTCTGGCCGGTCAACATCCGTTATGCGGAGGACCGTATCCGTTATTACGACGCCTTGGCTTCCTACAACGAAACCGGCAATGCCGATGCGCTAACCAGCCTCATCGCGCAAAGAGCCGCGGAGCAACTCGAATACTGCATCGAAATCGCCCGGCAACAGGAAGCGGCACAACGGATGCGTCAATCCCCGTGAATAGACGGCGAACCCAAACGAAAGGCGGAACGCTTTCCCAAAGAGGAGGCGTTCCGCCAATTTCGTTTTGCTCCCTTCGGCTCTTCGCCGAGAGACGCAGAGCCGTAGAAACCGCAGCGTTACTCGAGCACCGCGCCCGACATGCCGGAAGAGACAAGCTTCGCGTAGCGCGCGAGGTAGCCGGTCGTGATGCGGGGCTTGCGCGGCGTCCAGGCCGCGCGGCGACGCGCGAGCTCTTCGTCCGAGACGAGCACTTCAATACGGTGACCGGGGATGTCGATGCGGATCTTGTCGCCTTCTTCGACCAGGGCGACCGGACCGCCCACGGCGGCTTCGGGTGAGACGTGACCGATGGCGGCGCCGCGCGTGGCGCCGGAGAAGCGGCCGTCCGTGATGAGGGCAACGCTCGAACCCAGACCCGACCCGATGATGGCGGACGTGGGATTGAGCATTTCGCGCATGCCCGGACCGCCCTTCGGACCTTCATAGCGGATGACGACGACGTCGCCCGGGACAATCTTGCCGCCGAAGATCGCGTCGATCGCATCCTCTTCACAGTCGAAGACACGGGCGGGGCCTTCGTGCACGAGCATTTCGGGCGCCACGGCCGCGCGCTTCACGACGCAGCCGTCGGGCGCGAGATTGCCCTTCAGCACGGCAATGCCGCCCTTGTCGCCGAACGGCCGGTCGACCGGACGAATGACTTCGGGGTTGAGCACTTCGGCCCCTGCGATCTGTTCGCCCACGGTCTTCCCCGACACCGTGAGGCAGTCGGTGTGAAGAACGCCCAGGGGTTCGAGCGTCTTCATGACGGCGGGAATGCCGCCCGCGCGGTCGAGATCCTCGATGTAGTCGCTTCCCGCCGGAGCGAGGTGGCAGAGGTTCGGCGTCTTTTCGGCGATGTCGTTTGCGACCGAAAGATCGAGGTCGATCCCGCACTCGTGCGCGATCGCGGGAAGGTGGAGCATGGAGTTCGTCGAGCAACCGAGCGCCATGTCGACGGCGAGCGCGTTTTCAAAGGCTTCGCGCGTCATGATGTCGCGGGGCTTCACGTCCTTTCGCACGAGGTCCATCACGGCCATGCCGGCTTCCTTGGCGAGGCGGTAGCGCGCGCTCATGACGGCGGGAATCGTGCCGTTCCCGGGGAGCGCCATCCCGAGGACTTCGGAGAGGCAGTTCATGGAGTTCGCCGTGAACATCCCCGAGCAGGACCCGCAGGAGGGGCAGGACTTGTTTTCGATTTCCATGAAGGTCGCCTTGGTGATGCGGCCCGCATTGAAGGCGCCGACCGCTTCGGCGATGTCGGAGTAGGAGAGCCTGCGGCCGTTCGTCATGCGGCCCGCGAGCATGGCGCCCGCCGAAATCACGATCGAGGGGACGTTGAGGCGACCCGCCGCCATCAAGAGCCCCGGCACGTTCTTGTCGCAGGCTGCGATGAGGACGAGCCCGTCGAAGGGGTGGGCCGTCGCCATCGCTTCGACGCTGTCGGCGATCAGTTCGCGGCTCACGAGCGAATACTTCATCCCGGCGTGTCCCATGGCGAGACCGTCGCAGACGGCGATCGCGGGAAAGACGATGGGGGTTCCACCCGCCATGGCGACGCCCTGCTTCACAGCCTCCGTCACCTTGTCGAGGAACATGTGCCCCGGAACGATTTCGTTGAAGGAACTGACGACCCCGATCAAGGGTCGTTCGATTTCGGCGTCGCAAAGGCCGAGCGCCTTCAGAATGGCCCGCTGCGGAGCCGCGTGATTGCCTTTCGTGAGACGGTCACTGCGCATGATGGGGTTTCCTTTGGATGATCTTTGAGTGAATGCGGACGAAACCCGCCCCGAAGAGCTCGGGGCGGGTGAAGAGGAAAGCGGGAATCAGGCCTTCTTCGCGTGTTTGGCGGCGATTTTCTCGAGCATGCTCTCGGCCTCGCCCTCTTCACGCCAACCGTGGAAGATCGTGGCCATGACCGGGCCCGAGATGTTGTGCCAGAAGGAGAAGATCGCGGACGGGAGCGCGGCGAGCGGATTCGCGGCGAAGTGCACCATGGCGAGCGCGACGCCCAAACCGGAATTCTGCATGCCGACTTCGATCGCGAGGCACTTGCGCTTCGCAAGGTTCATGCCCGTGAACTTGGCGAGGAGGTAGCCGATGAGCATCCCGAAGCCGTTGTGAAGCACGACGACCGCGAAGACGAGGAGACCGGCGTTGGCGATCTGACCGGCCGAAGCCGCCACCACCGCGGCGACGATCAGAACGATCGCGACGACCGACACCAGGGGAAGGGCCGCGACGGCGACCTGGATGCGCTCGCCGAGGAGCTTATGGAGAAGCACGCCCGCGGCGATCGGAACGAGCACGACCTGAACGATCGAGAGGAACATGCTCATGGGATCGACGGCAAGCCACTGACTCGCGAAGAAGTACATGAGGGCGGGCGTGACGAAGGGCGCGAGAAGCGTCGTGCAGGAGGTGATCGTGACGGAAAGCGCCACGTCGCCGCGCGCCAGGAAGGTCATCACGTTCGAAGCCGTGCCGCCCGGGCAGCAGCCCACGAGCATCACGCCCACGGCGATGTCGGGCGGAAGCTGAAAGGCGATGCAGAGCACGTAGGCGACGCTCGGCATGATGATGAACTGTCCGAGGACCCCGATGAGTACGTCGCGGGGCCGACGGAATACTTCACGGAAGTCGCCCGGGGTGAGCGTCAGGCCCATCCCGAACATGACGATGCCGAGCAATATCGTAATCCAGCCGCCCAGAGGCTTGCAGAGTTCGGGGAAAAGGTAGCCCACGATGCCGAAGACGAGAACCCAAAGGGCGAATGTTTTGTTCACGAATCGACTGAGTGCTGCGAGCGCTTGCATGATGAGTTCTCCTCGGCAAGGGACTTTCTTTTCGGTCGGGGCCCGGGAAGGACCGGCGCTGAGCCCGCCGGCGGATGCTTCCCGCTGCCTCGATCGAACGGTGAAGGAAGGATTTTCCCGATCCGCCCCCGCGAAAGTCCGAACGAAGGCTGCGGGACCAAGGAAAACCGAATCTGAGGCGCGTCCGTACAGAAGCTTTTCTGCACGGCGCAGTTTCCAAATTACGGGCTATTGAGGTTGCACGAAAGACTTTTTTGCGACTTTCTCAAAATTTCTGCGGTTTTTCTGACGCAACGCGTCTCCCCTACGGCGCCCCTCCTAAGACATTTCGCATAGCGCCGCCCGTCGGGTCTTCGGACGTCCGCTTCCGACGAACCCCCGCCGTGTTCTTCCACAGAGTTGTTCAAAATGCACAATTTTTCATCAAAGGATCGCGAACACTGAAAAAAGAAGGGGTTGCCGAGTTTCTCCACGAATTATCCACAGGGTTCCCCACCCGGCCCGTGAACAAGTGCCCTTCTCCCCGTTTTTCCACCGATCCTCAAAAAATGTCCAAAAACCCGTATTTTTGCCCTGAAATGACACCAACCCCTTGAAATTTCCGCCTTTAGAAGACCTTTATGCACCGTTTTTCGGGGTTTTCCGCACACGGTTTTCCACAAGAGAAGAAAGCCTTGCGTCTTTTGTGCACAGAGTTATCCACAGGTGGAGAGGGCGAACGCCTCCGTCGGGGAGGGGCGCTTTTTCGGTCTTTTCCGTCGGACTTTGCTACACTCCTCATCTCTTTCTTCTCTCGGGAGCATTCCTCGCGCGGTCCGTCCGTGCGGCACCCACACCATGAGCGCACAAATAGAAGCCTGGCTCCATCGAACCTGGTCCCACCGGGGACTCGTTCCGATTCTTCTCTCTCCCCTTTCCCTCGTATTTCGCGCGGTGAGCGAATGGAAGCGCCGCAAGAGCGTCGCCAAGAGCGTTCCCGTTCCCGTTGTGGTCGTAGGAAACATCTATGTGGGCGGCACGGGGAAGACCCCCGTCACGATCGCGCTCGTGCGGGCCCTGAGGGAAAAGGGCTGGACGCCGGGCGTCATCTCCCGCGGCTACGGCCGCTCCGAAGACGACGTTCGTCTCGTGACCCCCAACGCCGACGCGATGCTCACCGGAGACGAACCCCTTCTCATCGCGCAGGAAACGAAGGCGCCCGTAGCGGTCTCGCGCTACCGCTACCGCGCCGCGCAAAAGCTCCTCGAACTCCACCCCGAAGTGGACCTCATCATCAGCGACGACGGTCTGCAGCACCACGCGCTCGCGCGCGACTTTGAAATCGCGGTCGTGGGCGCCCGGGGCCTCGGCAACGGCTGGGTCCTCCCGGCGGGGCCGCTTCGCGAATCGCCCGCCCGCCTCGACACGGTCGACGCCATCGTCCTCAACACCCCGAACGAAACGATCGTCACGAGCCGCACGCCGCGCTTTGCCGCGTCGAGCTGCTTTGACGTCTGCCGTCAGCTCGCCACGGGCGCGACCGCGAGCATCGACGAACTCTCCGAACGACTCGCCGCCTCAAAGGGCAAGGCCCTCGCCGCCGCGGGGATCGCTTCGCCCGGACGCTTCTTCGCGATGATCCGCGCCCACGACATCGAACCCGAAGAGCTGCCGCTCCCGGACCACTACGACTTTGCGAAGAACCCCTTCGTCGGACACGAAGCGGACCTCATCCTCATCACCGGAAAGGACGCCGTCAAATGCGCGCGGCATCCGGAACTCGCCAAGGACGAACGCATCTGGGTGGTGGGGCTCGAACTCAAGCTCGACGACTATCTGATTGAACTCATTGACGAGCGCTGCCGCCAAAAGGCCGCGCCCCACACCAAGAAGGAATCGGCATCGTGACGCAACCCATCCCCGAACATCTCGTCTGTCCCGTCTGCAAGGGCCCGCTCGCCGCGGGTGCAGAAGCCAAGGAACTTCTCTGTCCGCGCTGCGCGCTCGCCTATGAAGTGCGCGCGGGCATTCCCGTCATGATCGCCGAGCGCGCCCGAAAGCTCCCGGACGAGGAAGTCCGCGCGCTGAAGGAGCGCCTCAAGGTCGGAGGAGGTGCGCGATGAGCTTCGTCATCCTTATTCCGGCGCGCATGAAGTCGACGCGCCTTCCCAACAAGCCCATGGCCGACATCGAGGGTCTTCCCATGATCGTGCGCGTCGCCGAACGCGGCCGCGCCGCGGGGGCCGACCGCGTAGTGGTGGCGACCGACCATGAAGACATCGAGCGCGTCTGCCGCGAGCACGGCGTCGAAGTCGTCATGACGAGCGCCTCGCACCCGACGGGCACCGACCGACTGGCCGAAGCCGTTTCGAAGCTCGGTCTCGCCGACGACGCAATCGTCGTGAACCTGCAGGGGGACGAACCCCTCATGCCGGTCGACGTCATGCAGCGCGTCGCGGCCCTTCTCGCCGAACACCCCGACTGGGCCATGACGACCGCCGCCCACACGATGAAGGACGTCGAGGACTTCCTCAACCCCAACGTCGTGAAGGTGACCTGCGACGTAAACGGCAAGGCCCTCACCTTCTCGCGCGCCCCGATTCCGTGGCCCCGCGATCATTTCCGCGAAACGAAGGCCTCTCTTCCCGAAGGCTTCGAGGCGCTCCACCACCTCGGGCTCTACGCCTACCGCGTCGCCTTCCTCAAGGCCTTCCCGACCTTGAAGCAGGCGCCGATCGAAAAGTTCGAGAGCCTCGAGCAGCTGCGCGCCCTCTATTACGGCTATGAAATCGGCGTTCTGACGCTCGACGCGGCCCTGCCCGCCGGGGTCGACACCGAAGCCGACCTCGAGCGCGTGCGCGCGATATACCGCGCCAAGGGCGCCGACGCCGCCTGACTTTGTGCGTCAGCCGTACGGCTCTTTGCGCCGCAAAGAAGATTTCGGTCCGATCCTTGATCGGACCGTCTTCTTTTTCCGGCCCCGAACAGGCTACAATTTTCATCAAGACGTTTCGGCGCCCGTTTTTTGACGGTCCGCCGAATTTTCCGAACAACAACCCTCACTACGGAGCGACTCCCATGCGTCTCATTCTTATCGGGCCGCCCGGTGCCGGCAAGGGCACCCAGGCCAAGTTCATCACCGAAAAGTTCGGCATTCCCCAGATCTCCACGGGCGACATGCTTCGCGCCGCCGTCAAGGCGGGCACGCCCCTCGGTCTCGCCGCTAAGAAGGTGATGGACGCGGGTCAGCTCGTGTCGGACGACATCATCATCGGCCTCGTCAAGGAACGCCTCGCGCAGCCCGACTGCGAAAAGGGCTTCCTCTTCGACGGCTTCCCCCGCACGATTCCGCAGGCCCAGGCGCTCCTCGACGCCGGCATTCCGCTTGACTTCGTGCTCGAAATCAGCGTGCCCGACGCCGAAATCGTCGAACGCATGTCGGGTCGCCGCGTCGACCCCGTGAGCGGCCGTACGTATCACATCAAGTACAACCCGCCCAAGGTCGAAGGCAAGGACGACGTGACGGGCGATCCGCTCGTGCAGCGCGACGACGACCGCGAAGAAGTGGTCCTGAAGCGCCTCGGCGTCTACCACAACCAGACGGAAGCCCTCGTCGGCTTCTACGGCGAACTCGCCAAGTCCGGCAAGCCCGGCGCTCCGCAGTACCGTTCGATCTCGGGCATCGGCTCGATCGACACGATCCGCGAACGCGTTTTCGAAGCCCTCCGCTAACCTCCCGGAGACCTTCGACCGGCGTCCGTTCCCGAAAGGGGCGGACGCCTTTCTTTTGCCCGAAGGCCCGAGAATTTCGTTTCAACTTCTTGCACACCCTCCATTGCGCGGAGAGACGGCGCGGTCCACAATCAAAAGGTACGTATTCCCTTCGGAGATCCCTCTCATGCGTTTTCCTCTCCTTTTGAGCCTCATCGTGCCGACCTTCCTCGTCGGCTGCGCGGGCACTCAGCCCCCGGAACTCCTTCCGGGCACGATCACTTCGGCCCGGGGCGTCGAAATGAAAGTCGAGGGCGACGGCAAGGCCCAAAAGGAAGAAAAGAAGAAGACCGAACCCGAACTCATCGCCCAGACGACTCTGGCCGCCTTTCGCGGGGCGGGCGTCGTTTACTTCGACGACAACCGCGCAAGCCGCATGTTCGTGACGAAGAAGGACAAGAAGGGCCGCTGGATCGTCGAAGAAGAATTCACCGAAAACACGCCCCACGGCTTCACCTGGGGGACGGGCGCGGCGCATCTTCTCAAAAACGGAAAGCGCCTGCCGCTTGAGAGCGCCAAGTGGCTCGTCGAGGAAAAGGACGGAACGGTGTCGCTTCTCTGGGAAAAGCAGCCCATGAAGCTCAACATCAAGGTGACGGCCTGGGACGTCTCGGGCCTCCCGATGAAGCCCTTCCTTCGCACCCGCTTCGGAACGCCCTCGCACGCCTCCTACTTCGCGGGGGACGCGCTCTTTCCCTACGGGAGCGTCGCCTACGTGGCGGAACTGCGCACGTTTGAGGACGCCGTGATCGTCCCCTCGCGCCGCGCCTTTACGGGAAGCGACACGATCGCGAACTTCATCAAGCGCTTCAACGACAAGACACCCTACTGCCTGCGCTTCGTGCCGGGGAAGGACCGCTCGCCCATGGGCTTTCGCTTCACGAGCGCCAGAAACGCCAAGTCGGGCGAAGCCCTGCTCTACGACGTGAAGAAGGGCACGATCTTCTGCGCACGCGCGAACGACGATGAGCGCGGCGAAGCCGACTGGAAGGTCGAGACCGTAAACGGCACGAAGGTCCTCGTCATGGACTTCCCGCGCCGCGCGGTCCCTGAAGACTACGGCATTCCCTCCTCCATGAAGGATGCGCTCCACGTCGCCTTCGCCGAAGAGAAAAGCACGCAGAAGAAGGGCCGCCGCACGAGGACCGTGACCCGCGTCGTCCCGGCCGCCGTCTGGCGCGCCGACGAACCGATCACGGACCTGCAGTACCGCTTCAACGGCAAGGCCGCGCAGGCGCTCCAATACATCTTCGAAGCCTCGCGCGAACGCCGCGAAGCCTGGGAGGCGAAGGGCCGGGCCGCCTCCAAGAAATGAGGTCCCGTTCTCTTTCAACACACTGAAAACCAATGAACCCGACGCTTCGGACGGCTGACCAGAACGCCCTCCGAAGCGTTTTTCTCAAAGGAAAAGACAAAAAATGGATGTTTTGGACAAAGCCCTGGCGTTTCTGTGGGAGCACAACGAAGCGGCCTTCGCGACCGTAGAGGACGGGAAACCCAAGATCCGGGTTTTCCAAATCATGAAGATCGAAGGCGAGACCCTCTACTTCGCCACGGCGCCCCACAAGGAGGTCTATCGCCAATTGCAGGCGAACCCGAACGTGGAACTCCTTTCCATGGCAGGAAACCTCTCCGTGCGCGTGACGGGGCGCGCGGTCTTTGACGTGCCCGACGCGATCGCGCGCGAAATCTACGCGGAAAATCCGGTGCTCCCGCGCCTCTACAAGACCTACTCGGACCTCGCCTACTTCCGCCTCCCGATCGAGAAGCTCGACTACTACGACCTCACGCCCACGCCGCCGCTCTTTGAGCACTACGAGTGTGAAGGTGTCTGGTAACTGCAAATATAGAAAAGAAGGTTGCTCTTTTTTGAACAACCTTCAATTAACTCAAAATCGTACACGATTTACTTTATCTTCGGTAAATTCTCATTAAGGGAATCGAGACACCCATAAATTCGGTTTACAGCATCTTACATCATTTTAATCGCCGCATGATAAATGTGGTTAGCGACAACATCCGCAGCTCTTATAAGAGTATTGTTCTTTGAATCACACAACCGCAAAGACACCTTTTGGATATTCGGAAAGAGAGGCGGAAAAAATCGAGTCCATTTTGTATTAAATGTGCCGAACCTGAACTCCTGTTCCAACGCCTCTTTAAGTTCATACCGGCCATCGGTTGCAGTAGAGTGTTTGTAAACAAACACCTGCAGACTAGTTACCTAAATTAGGATAGGAATATCCGTATAGAGAACCTGAGCAGGTAGGAATAGATCATCTTGGGCCCCAGTCCAGCAACTCACGATACAGGTCGGGAAAACCGAGACGTCGGGCGATATTGTGTTGACGAACGGTGACTTCCTGCCAGATGCAGTTGCCGCGACCGTCATTGATCAATCGGATCGAGCTCAGGTAGTTGCGGATCTCCTTGAGAGTCATCTCGTCTCCGATAGGACGATCCACGATCGCCTTTCCCTTGACGATGCGCGTGGTCTTTTGCTTCATTCGACGATGAAAATCCGTAAGAATCGTCAATGCAACAAACGAAATCAGGAATCGTCCTTCCAGAGTCACGTCACTGTGAGCTCGAGCCACATTCATCTCGACATCGCTCTTCCCGCTCCGAAAGGCCTTCTCAATCAAGTCTATTGCACAATAATTATCGTAGACTTCCGCAGCCTTGGCAGGCATGGTTGAGACGTCACAGAAAAATCCGAAGTAGCGAATGGCCTCATTGATTTTTTCGTTATTACGTTCCAGCGTGCTCTTGCCCGGCAAACCGGTTGGGGTACGGTAGTAGGTCAACTTCCGACTGTTGAGCAACGGACATGCTCCGGTGTGAGCGTCGTCATCCCAATTTTTCCATTGGCTTTCAAAGTCCTCCAGATCTGCAAAGAACGCCTGGGTTTCCGTGGAGGATTTGGAGTCCGATCGGAAGACGTGAACCCAAAGCTCACGCTCGACACCATCTTCAAACTTGGGGTGGACGGGGACCGTCACGCCGAAGACGTCGCCGCGGATGTGCGAGCCGGCCTCCCACAGCGAAGTGATTGCCTTTTCAATCGCCTCCCGAATCCATTTCACATCCATTGTCGCAGCGACGATAACCCTGCTGTCGTGGTCGACAAACTTTGCGAAGTTGTCCAAGGAGAAGTACCCGCGGTCCATCACCGCCGCGAAGATTTTCTTTTTGTCGTTGATCTCGTCGAACCGAAGAAGCATGTCGGCGACGGTGCTGACATCGGCGATCTGGCCGGGGAACATCCGGAAGAAAACCGGCATGCCGGTCTTATGCCCGAGCAAAAGCGCAAGTCCGACCTGTTTCTGATAACCGCCTTCTTTTCCCTTGCCGCATTGCACATATGGGTTGGCAACAGCCTCCGTGGCGATCCTCGTGGAATCGTACGAGAGGACTTCATCCTCGGGCAGTCTGGCGATACGGGCGTTGAAGAATGTTTTCCGCCAATCCGGTTGCTCGGCGAGTTCTCTGAAGAACTCCGTCATCTCCCTCGATTCCATGGAGTCCCAGTACGGCAAGAGTTTCCCGTTCACCCACGACTTGAAGAGATAGGCGGAATTCGAACTTGTATGCATCCAGTGAAAGGCGATGGCGAGGATCTTGTTGGCGTTGTCCGCTCCCCATGTCTGCGTGAGATCCTCCAACAAACCGGTCTCCTTTGCGATCGCATAGTAGACGGGAAATTCAGCCACCAGGATCGAGGAGAGAGACGACAGAAACGTCTGAGTGGACGGATTCGTCAAATCAGCGGTCATATCCTTACCTTTCCCCTTGGAAGACAATGTTTTCTTAGGAGCACAACGCTTCGTCCCGTCGCGGTGAAAGTGGCGGCGGTAATCCTCGGTCGCGTAGTACACGTTGTCTACAACGTACCCCAAGTACTCCCGTTTTTCCTTGCCTCGTTGAGCAGCGGAGTCCCAGTAGTAGCGCCTGACAACCACGCGGAAATTGCCGTAGGCGTCACGGATGATTTTTGCCTTTTTCTCGGAAAGAGGGAACCCGGCGACATTCGAAGGGTCGGGCAGGACATTCATAGAGGTTTCAGAGGGTCGAGAGATAGTTTTAGGCATGATTATACGGATCTTTAATAGGGTATCATTATATCACAAAATACGTATGTGTCAAAAAAAAGATGCCTTCTGCGAGAAGACACCCTAAAGATTTTCCTGCTGGCTCCGTACTTCTGTATCCCAATTTAGGGTCGATGTCCCCACCAGACGTGCGCTCGACATCGGCATAGACGTATGCATTCGGCGTGACATTGAAGTTCGCACCGACCGCTCCCTTGATTCCGACACGACTACCAGATTGAGGCCCGCCACCATCGTGACGCAGCTGCTCTGAGCCTCGTTCCAGAATGTAAAAAAACGGCGAACAACCAAAAAGTCGTCCGCCGTAAACAGGAATAAATTGTTCAAGAAGGCTACGGAAGCCGCCCCCGCTTGGTCGATGATGGGGTCTAACAGATCTGAGAGCGGCTTCCGATTCGTCGCTTAGAAGCGATGGATCATGCCTGCAAGCACTTCGTAGGCCGACAGGCTGTCGTCGTCGGCGTGCGTGTTGTGCAACTTGCCGAGATCAGCCTGGGTGTAAGACCCGGCAGCGTAGACCGTGGTGCGCTTCGAAAGGTCATACGTGTAGCCCAGAGCGAGACCATACTGTTCGTAGTCGTTGGCGGCATTCACCACACATTCGCCATAGCGGTAGCCGAAGTCAACCTTAAACGTGCCGCCGAAAGCCGGAACGTCCGCACCAATCGTCGCGGCATAGCCGTCGATGTAGCCGGTGTTCATGCTCCAGTCCTTGAAGGCTCCCTGCATACCGGTCGCCGTAACGTTGTCGGCTTCCTTGATACGCATGTGCTTGTTGTATTCGCCGGTGACATAAAGCTTGGCAACGTTGAAGTCATACGTAGCGCCGAGCATGAAGTTGTAGCCGTCCTTCTTTTCGCGCCAATCGATGGTGGTCCCAGTGCCGCGCGGCAGGTTGGACCACTGGTTCCATTCGCCAGCGACCAACAGGCCGAAGTTGCCGACGTTGTACGTCACGGCAAGCTGTCCGTTACGGTCAGCCGTGCCCTTGTTTTCCTGAGCAGTACCGGCACCGTGTTCTTCATCAACGTCCGGTTGGAAAGAGTACTGGGCGTGCACCTGCAAGCCGCCGAATTCAGGCGAACGATAGGTGATCGTGTTGTCCATGCGACCCCAATCGCCGACATGGAAGAATTTGCCGCCCGTGTGGGAACCCCAACCGCCCGAGAAGACGGAGAACTTGCCCATCAGGCCGTAGCTGCCGTTGGCGCTGATGAGCTTGCCCATGCGGCCGAAAGCGAGCGTACCGAAATCGCCCTGCAGGTAGAGCTGAGCTTCACGACCGAAAAGACGACCGCCGTTGTCGATAGAACCGTCATCGGCGGTGAAACCGTTTTCGAGAACAAACCCGACCTTCAGGCCGTTGCCGAGATCTTCTGCACCCTTGATGCCGACACGGCTACCGGAATTCATGCCGGACTTCATCGTGAAGGAATCGGAATCATACTGATCCGAACCCTGATCAAGATATTCATAGTTGAAACCATAGTCGACCAAACCGTAGATCGACACGTCGGCGGCAACAGCAGTACCGGCCACAGCGCTCATCGCAGCGAGCGCGACAAGAGTTTTCTTCATGAAACAATCTCCGAAGAGCAGCGCGATTCAAATCGCGCAGAAATATTGAATTCGATGTACCCAACGGGCCGTCGACGCTGACGTTTTCCAAGACCTCACGACAAATGACGAAAGCGTTGCTGGCCACTAAAGTGGGCGAATGGAGTTTCGAACAAGTCTCGCCCCCCCATGAGGGTTTTTACCTACTCCTCATTCTTCCGAACTAAAAATTTCGTAGCAAATCCCTATGAAATCAAGCGATAGAGGTAAGGGATAGTTCTAAAAACAAGACTTGTTGCAAAATTGCCAATCTCAGTAGACCGTCCAGAAATTAAAAACCCCGCCAAGATTCGGGTGCGAGACGTACTGTTGGGGGCCGTCAAAAAAGAAACATTTCGGTCAGGCGAATCTGAAACGCGGA